>Ga0187889_10001532_pt1 | contig 24367 bp, 20 predicted proteins | sample June2016WEW_7_10_2_FD_132992 | JGI IMG/M metagenome (GOLD analysis project Ga0187889, IMG submission 132992) | Peatland microbial communities from SPRUCE experiment site at the Marcell Experimental Forest, Minnesota, USA - June2016WEW_7_100 | ecosystem: Environmental > Terrestrial > Soil >... | reverse complement strand
GGCGAGTTGATGGAGAACCAGTACCGCATCGGCCTGGTGCGCATGGAGCGCGCCATCAAAGAGCGTATGAGCATGTCTCAGGAGATCGAGACGCTCATGCCGCACGACTTGATCAATGCCAAGCCGGTCTCGGCGGTGGTCAAGGAATACTTCGGGTCCTCGCAGCTGTCGCAGTTCATGGACCAGACCAACCCGCTCGCCGAGCTGACGCACAAGCGCCGGCTCAGCGCCCTGGGCCCGGGCGGCCTGACGCGCGAGCGCGCCGGCTTCGAGGTGCGCGACGTCCACTACTCGCAGTACGGCCGGATGTGCCCGATCGAGACGCCGGAAGGCCCGAACATCGGGCTCATCACCAGCCTCTCGACCTTCGCGCGCGTCAACGACCTCGGCTTCATCGAGACGCCGCTCCGGGTGGTGAAGGACGGGAAGGTCACGGAAGAGATCCGCTGGCTCTCGGCTTCCGAAGAGGAGGACTTCGCCGTCGCGCAGGCCAACACGGCCGTGAACCCCGACGGCACCTTCCGCGACGCGCTGATCCTGTGCCGCAAGCGGGACGATTACCCGATGCTCACGCCGGAGCGGGTGGACTACATGGACGTGGCCCCGGAGCAGCTCGTCTCCATCGCCGCGGCCCTGATCCCGTTCCTGGAGCACGACGACGCCAACCGCGCCCTGATGGGCTCGAACATGCAGCGGCAGTCGGTGCCGCTCCTCTCGCCGCAGGCGCCGGTCGTCGGCACCGGGCTCGAGGCGAAGGTGGCCGCGGACTCCGGCGCGGTGGTGGTGGCCAAGCGCGCGGGCGTCGTCAAGCGCGTGACCGCCGACGAGATCATCGTGGACACCGGCTCCGAGGACGGGCGCCGCATCGAGCACCCGCTCGCGCGGCTCACCCAGCACGACCGGTACCGCCTCAAGAAGTTCTGGCGCACCAACCAGGACACCGCGATCAACCAGCGGCCCGTGGTGCGGCAGGGGCAGAAGGTCGCCGCGGGACAGGTCATCGCCGACGGCGCCGGCACGGAGGGCGGCGAGCTGGCGCTGGGCGCCAACGTCGTGGTCGCCTTCATGCCGTGGTACGGGCACAACTTCGAGGACGCCATCGTGCTCTCGGAGCGTCTGGTGAAGGAGGACGTCTACTCGTCCATCCACATCCAGGAGCTGGAGCTGCACGTCCGGGACACCAAGCGGGGCCAGGAGGAGATCACCCGCGAGATCCCGAACGTCGCCGAGGAGTCGCTGGTGGACCTCGACGAGCGCGGCATCGTCCGCATCGGCGCGCACGTCAAGCCGGGCGACATCCTGGTCGGCAAGATCACGCCCAAGGGCGAGACCGAGCTGAGCCCGGAAGAGAAGCTGCTGACGGCCATCTTCGGCGAGAAGGCGAAGGACGTGAAGGACTCCTCGCTCAAGGTGCCGCCGGGCATGGAAGGCGTGATCATCGACGTCAAGATCTTCTCGCGCGTCGAGGACCAGGTCGTGGAGAAGGACCGCGGCGAGCGGATCGGCGAAGTGCGCCGGCTCGAGGCCGAGGAGAAGGCGCGCGTCACCGCGGCCTTGCACGAGGACCTGCTCCAGGAGCTGCTCGGCCAGGACGTCGCCCTCTGCCTCAAGGCGGGCACGGTCGAGGAGTACCTCCCGGCCGGCACCCGGCTGACCAAGCCCGTGCTGGAGGGGATCAACCTCGCCGACGTGGACCTCAAGACGCTGCGCGTCGCCTCGAAGACGGCCAACGAGAGCGTGCGGCAGATCATCGAGGCCGCGGGGAACGAGCGCGCCAAGCTCGAGGAGAAGGCCGAGGGGCAGATCGACAACATCCTCCAGCCGGACGAGCTCCCGCCGGGAGTCATCCAGCTGGTGAAGGTCTACATCGCGGAGAAGCGGAAGATCTCGGTCGGCGACAAGATGGCGGGCCGCCACGGGAACAAGGGCATCATCGCGCGCATCGTGCCGGAGGAGGACATGCCGTTCCTCCCCGACGGTCGCCCGGTGGACATCGTCCTCAACCCGCTCGGCGTGCCGAGCCGCATGAACGTCGGCCAGATCCTCGAGACCCACCTGGGGTGGTGCGCCGCGCTCCTGGGCTTCACGGCCAAGACGCCGGTCTTCCAGGGGGCGAACGAGAACGAGATCGGCCTGCTGCTCCGGCTCACCGGCCTGCACTGGGCCGCGCAGGCGCTCCGGCTCGACGCCAAGGCGCCGGCGCTGCCGCCGGAGCGGATCAAGCTCCTCCTGGACGACGTGCACCGCGTCGCCGGCACCAACGGCGACCGGCCCGACCTGACCAGCGTGAAGCTCGGTGCGCTGGGCGGCCGCGCCGCGTCCCAGGAGACGCGCGACCTGTTCCACGGCGTGCGCGAGTTCCTGACCGCCGCGGCGAAGGAGATCGGCGAGCGCGACATCGCCCGCTGGAAGGGCGAGGCCGAAGTGCAGGAGAAGCTGCTGGCGGACGAGGAGACCACCAAGGCCCAGAAGGGGGAGCTGAAGAAGGGGCTCAAGGCGGTCGAGGCCCAGCTGTCGAAGCACGGCAGCGCCGAAGCCGCGCTCGAGGCCGCCGGACATCCGGCGCTCGCGGCGATGCTCGGCAAGAAGTCGGAGGCCGACGCCGACGCCGCCGCGATCGAGCTGCTCGCGCTGGCGGGCCTCACGCCGGGCGGGAAGGCGCGCCTGCGCGACGGGCGGAGCGGCCAGCCGTTCCAGAGCGAGGTGACGGTGGGCTCCATCTACATGATGAAGCTCTCGCACCTGGTGGACGACAAGATCCACGCGCGCTCGATCGGCCCGTATTCGCTGGTCACGCAGCAGCCGCTCGCCGGCAAGGCGCAGTTCGGCGGCCAGCGGTTCGGCGAGATGGAAGTGTGGGCGCTCGAGGCGTACGGCGCGGCGCACACGCTGCAGGAGATCCTGACGGTCAAGTCCGACGACGTGAACGGCCGGAGCCGGGTGTACGAGGCGATCGTGAAGGGGCAGAACCTGCCCGAGCCCGGCATCCCCGAGTCGTTCAACGTCCTCGTGAAGGAATTGCAGGCGCTCGGCATCCGCGTGATGCTGGGCACCACCGAAGACGGTGAGGAGTAGCCGATGATCGATTTCCGCAGCCCGCGTGAGCGGACCGGGTCCAGCTTCGACTTCATCCAGGTGCGGATCGCCTCCCCCGAGGAGATCCGCGGGCCCAAGGACCCCAAGGAGCGCGAGCGCCTCGAGATGCAGGGCCAGCGCACCTGGTGGTCGTGGGGCGAGGTCACCAAGCCCGAGACGATCAACTACCGCTCTTTCAAGCCGGAGCGGGACGGGCTCTTCTGCGAGCGCATCTTCGGCCCGGTGAAGGACTGGGAGTGCCACTGCGGGAAGTACAAGCGGATCCGCTATCGCGGCGTGATCTGCGACCGCTGCGGCGTCGAGGTGACGCTGTCGAAGGTGCGGCGCGAGCGGATGGGGCACATCGAGCTGGCGGTGCCCGTCGCGCACATCTGGTTCTTCAAGACCCTGCCGAGCCCGATGGCGAACCTGCTCGACGTCACGCTGCGCGACCTCGAGCGGGTGATCTACTACACGAACTACGTGGTCCTGGACCCCGGCCAGCAGGACGTCGAGGAGAAGCAGCTGCTGGACGAGGACGAGTACCTGGCCCTGCGGCAGAAGGCGCGCGAGACCGGGGACACCGCCTTCAAGGCGGACATCGGCGCCCCGGCCCTGCGGCACCTGCTCGAGCGGCTGGACGTGGACAAGGTCTCCGAGCGGCTCCGCTCCGAGGTCGGGACCGAGACCAGCCAGCACCGCAAGAAGCAGCTGCTGAAGCGGCTCAAGGTCGTGGATGCGTTCCGCAACTCGGGCGAGAGCGGCGACGTCCGCAACAACCCGGCGTGGATGATCCTCGACGTCATCCCGGTCATCCCGCCCGACCTCAGGCCGCTGGTGCCGCTGGACGGCGGGCGCTTCGCCACGTCGGACCTCAACGACCTGTACCGGCGGGTGATCAACCGCAACAACCGGCTCCAGAAGCTGATGCAGCACCGCGCGCCGGAGGTCATCCTCCGGAACGAGAAGCGGATGCTGCAGGAGGCCGTGGACGCGCTGTTCGACAACGGGCGCCGCAGCAAGGCGATCCGGGGCCGCGGCAAGCGCCCGCTGAAGTCGCTCTCCGACATGCTGAAGGGCAAGCAGGGGCGGTTCCGGCAGAACCTGCTCGGCAAGCGCGTGGACTACTCGGGCCGCTCGGTCATCGTGGTGGGCCCGGAGCTGCGCCTGCACCAGTGCGGCCTGCCCAAGACGATGGCGGTCGAGCTGTTCAAGCCGTTCATCATCCACCGCCTCGTCGAGAAGGGGATCGCCGAGACGGTCAAGCGGGCGAAGAAGATCGTCGAGCGGGAGAGCCCGGAGGTGTACGAGATCCTGGAGGAGATCATCCAGGACCACCCGGTGCTCTTGAACCGCGCGCCGACGCTGCACCGCCTGGGCATCCAGGCCTTCGAGCCGGTGCTGGTGGAAGGCAAGGCCATCCGCATCCATCCGCTGGTGTGCGCGGCGTTCAACGCCGACTTCGACGGCGACCAGATGGCGGTGCACGTGCCGCTGTCGTTCGAGGCGCAGCTCGAGTCGCGCCTGCTGATGATCTCGAGCAACAACATCCTGAAGCCGTCCGACGGCCGGCCGGTGGCCGAGCCGAGCCAGGACATGGTGCTGGGGTGCTACTTCCTGACCAAGGAGCCCGCGGGCTTCGCGGAGACGGTCGCGGCCGGGGCGCCGGCGTACGGCGACGTCGCCGAGGTCGAGATGGCGTTGCTGCACCAGCGCCTCGGCTACCACACGCCGATCCGCTTCTGGTGGACGAGCGCGGAGGGGAAGGGGCAGTGGCTGGACACCACGGTGGGCCGCGTGCTGTTCAACGCGATCCTGCCGCGGGAGCTGCAGTTCAAGAACGAGACGATGCGGAAGAAGAACCTCTCCGACCTCGTCTTCCAGAGCTACCGCGAGCTCGGGCTGGCGCCGACGGTGGAGTTCCTCGACCGGCTGAAGTCGGCGGGCTTCGGCTTCGCGACGCTGGGCGGCATCTCCATCGGCATCGAGGACCTGCAGATCCCGCTCGCCAAGCAGAAGCTGCTCGCCGAGGCCGAGGAGCGGATCCAGCGGTTCCAGAAGGCGTACCAGACCGGCTCGATCACCAACGGCGAGCGGTACAACCGCGTGATCGACGCCTGGACGCACGCCAACAACGACATCGCCGACGCGATGGTGCGCGGGATGGGCGGGGCGAAGGGCGGCTTCAACCCGGTCTACATGATGTTCGACTCCGGCTCCCGCGGCTCCCGCGACCAGATCCGCCAGCTGGCGGGGATGCGCGGGCTGATGGCGAAGCCGCAGAAGAAGCTGACGGGCGGCATCGGCGAGATCATCGAGAGCCCGATCCGCTCGAACTTCCGCGAGGGCCTCTCGGTGCTCGAGTACTTCATCTCGACGCACGGCGCGCGGAAAGGCCTGGCCGACACGGCCCTCAAGACGGCCGACGCCGGCTACCTCACCCGCCGCCTGGTGGACGTGGCGCAGGACGTCACGATCACCGAGGAGGACTGCGGCACGGTGCTGGGCCTCGACGTCGAGGCGCTGAAGGAGGGCGAGGACATCGTCGAGCCGCTGTCGGAGCGCATCGTGGGCTGCGTCGCGGCCGACGACATCTTCGACCCGCACGAGCTGGACGAGCACGGCGACCCGAAGGTCCTGGTCGGCGCGGGAGAGCTGATCGACGAGGAGACGGCCAAGGCGATCGACGACGCGGGGATCGAGATGGTCCGCATCCGCTCGGTCCTGACCTGCGAGGCCAAGCGCGGGTTGTGCCGGATGTGCTACGGGCGCAACCTCGCCACCATGGAGCGGGTGGACATCGGCGAGGCGGTCGGCATCCTGGCGGCGCAGTCCATCGGCGAGCCGGGCACGCAGCTGACCCTGCGGACGTTCCACATCGGCGGCACCGCCGCGCGCATCGCCGAGGTCACGGCGCGCAAGAGCAAGCTGGAGGGCAAGGTCGAGTACGGCGACCGGCTGCAGCTCGTCGAAGTGGAGGGCGGCAAGATCGTCACCAAGCACGACGGCGAGCTGATCCTCACCGACGAGGACGGCCGGGTGCGGTCCCGCTTCCAGGTGCCGCTCGGCGCGAACCTGGCGGTGGAGGACGGCGCCGAGGTCAAGCGCGACGCGCTGCTCTTCACCTGGGACCCGTACACCACGCCGATCATCGCCGACCAGGCGGGCACGGTCCGGTTCCGCGACATCGTCGACGACGAGACGATCCGCGAGGAATTCGACGAGCTGACCGGCCTGAGGCAGCGGGTGATCGTCGAGGACCGCGAGAAGAAGCTCCACCCGCACATCGAGATCGTGACGGCCAAGGGCGGGAAGGAGAAGAAGGTCCGCGACTTCGTGGTGCCGGAAGGCGCCCAGCTCACCGTCGAGGACGGCGAGGAGGTCTCGGCCGGCAAGGTGCTGGCCAAGATCAGCCGCGAGGCGTACAAGACGCGCGACATCACCGGCGGCCTGCCGCGCGTGGCCGAGCTGTTCGAGGCCCGGCGGCCCAAGGACCCGGCGACCATCTCGGAGATCGACGGCGTGGTGCGGTTCGGCGACATCAAGCGCGGCAAGCGCGAGATCTACGTCCACCACATCCGCACGCTGAAGGACGGCACGATCGCCACCGACGACTCCGCCGAGCCGCTGCTCTACGAGGTGCCGGCGGGCAAGCACTTGCGCGTGCACGAGGGCGACCGCGTGCGCGCCGGCGACCGCCTGACCGAGGGCCCGGTGAACCCGCACGACATCCTGCAGATCAAGGGGCCGCGCGCGGTGCAGGAGTACCTCCTCAACGAAGTGCAGGAGGTCTACCGGCTCCAGGGCGTGAAGATCAACGACAAGCACATCGGCGTGATCGTCAAGCAGATGCTGCAGAAGGTGCGCATCCAGGACCCGGGCGACACCGAGTTCCTCGAGGGCGAGCACGTGGACAAGGTGATCTTCCGCGAGGCGAACACGCGCATCGTGCGGAAGGGCGGCAAGCCGGCCTCGGTCGAGCCGCTGCTGCTCGGCATCACCAAGGCGAGCCTGACGACCCAGTCGTTCATCTCGGCCGCGAGCTTCCAGGAGACGACCCGCGTGCTGACCGACGCGGCGATCCGGGGGGCGCGCGACGACCTGCTCGGCCTCAAGGAGAACATCATCATCGGCCACCTGATCCCCGCGGGCACCGGCATCTACCGGTACCAGGAGATCGACGTGGAGCCGCCGGCGGGCTTCGAGCCGCCGCCGCCGCTCCCGCCGGAGGCGGTGGTCGCGGCGCCGGCCGTGCCGGAGCTGGCGGCCAGCGTGCTGGCAGAGTAGGAACTGCAGGGGTCAGGGACTAGGGGTTAGGGGTTAGGGGCTAGGGAATACCTAGCCCCTTGCCTTTCGCCCTAACCCCTTTCCCCTAGCCCCTAACCCCTAGAGCTTTCGCCCGTGCCGCACCGCCTGTCCAAGAGCCGGTTCACCGCCGGTCTCCAATGCCTCAAGCAGCTCTGGTGGCGCGTCCGCGAGCCGAACGCCCCGGAGCTGAAGCCCGATTTCCTCCTGCAGGCCACCTTCGACCGCGGGCATCAGGTGGGCGAGGCGGCGCGCGGCTACGTGCCCGGCGGCGTGCTGGTGAACCTGCCGCACAACGCGGCCGACGAGCGCGTCGCGCTGACCGCGGAGTTCCTGGCCCAGGGCGCGAGCGCCGTCTACGAGGCCTCCTTCGTCGCCGACGACACCTTCGTCGCGGTGGACGTCCTCGAGCGGCAGGGGCGCGGCTTTTCCCTCGTCGAGGTCAAGTCCACGACCTCGGTCAAGGACGCGCACATCCCCGACGCGGCGATCCAGGCGCACGTGCTCCGGCGCGCGGGCCTCGACGTGCCGAAGGTCGAGGTGATGCACCTGAACCGCGAGTGCCGCCATCCGGACCTCACGAACCTCTTCGCCCGCACCGACGTGACCGGGCGGGTCGAGGCGCTCCTGCCGGAGATCCCCGACCAGATCGCCGAGCAGCTCGCGGCGCTCGAGGGGCCGCTGCCGGACGTCGCCATCGGCGACCACTGCGACGCACCCTACGAGTGCCCCTTTAAGGACCGCTGCTGGCCGGTCCTCGCCGAGCATCACCTCGGCACGCTGTACCGCTGGGGGAAGCGAGCCAGGGAGCTCGAACGCCAGGGCTACGCCACGATCGCTGATCTCCCCGATGACCTCGACCTCGGCGAGATCCCCGAGCGGCAGCGGAAGGCGGTGCAGGCGGGCCGGATGATCGTCGAGCCCTGGTTGGGCAAGGCGCTCAAGATCTTCGACAAGCAGCCGCTCGGCTTCCTGGACTTCGAGACGGTGGGGCCCGCGATCCCCGCCTGGCCGGGCTGCCGCCCGTATGACGCCGTACCGGTGCAGTTCAGCTTCTACCTGGACCGGGGCGAGGGCGAGCCGGAGCATCACGAGTGGCTGGCCGAAGGGGGCGGCGACCCGCGGCCGGCCCTGGCGGAGCGGCTCGTGGCCGCCTGCGCGGGCGCCGAGGCGATCGTGGCGTACAACGCGGGCTTCGAGCGGCAGTGCATCCACGGTCTCGCCGAGGCGGTGCCCGCGCTGTCGCAGCCGCTGCTGGCGCTCGAGGTGAAGCTGGTGGACCTCCTGCCCGTGGTGCGGAACCACGTCTACGACCCGGCCTTCCACGGCTCCTTCAGCCTGAAGTCGGTCCTGCCGGCGCTGGTGCCGGGCCTGACCTACGAAGGCATGGCGATCGCGGACGGCGACAGCGCCAGCGTGTACCTGGAGCGGATGCTGCTCGGGGACGGGGAAGGGCGGGGCGGCGGCCCGAGCCAGCTCGATCTCTTCGCGCCCGCGCCGTCGCCGCTGCGCGCCGACCTGCTCGCCTACTGCAGGCAGGACACGTGGGCGATGGTCAAGCTCCTCGAACGGCTGCGGGGTCTGGTCTAGCGCTCGGGCGGAGCTATGGCGTCCGCGGCGCCGGCATGTCCCGGCCGCCTTGATGCAGCACCAGCGACACGATCTTGCCCGTCGAATCCCGCACGAAGCTGAGCTGCGCGTCCACTATCTTGTAGAAGAACTCGTCGCGCGCCGACGGATAGATCGGGATCGCGCCCTGGCCGGTGGCCTGGGCGACGAGACCGTCGCCGTTCCGCCGGATGCTGAGGACGAAGGTGGGCGCGAGCCGGAAATCGCCGACGTAGGCGTCGAGTGAGTCGGCGGGCAGCGTGATCGCCACCCGCACGGTCGCGAGCGGAGCCGAAGGGTTGAGCACGTGGAAGCCGATGTCGTCAATGCTCAGGGCGGAATTCGAGAGCACCACGACGCCGATCTTCCGGCGCGGGTCGAAGCCGATGAAGGTGTGGTAGCCGCCGGTGCCGCCGTTGTGCCAGATCACGTCGGAGCTGTCGGGCCCGATGACGTGCCAGCCCAGGCCGATCCGCATCCCAGGCCCGGCGTCGAACTCGATCGCCTCGGTCAGGCGGAAGGCGGAATCGAGCGGCGTGTGCGTGAGCCCGACCGCCGCAGCGAGGAACGTCGCCATGTCCTGGGCGGTCGAGCGGATGGCGCCGGCGCCGGCGAGGGCGTCGAGATCCCAGTTGCTGACCTCCTGCTCGCCGGCGTGTCCGTGGGCGAGCCGCGCCTTGAGGTCGGGCGTCAGCGTGACCCTCGTGTCGGACATCTGGAGCGGTCCGATGACGCGCTTGAGGACCATCTCTTCGTAGGTCGTGCCGGAGTGCCGGGCGAGGGCGAAGCCGAGCAGCCCCACGCCCAGGTTGGAGTACTCGTAACTGGCGCCCGGATCGCGGGCGAGGCTGTAGCCGTTGAGGAACGTATACAGCCGCGCGGCGTCGTAGTCGGCGAACGGGTTGTTGGGGTTGGCGGGAGCGAAGTTGTTCGGCATCCGGGGCAGGCCAGAGCGTTGCGCCGAGAGGAGGCGGAGCGTGATCTCGTGCCCCGGGCGGCTCGGCACGTGGACCGAGTCTGGGAGGTAGCGCTGCACCGGGTCGTCGAGGCCCACTTCGCCCTTGATCGCCATGTCCGCAAGCGAGAGCGCTGTGAAGACCTTCGTGATCGAGCCGATCTCGTAGACCGTGTGCTCGTTCACCGGCTGCCCGCCGGTCTTCGCAGTGCTGCCGTAGCTGAAGAACCGCGCGCCCGTGCTGTCCACGACGGCGACCACGATGCCGACGCTCCACCCGTTGTCCACCCGAGCTCGCACGTTGGCCTTGGCGTCGTCGGGGATCTGGAATCCCTGGGCCCGCGCTGCGCTGACCGATACGCCGATCAACAGGGCCAGCTTCGCGATCACGCGGAGATGGCTCTTCACAGCTCGCTTGCCGCCTTCCTCAACTCGTCAATGAGTTCCTCCAGGTGCTCCCATCGGGTCAGGTAGCTGATCACCATCACTCGTATGGCCCGCTTGCCGACGGTGGTCGTGGGTGAGATCCACCACCGCCGCTTGGAAAGCACCTTGGAGACGATCTGGTCCTGCAGACTGTCCGTCTGGGAGCCACTGCGCAACTTGCCGTCTGGCAACTTCCCTGTAAACCGAACTGCCGCTATCGCTGTGTCTACGGGCGTCACCAGTTCCCAGTCCCCGTCCTTCGTCAATTCTCGGGCGAACCGTTCCGTCAACTCGACCTGGAGTTCCGCCACACGACCATAGTTACGCCGTCCTACCATCTTCATCCCCATCCACAGCTTGAGCGCGCTGAACGGGCGCGAGCCCGCGAGTCCGTGGTCGCGGAACTCCACGGCGTCGTCGGTCTGCGGGATGTACACGGCCTGCGACCAGAACGCGCGGCGGCCAGCCTCGCCGTCCATCGTGAGGATGGCGCCGCACGGGTAGGGCATGTACCACCACTTGTGCGGGTCCATCGTGATCGAGTCGGCGCGCTCGATCCCCTTGAACCGCGCCCGGAGCTTCTCACTCATCAGGCCGCCGGCGGCGTACGCGGCGTCCACGTGGTACCACAGGCCGAGGTCGCGCGCGACGTCCGCAATCTCGTCCAGCGGGTCTATCACTCCGTTGCTCGTGACGCCCGCGACGCCGACGACGCAGAACGGGTTGAGACCGGCGGCGCGGTCCTCGGCGACCATGTGCCGGAGCTTTGCGACGTCCATCCGCGAGTGCCGGTCCACCGGGACCTTCAGCATGCCGCCCACGCTGCCCAGGCCGAGGATGTTGGCGCTCTTCTCGATGGAGAAGTGCGCCTCCGAGGAGGCGTAGAGCACCGGCCGTGCCTCGAGGTTCCACAGTCCTTCGCGGGTGGACTCGGGGATCTTGGCGGCCAGCGCGATCTTGATCCCGGTCGTGTTGGCGAGCGATCCGCCGGGCGTGAGGCTGCCGAACGCGCCGGCCGGGTAGCCGGCCAGGTCGCACAGCCACCGGATGACCGTGCGCTCGACGGCGGTCGCGGCGGGGCTGTGGTGCCAGGCGCCGACGTTCTGGTTCAGGGCGGCGCCGAGCGCCTCGGCGAAGACCGCGATCGGCAGCGGCGTCGGATTCATCAGCCCGAAGTAGCGCGGGCTCGGCAGGTGGAAGCTCAAGGGCACGACGTCGCGCTCGAACCGCTCGAGCAGCGCCGGCCACGGCGTGGGTTCCTCGGGCAGCGGCTCGGCGAAGCGCGCGAACGTCTGGGCCGGCGTCGTGTCCGGGATGACGGGGATCCGTCCCAGCTCGCCGAAGTGCTTGGCGATCCAGTCGGCGGCCGCCCTGCCGAGGGCCTGGACGTCCGACGCAGCGGGGTCGAAGGGCGACGGGTCGGTCACTGCACCGTCATTCATCATGGGTCAATCATGGGGCCCTAGGCGGCCCGCAGCCAGAGCCACGCCGCGGCCACGCCGAGCGTGAGCAGCGTGACCGGGATCCCGACGCGCGCGTGCTCTCGCCACGAGATCTTCACGCCCAGCCGCCCCGCCTGATCCACCACGATGATGTTCGCGATGCTCCCCACGATCAGCAGGTTGCCGGCCAGCGTGCTCGAGAGCGCGAGCAGCGGCCCGGCCTGCGGGTGCGCGGCCGCCGCGGGAAGGAGCAGCATCACCGCCGGCACGTTCGACACCAGGTTGCTTAGCACCGCCGTGACGCCGAACAGCCACGGCGCTCGGCTCAGGTCCACGCCGCCGGCGCGCAGATCGGCGACCGCGCGCTCCGTCATCCCCGACTGCAACAGCGCGTGGTTCACCACGAACAGCCCGATGAACAGCACCAGCAGGTTCCAGTCCACCTGACCGAGGATGTCGCGCGAGGCCGTCCGCCGGCTGAGCAGGAGGAACCCGGCCGCCGTGAGCGCCGCCGCCTCCCGCGGCACCGGCGCGAAGAGGAAGACGAGCACGAGCGCCACCAGGACCACGATGCCCTTCGCCGTCTGCCAGCGGTCGAAGCGAAGGTCCCGCTGCTCGGTGCGCGTGAGCTGGACCGGCCGCTCCCACCGACCCCGGAAGCTCCAGGCGATCACCGCCCAGACCAGCGCGAGGCCGATCACCGAGGGCACGAGCGCGTCGAGCAGGTAGCCGGCGAACGAGAGCCGCAGCGCCTGCCCGATCAGCATGTTCTGCGGGTTCCCGATCAGGGTCGCCGCCGAGCCGACGTTCGCCGCTGCCGCCAGAGCCAACAGATATGGAATGGGGTCGCGACCCCGCCGGGCACACCCCGCCGCAATGATCGGGGCCATCGCCAGGCAGACGATATCGTTGGCCAGCAGGGCCGACAGGAGGCCGACCACGCCGATCAACAGCGCGAGGAGCCCGGCCGGGCTCGCCGGGTGGTGGGCCAGCCAGCGGCTCACGCGGGCGTAGAAGCCGCCCAGCCGGAACTGGGCGGAGACCACCATCAGCCCCAGCAGCAGGGCGATGGTCGGCACGTCTACGGCGTTCCAGGCCTGGCCGACCGTGACCTTCCGTGTGGCCACCAGGGCGATCGCCCCGAGGAGGGCGACCCCCGAGCGGTCCAGCGCGAGGCCCGGGATCTCCCCCAGGAGCATCCCCAGGTAGACGACCGCGAAGATCAGCAGGACGGTGGTGTCCACGGGCCGGGAAGATAGCGCCGAAGCGGCACGAGGCGGGCTGTGCGCTGGCGCACGGCGGGCCTCCCCCATATTGGTTATGGCGTTACGGTCATAGCGATCGCAGGTCCCAAGGGCGGCACAAGGCGCCGGGGAGGGCCCATGCAGTACCGTATCCTCGAAGTCGCAGCCATCCTGGCCGTGTCCCTGCCGGCCGCGGCGCTCGCCCAACAGGCAGCGGCGCCCGCGACGGGAGCTGGGCGCGATGGAAGCTGGGAGCTGAGTGTCGGGGCCGGCGCGACCTACCTCGACAAGCAGCTCGTCGACGTGATCTCGCTCACGAGCGCGACCCAGCGCCTCGTGCCGGGAGCCGCAGTGCGCCTCGGCTTGAACCTCGGCCGGAGCTGGAACCTCAGCATCGGGACCTTCGCCGGCTATACGAAGCCGGCCACGGTGCTCCAACCCTTCGGCGCAATCACCTGGACGCCGAACGTCAACGCGAACACGAGCCCGTTCCTGACCGTGGGCGGTGGCGTGACGAACGTCTCGTGGAAGAGCGACACGGCGTCCTTCTCGTTCAGGAGCCAGTATACGGTGCACGCCGGCATCGGCCTGCGGCAGATGCTGGGCGCTCGGACGGCCCTGCGGTTGGAGGTGCGCGAGCTCTACGAGAAGTACGCCGACACGACGTACTTCAGCAGGGCGTCCTTCTACCCCACGGCCACGGTGGGTCTCTCCTTCTTCTTCGGAGGTCATCGGGCGGCCGCCCCAGCGCCGGCCGTCGCCGCGGCGCCCGCGCCCGAGGCCGCCGCGCCGGCGGCACCGGCACCCGCGCCGGCGCCGGTGGCCGCACCGGCGATGACGCTGGGGATCGCTCCGTCCGCCGACACGCTGACGGCGCTCGGCCAGGCCGTGCAGCTCTCGACGGTCGCGCAGGACGCCGACAACAACGTGATCGCGACGCCCGACGTCGCGTGGACCTCGAGCAACGCGGCGGTCGTATCCGTGAACGCGTCCGGCCTCGCCACGGCCGTGCGGAACGGGATGGCCACGATCACCGCCAGCGCCGGCGGCCGGACCGCCACGGCGTCGGTCACGGTCCGGCAACTGGTCACCGGCGTGGCGGTGACGCCGGCCAACGCGACGATCAGCGCGGCCGGCGGCACGCTCCAGTTCACGGCCCAGGCGACGGACGCGAACGGCAGGCCGGTCACCGGCAGGGTGATCTACTGGGCCGACAGCGTCCCGAACGTGGCCACGCTGAGCCGGACGGGGCAGGCGACGGCCGTCGGGAACGGGGCAGCGCTGATCCTCGCCACCGTGGACGGCGTGACGGGCTCCACGATGTTGACCGTCGCCCTGGCGGCCGCCGCCTCCGCGCCGGCTGCCGCTCCGGCAGCCCCGGCGGCCGCCCCGATCGCCCTGCCGGAAGTCGGCGCCACCCTGATCCTCAGGAACGTCGTCTTCCGGCCCAACTCCGCGGTCCTGCCGCCGGAGGCGCAGACCGACCTCGACGCCGTCGCCCAGGCGATGCAGGCGATCCCGAACGCGCGCTGGGAGATTGGCGGGTACACGAGCGACATGGGGAACGCCACGCGGAACCAGCTCCTGTCGCGGCGCCGAGCCCTGGCCGTCCGGGCCTACCTGGTCCGGCAGGGGGTCCCGGCCACCCGCCTCGCGGCGGTGGGGTACGGCCCCCAGAACCCGGTGGCCAGCAACGCCACGGCGACGGGGCGCCGCCAGAACATGCGGGTCGAGATCAAGCGCCTGCGGTAGCGCGCGCGGGCCCGGGCGACCGCAACGGGGCCCCATCCCGGCTTGCCGGGGTGGGGCTCTCGCTATCGCCGCTCCCTTGACCCTCTTTGAGGCCCCGCGTACCTTTCTAAGGCTGCGGCCGAAGTGGGCCGCGCGTTTATTCTTGCGCTGTGTATTGGGGGCTATGCCGACGATCAATCAGCTGGTCCGCTCGGGCCGGCGAACGGTGGAGAGCAAGGAGAAGGCGCCTGCGCTGCGCGGCAATCCGCAGAAGCGAGGTGTCTGCACGCGTGTGTACACGACCACGCCGAAGAAACCGAATTCCGCGCTCCGCAAGGTCGCCCGTGTTCGCCTGACCAACGGATTCGAAGTCACCGCTTACATCCCCGGCGAAGGTCACAACCTGCAGGAGCACTCGATCGTCCTGATCCGGGGCGGCCGCGTGAAGGACCTGCCGGGCGTGCGCTACCACATCATCCGCGGCACGCTGGACGCCGCGGGCGTGACCGAGCGGAAGCAGAGCCGGTCGAAGTACGGCGCGAAGGCGCCGAAGGCGGCGGCCAAGTGAGCCGGCGCCCCCGTTCGACCAAACGCACGGTCCCGGCCGATCCGCGGTACGACAGCCAGACCGTGTCGAAGTTCATCTGCAACCTGATGCGCAAGGGGAAGAAGTCGGTCGCCGAGGGGATCTTCTATACGGCGATGGACATGATCGAGCAGCGCACCGGGCAGCCCGGCGTGAACGTGTTCAAGCAGGCGCTGAGCAACGCCAAGCCGGTGGTCGAGGTGAAGAGCCGGCGCGTGGGCGGCGCGACGTACCAGGTGCCCGTGGAGGTGCGGCCGGAGCGGCGCACGGCGCTCGGGATGCGGTGGCTGATCGACTACAGCCGCGCCCGGGGCGAGAAGACGATGGCCGACCGGCTCGCCAACGAGCTGGTGTCCGCGTCGAAGGGCGAAGGCAACACGATCAAGAAGAAAGAGGACACGCACCGGATGGCCGAGGCGAACAAGGCGTTCGCCCACTACCGGTGGTAAACCTTAGCGCGACAAGATAGGACCGCTGCTCTAAGCGGTCCCCGTCCGGGAAAGTCCCGGACGTCGGCGGAGCGAGACCTGCGCACTCGTGCGTGGACGGTCGCCCCGCATTTTTGCTGGCTTTGCTTGGGAGCTTATGGCGCGCAACACGCCTCTCGATAGAGTCCGTAACATCGGCATCATGGCCCACATCGATGCCGGGAAGACGACTACGACCGAGCGCATCCTCTACTACACCGGCCGCACGTACAAGCTGGGTGAAGTGGACGACGGCACGGCGACGATGGATTGGATGGAGCAGGAGCAGGAGCGCGGGATCACGATCACCTCCGCCGCGACCACCACCGAGTGGGCGCGGAACGGCGTGCCCTACCAGGTCAACATCATCGACACGCCGGGGCACGTGGACTTCACGGTCGAGGTCGAGCGCAGCCTGCGCGTGCTGGACGGCGCCATCGCGGTGTTCTGCGCGGTGGGCGGCGTGGAGCCGCAGTCGGAGACGGTGTGGCGCCAGGCGGACCGGTACAACGTCCCGCGGGTGGCGTTCGTGAACAAGATGGACCGGGTCGGCGCGGACTTCGACAACGTGGTCGGCGAGATCCGGCAGCGGCTCGGCGCGCGGGCGTTCCCGGTGCAGATCCCGCTCGGCGCGGGGGAGCTGTTCACCGGGGTCGTGGACATCGTGCGGCGCAAGGAGATCGTCTACGACGAGGCCTCGATGGGTCAGAAGTTCCACGAGGGGCCCGTGCCGGCCGCGATGCAGGACCAGGTGGAAGCGCTGCGGCGCGAGCTGATCGAGGCCGCGGTCGAGTCCGACGACGCGCTGCTCGAGAAGTACCTCGGCAAGCACGACCTGTCGGACGACGACGTGCGGCTGGCGATCCGCAAGGCGACCTGCGGGCACAACCTGGTGCCGATCTTCTGCGGGGCCGCGGCGAAGAACAAGGGCGTGCAGCCGCTGCTGGACGGGGTGGTGGACTTCCTGCCGAGCCCGGTGGACATCAAGCCGGTCGAGGGGCATCTCCAGCACCACACCGAGTCCAAGGCGTGCCGGCCGGCGACCGACGACGCGCCGTTCGCGGCGCTGGCGTTCAAGATCATGACCGATCCGTTCGTCGGGAAGCTGACGTTCATCCGGGTGTACTCGGGGGTGCTGAACGCCGGCTCCTACGTCTACAACTCGGTGCGCGACAAGCGGGAGCGGGTGGGCCGGCTGCTGCAGATGCACGCCAACAAGCGCGAGGAGATCGAGGAAGTGCGCGCCGGCGACATCGCGGCGGTGATCGGGCTCCGCGACACCAGGACCGGCGACACGCTGTGCGACGAGAAGGACGCGATCATCCTGGAGGCGATGCGCTTCCCGGAGCCGGTGATCGACGTCGCGATCGAGCCCAAGACGAAGGCCGACCAGGACAAGCTCGGCGGCGCGCTCCAGAAGCTCGCGGAGGAAGACCCCACCTTCCGCGTGCACGTGGACCACGACACGGGGCAGACGATCATCTCGGGGATGGGCGAGCTCCACCTGGAGATCATCGTCGACCGGATGTTGCGCGAGTTCAAGGTGGATGCGAACGTTGGCCGGCCGCAGGTGGCCTACCGCGAGACCATCCGCCACCGGGTGACGGACGTCGAGGGGAAGTTCGTCCGGCAGACCGGCGGCCACGGGCAGTACGGCCACGTCGTGATCAACCTCGAGCCCGCGCCGCAGGGCGGGGGGTTCATCTTCGAGGACAAGATCATCGGCGGCGCGATCCCGAGGGAATACATCGGGCCGGTCGAGGACGGGATCACGGAGGCGCTGGAGAACGGCGTCCTGGCCGGGTACCCGGTGGTGGACGTGAAGGTCGAGCTGGTGGACGGCTCGTACCACGAAGTGGACTCGAGCGAGATCGCGTTCAAGATCGCCGGCTCGATGGCGTTCAAGGAGGCGGCGCGGGCCGCCAAGCCGGTGCTCCTCGAGCCGATCATGGACGTCGAGGTCGTCGTGCCCGCAGACTACCTGGGCGACGTGATGGGCGATCTGAGCAGCCGGCGCGGCAAGATCGGCGGGATGACGCAGCGCGGCGGGGCGCACGTCATCGGCGCGTCGGTGCCGCTGGCGGAGATGTTCGGGTACTCGACCACCCTGCGCTCGATGAGCCAGGGGCGGGCCGTGTACTCGATGCAGTTCTCACATTACGAGGAAGTGCCCAAGTCGAAGGCGGAAGAGATCATCACCAAGATGAAGGGTTAACTGCCATGGCCAAGGTGAGGTTCGAGCGCACGAAGCCCCACGTCAACGTGGGCACCATCGGTCACGTCGATCACGGCAAGACGACGCTGACGGCGGCGATCACCAAGGTGGCCGAGATGAAGGGGTTGGCCAAATACGTCTCGTACGACGAAGTGGCCAAGGCCTCCGAGTCCCAGGGCCGCCGCGACGCGACCAAGATCCTGACGATCGCGACGAGCCACGTGGAGTATTCCACGGAGAAGCGCCACTACGCGCACGTGGACTGCCCGGGCCACGCCGACTACGTGAAGAACATGATCACGGGTGCGGCGCAGATGGACGGCGCGATCCTGGTGGTGAGCGCGGTCGACGGCCCGATGCCGCAGACCCGCGAGCACATCCTCCTGGCGACGCGCGTGAACGTCCCGGCCATCGTGGTCTACCTCAACAAGGTGGACATGGTGGACGACCCCGAGCTGCTCGACCTCGTCGAGCTCGAGGTGCGCGAGCTGCTCAGCAAGTACGACTACCCGGGCGACGAGATCCCGGTGATCCGCGGCAGCGCGCTCAAGGCGCTGTCGGAGAAGGACCTCAACGGCGAGAACGTCAAGAGCATCCTCGCGTTGATGGACGCGATTGATACCTCCATCCCCGAGCCCAAGCGGCAGATCGACCTGCCGTTCCTGATGCCGGTCGAGGACGTCTTCTCGATCACCGGCCGCGGCACGGTGGCGACGGGGCGCGTGGAGCGCGGCAAGGTGAAGGTGCAGGAGGAAGTCGAGCTGGTCGGCTTCGGCGCCAACAAGAAGACGGTGGTGACCGGCGTCGAGATGTTCCGCAAGCTCCTCGACGAGGGCCAGGCCGGCGACAACATCGGCCTGCTGCTGCGCGGCGTGGAGAAGACGGAGATCGAGCGCGGGATGGTGATCGCCAAGCCGGGGTCCATCACGCCGCACACGAAGTTCGAGGGCGAGGTGTACGTCCTGACCAAGGAAGAGGGCGGCCGCCACACCCCGTTCTTCAAGGGCTATCGCCCGCAGTTCTACTTCCGCACGACCGACGTGACGGGCTCGATCGAGCTGCCGGCGGGCGTCGAGATGGTGATGCCCGGCGACAACATCCAGATGACGATCACCCTGATCACTCCGATCGCGATGGAAGGGCAGCTGCGCTTCGCCATCCGCGAGGGTGGCCGCACGGTCGGCTCGGGCGTCGTGACGAAGGTGCTGGAGTAACCCCGTGAAAGCCGGCCGGATCCGCATCCGCCTGAAGGCCTTCGATCACGCCGTGATCGACCAGGCCGCGGCGGACATCGTGCGCACCGCCGAGAAGACGGGCGCACAGGTCTCCGGGCCCATCCCGCTGCCGACCAAGACGCAGCGCTGGACGGTGCTCCGCAGCCCGCACGTGGACAAGAAGAGCCGCGAGCAGTTCGAGCTGAAGACGCACAAGCGGCTGATCGACATCCTCGACTCCCGGCCGCAGACGGTGGACGCGCTGACCAAGCTCGACCTGCCGGCCGGCGTGGACGTCGAGATCAAAGTGGAGTAGCGATGGACGCGATCATTGGCCGCAAGCTCGGCATGACGCAGCTGTTCGCGGAGGACGGCACGGTCACCCCGGTGACGGTCATCGAGGCGGGCCCCTGTCCGGTCGTGCAGGTGCGTGCGGCCGTCGAAGGAAAGCCGGCACGCGTGCAGCTGGGCTTCGGCGTCGCCAAGGCGAAGCGCTCCAGCAAGGCGGAGAAGGGCCACGCGAAGAAGGCGGGGCTCGACGCGGCGCCGCACGTGCTGCGGGAGTTCCCGTCGAAGGGCGAGGCGCCGACGCCGGGCTCGGTCGTCACGGTGACGGATTTTGCCCCCGGCGAGTGGGTGAAGGTGACCGGGATCTCGAAGGGGCGCGGCTTCCAGGGCGTCGTGAAGCGGCACCACTTCGGCGGCGGCCCCGCCAGCCACGGCAACACGCGCTACCGGAAGCCGGGCTCGGTCGGCCCGGGCACCGACCCCTCGCGCGTCATCAAGGGGAAGCGGATGCCGGGGCACATGGGCGCGCGGCGCACCACCCAGCTCGGCCTGCTGGTGGCCAAGGTGGACGCCGAGAAGAACCTGCTGTTCGTGCGCGGCGCCATTCCGGGGCCGATGCGCGGCATCGTGACGGTGGCGAAGGAGGACGCGTGAGCGCGGCTATGGAAGTCCTGGCGTACGCCGCGGACGGCACGCAGCGGCCCAAGGCCGTGCGGCTCCCCGCCGACCCGTTCGACGGGCGGGTGCACGAGGCGGCGCTGCACCGCGCCGTCACCGTGTTCCTCGCCAACCAGCGGCAGGGGACCGCGGAGACCAAGACCCGGAGCTTCGTCACCGGCGGCAACCAGAAGCCGTGGCGGCAGAAGGGCACCGGGCGCGCGCGGCAGGGCTCGATCCGCTCACCGCTCTGGCCCGGCGGCGGCACGATGTTCGGCCCGCATCCGCGCGACTACCGGCTCGGCATTCCGCGCAAGCTGCGGCGCCTGGCCCGCTCCTCCGCGTTCAACGCGCGGGCCCGCGAGCAGGCGATCCGCGTGATCGAGCCGCTGCTGCTCGAAGAGCCGAAGACGAAGCGCGTCGCCGAGCTGCTCGGCAGGATGGGGATCGCCGACCGGCGCGTGCTGATGCTCACCGAGGGCGTGAACGCCAACCTCATCCTCTCGGCGCGGAACCTCGCAAACGTCCAGGTGATGCGGTACCGCGACGTCTCGGCCTACGATATCCTGCGCGCCGAGGCGCTCCTGATCGAGGAGCCGGCCTTCGGCGGCGCGCTCGAGCAGGGCGGCGACGCGGCGGCCATCGCGCCCGAGGAGCCTCAGCCGAAACGGAAGAAGGCGAAGGCCGAGGGCGCGCCCGAAGGGAAGCGGAAGCCGGCGAAGAAGGCCGCGCCGGCGCCCAAGGCCAGGCCCGCGGCGAAGAAGCCGGAGCCCAGGGCGCACAAGCCGGAGCCCAGGGCCGAGGCGAAGAAGCCGGCGGCGAAGAAGGCGGAGCCGAAGCAGCCCAAGTCTGCGGCGAAGCAGCCGGAGGCCAAGAAGGGCAAGACCGGCAAGAAGCCGGGGAAGAAGGAGTAGGCGATGCCCGAGCTGTATCGCGCGATCATCAAGCCGCTGGTGACGGAGAAGTCCTCGGCGCTCTACGCGAGCCGGAAGATCTACACCTTCCGCGTGGCCACGGAGGCCACCAAGCCGGAGATCCGCGACGCCATCGAGCACCTCTTCGGCGTCACCGTGCGCGACGTGCACACGATGCAGATGCGCGCCAAGGAGCGGAAGGCCGGAGGGCTGGGGCGCGGCACGACCGGACGCCGCGCGAAGTGGAAGAAGGCGATCGTCTCCCTGAAGGAGGGTGACGTCATTCCGATCTTCGAGGGTTAGGCATGGGCATCCGTCAGTTCAAGCCCGTCACCCCGGCGACCCGCTTCCGGATCATCTCCGATTTCGCGGAGATCACCAAGAAGCCGCCGGAAGAGTCGCTCCTGGAGCCGTTGCGCTCGCAGGGCGGCCGCAACAACCAGGGCCACGTCACCACGCGGTACCGGGGCGGCGGCCACAAGCGGATGTACCGGAAGGTGGACTTCCGCCGCAACAAGTTCGGGATCCCGGGGAAGGTGACCGCGATCGAGTACGACCCGAACCGCTCCGCGCGGCTGGCCCTGATCCAGTACGTGGACGGCGAGAAGCGCTACATCCTGCAGCCGGTCGGCCTCAAGGTCGGCGACGCCGTGGCCGCGGGCCCCGGCGCCGACATCCGGCTCGGGAACGCGGTGCCGCTGGGCGAGATCCCGCTCGGCACGACGGTGCACAACATCGAGCTGAAGCCCGGGCACGGGGGGCAGATGGCCCGCTCCGCCGGGGCCGGCGCCCAGGTGGTCGCGAAAGAGGGCGCCTTCGTCACGCTGAAGCTGATGAGCGGCGAGGTGCGGCTGGTGCGCGCCGAGTGCCTGGCTACGATCGGGCAGGTGGGGAACGTCGAGCACGAGCTGGAGAGCGTCGGCAAGGCGGGCAAGTCCCGCTGGCTCGGCCGCCGGTCCCGGGTGCGCGGCGTCGCCAAGAACCCGGTGGACCATCCGCTGGGCGGCGGCGAAGGGAAGTCCTCGGGCGGGCGCCCGCCGGTCAGCCCGTGGGGCAAGCCGGAGGGCGTGAAGACGCGGCACAAGAAGAAGGCGAGCACGAAACTCATCATCCGCGGCCACAAGCGCGGGAAGGCGACGCAATAATGGCCCGCAGCGTCAAGAAGGGTCCGTACGTGGACGCGCGGCTGCTGTCGCGCATCCACGAGATGAACACGAAGAACGAGAAGCGGGTGCTCAAGACCTGGTCGCGGTCGTCCACGGTGACGCCGGACTTCGTCGGGCACACGCTGGCCGTGCACAACGGCAACAAGTTCGTGCCGGTCTACGTGAGCGAGAACATGGTCGGCCACAAGCTCGGCGAGTTCTCGCCGACGCGGATGTTCCGCGGGCACAGCGGCAAGATGTCGGCCGACAAGAAGGCCAAGCTCGAGGCGGAAGGGACGGCTCCGGCCGAATGACCGAAGCGCGCGCGTATCAGCGGATGCTGCGGCAATCGCCCCGCAAGGTGCGGCTGGTCGTGGACCTGATCCGCGGCCGCCCGGTGGGCGAGGCCTTCTCGATCCTCAAGTTCTCGAAGAAGGGCGCCGCCAAGCCGGTCTCCAAGGTCCTGCTCTCGGCCGTCGCGAACGCGCGGGAGAAAGCCACGCGCGCCGCCGAGCGGCTCGATGAGGAGACCCTGTACGTGAAGACGGCGATGGTGGACGAAGGGCCGGCGCTGAAGCGGTTCCAGCCGGCGGCGATGGGACGGGCGACCCCGCTGAAGAAGCGCACCAGCCACATCACGATCCTCGTGGCGACGAAGGAGTAGCGCGTGGGACAAAAGGTACATCCCCATGGTTTCCGGCTCGGCATCGTCAAGCCGTGGCGGTCCCGCTGGTTCGCGAACCGCGAGTTCCCGGCGCTGCTCAAGGAAGACGAGCTGATCCGGACCTACCTCCGGACGCGGCTCCAGCACGCGGCGATCTCCGACGTGCACATCGAGCGCAAGCCGGGCAAGGTGCTGGTCACCGTGCACACCGGCCGGCCGGGCGTCGTGATCGGCAAGCGCGGTGCGGAGGTGGACAAGCTCCGCGACGAACTGGCGCAGCTGACCTCGAAGGAGATCGGGATCAACGTCGAGGAGATCAAGCGGCCGGAGCTCGACGCGCAGCTGGTAGCCGACAACGTGGCGCACCAGCTGGCGCAGCGCATCTCCTTCCGCCGCGCGATGAAGCGCGCGGTGCAGTCCGCGATGCGGATGGGGGCGCAGGGGATCAAGATCAAGTGCGGCGGCCGCCTGGGCGGCGCCGAGATCGCGCGGGTCGAGGGCTACCACGAGGGGCGCGTGCCGCTGCACACGCTGCGCGCCGACGTGGATTACGCGACCTCCACCGCGAAGACGACCTTCGGCACCATCGGGGTCAAGACCTGGATCTTCAAGGGTGAGGTCGTGGAGGACGCGCGCGGCCGCACCTACAGCACGGGGGCGTAGGCGATGCTGGCGCCCAAGCGGGTCAAGTTCCGCAAGCAGATGAAGGGCCGCATGCGCGGCGTGGCCACGCGCGGCCAGACGGTGGCGTTCGGCCACTTCGGGCTCCAGGCGCTCGAGGCCGGGTGGGTGACCAACCGGCAGATCGAGGCCTCACGCGTGGCGATGACGCGCTGCATGAAGCGCGGCGGCAAGCTCTGGATCCGGCTCTTCCCCGACAAGCCGGTCACCAAGAAGCCGGCCGAGACGCGGATGGGAAAGGGCAAGGGCAATCCGGAGGGGTGGGTGTGCCCGGTGAAGATCGGGCGGATGATGTTCGAGATCGAGGGCGTCGAGGAGCCCCTGGCGCGCAAGGCGCTGGCGCTGGCGTCGGCGAAGCTCCCGATCAAGACCCGCTTCGTGAAGCGGGAGGGCTGAGGCCGTGGCGCTGACCCAGATGACCGTGGCGCAGATCCGCGAGCTGACGGACGCGGAGCTGGACGCCAAGCTGGCGGAGTACCGGAAGGAGGGCTTCTCGCTGCGCTTCAAGGCGGCGACCGAAGTCCTGGGGAACCCGATGGACATCCAGACCGCTCGCCGCACGGTGGCCCGTCTGATGACGGTGCAGGCCGAGCGCGCGGCCAAGCAGAAGAAGGCGCAATGAGCGAGGCGCAGCAGAAGCGCGGGCAGCGCAAGACCCGCACCGGCCTGGTGACCAGCGACAAGATGCACAAGTCGGTGGTCGTGGAGCTGACCCGGCGCGTGACGCACGGGCTCTACGGCAAGCAGTCC
>Ga0187889_10001530_pt1 | contig 24389 bp, 15 predicted proteins | sample June2016WEW_7_10_2_FD_132992 | JGI IMG/M metagenome (GOLD analysis project Ga0187889, IMG submission 132992) | Peatland microbial communities from SPRUCE experiment site at the Marcell Experimental Forest, Minnesota, USA - June2016WEW_7_100 | ecosystem: Environmental > Terrestrial > Soil >... | reverse complement strand
TTTGAAAGAGCATTTCTTTGTAACAGAGTTGAGAGGCAACGGTGCGACCGTTTGAAACATCTCCTGCTTCGTCCCCGCAAAATTGCAGCCATTTTGGCTGCAATTTTGCGGGGACGAAGCGAAAGCCGAAGGCGGAGATCGCAAAGCTTTCGGGCATTGGCTCAGCGCTCAATACTGAGGCCGCAGGCGCTTCCGTGGCACGCAACGACCGCACCGAATGAGGGACCGGATGCGGACTTCGGATTTTGGATTTCGGATTTCGGGTTTCCTTCGGATTTCGGGGCTTCGGACTTCGGATTTCTTTAAGCTGGCCAAGAGCGGAGGATCGGCTCACTTTCAGACTATGCACGACACGCGCCGGACTTTTCTGAGAACCACAGCCCTCGCGGCTTCCGCCTTTATTATTGCGCCCCGCCGCGTGTTGGGCGGTCCGGGTCAAACCCCGCCGAGCGAAAAGCTTCACCTCGCCGGCGTCGGCATCGGCGGCATGGGCCAGAGCAATCTCCGGGCCTGTGCCGCCGAGAACATCGTGGCGCTGTGCGACGTGGACTCGACTTACGCGGCAAAGGTCTTTGCCGCCTACCCCCAGGTCACCGTGTACCGCGATTTCCGCCAGTTGCTTGACCGCCAGAAGGACCTCGAGGCGGTCATCGTGGCGACGCCCGATCACACCCACGCGCCCATTGCCATGGCGGCGATGCGGGCCGGCAAGCATGTGTACGTGCAGAAGCCGCTGACCCATTCGGTCTTCGAGGCGCGCGCCCTCACGGAGGCGGCGCGCCAGTACAAGGTCGCGACCCAGATGGGCAGCCAGGGCCACTCGGGCGACGGCACCCGGGAGGTCTGCGAATGGATTGCCTCCGGGGTGCTCGGGGCCGTGCGGGAGGTGCATGTCTGGACCAACCGCCCGGTCTGGCCCCAAGGCGTGGAAGTCGAGCGGCCCAAAGAGACACCGCCCGTCAAGGCGGGCCTGGATTGGGACCAGTGGCTCGGCCCGGCCCCGTACCGGCCTTATCATCCCTGTTACCTGCCGGCCACCTGGCGCGCCTGGTGCGATTTCGGCACCGGCGCCCTGGGCGATATGGGCTGCCACCTGCTGGACGCGCCGTTTTGGGCGCTGAACCTCAAATACCCGCTCAGCGTCGAAGCCACCATTTCGGTTTATTGGCAGGCCGAATGGAAACAGACCGAGCCGCGCAACGAAAACTACCCGCGCTCGAGCATCGTCCGCTACGAATTTCCGGCGCGGGGCGCCTCACCCCCCGTCACTATGTCCTGGTGGGACGGCGGCCTGGTCCCCCCGCGGCCCCAAGGCGTGCCGCGCGATGAGGAACTGGGCGATGGCGACGGCGGATCGGTGTTTCTCGGGGAAAAAGGGGTGCTCATCTGCGGCTGTTACGGGCGCAGACCGCGCGTGTTTCCCCAGGACCTGCCTAAGCCGCCGCCGACCCTCCCGCGCGTCCCCGGCAGCATCGACGGACACGAACAGGATTGGGTGCGCGCGTGCAAGGACGGCCGCCCCGCCAGCACCGCCTTCGACTACGCCGGCCCGCTCTCGGAAATGGTCTTGATGGGCAATCTGGCCGTGCGCTTTCCCAACCGGCAGTTGCTCTGGGATGGGCAAAAAATGCAGGTGACCAACGACGCCGCAGCCAACGCCTTCGTCCGCCGCCAATACCGCGACGGGTGGAGCCTCTGAGGGCGCCCAACGCGCGGGCCGACACGGCCGGGTGATGGTTGACAGGGGATGAACTGGGGTTGCGCAATCGAACCGTGTCAAGGGCTTGGCGCCGATGACGCCAAGCTGCTGCCCAGGGCCCGTGGCAAAGTCCGTCGAGCCGTCTCGGGCAGGCCGCTTTGGAGTGCGGTGGCAAGCGGTTGCACCTTGCACGGATCTTGGCACAGGCCGGGGTAAGCTCCGGCAGGAGCGGCATATTTATAGCAGCGCGACCCATCATACCCATCTCAAGCTCCATAGGAGCGGCATGGCGCGGCTCGAGTCATGCCACCGGAGGCTGGATAAAACATTTCGTGCCGCTCCTATGCGGCTTGAAGGAGGGTTTGTAGAGCTGCGCTACTATAAACATCCCAGAAGACCACTTTCTCGACGGCCCCGGGCTGCTGCTAACTTTTTCGCATTTTGTTGTTGACACCCGGGTCCAAGGTGCTAATCTTTTAGCACTTTAAGATGAATCTGGAACAAAACCTCAGCCGCCGCGAACGCCAGATCATGGATGTCGTCCATGCCAAGGGCCAGGCGAGCGCGGCGGAGGTTCTCGCCGCCCTCCCAGCCCCTCCGGGTTATTCGGCCGTCCGCGCCCTGCTCCGCATCCTCGAGGCCAAAGGCCATCTGCGGCATCGGCGCGAGGGGGCGCGTTATGTTTATGTCCCGCGAACCTCGCCCAAGCTCGCCCGTCGCTCCGCATTGAAGCGGGTGGTCTCCACGTTTTTCCAGGGGTCGGTGGCGCAGGCGATGGCGGCGCTCCTGGAGACCGCCGACACCGAGGTTTCGGATGCGGAATTGATCAAACTGGAACAGCTCATCAAAAAAGCCAGGCAGGAAGGCCGTTAGCATGAATTCATGGATCGCAATCGTGACGCATTGGCTCCAGCACTCGCAGCTTGCCGCCGGGTTTCCAGACCTGTTGCTCAAGAGCTTGGTCATTCTCATCGGCGCGGGCGGAGTCTGCCTTTGCTGGCGCCGAGGGGCCGCCTCCGCCCGCCACCTGGTGTGGTTTCTGGCAATGGGGGGATTGCTCTGTCTGCCGGGCCTTTCGGGCCTGATGCCGGCATGGCAACGGCCCCTTTGGACGCTGGGGACGCGCGCCGATTCGGGAAACGAACTCACGCTCACGCTCGAGTTTATGCCGGCCAAAGCAACTACACCCTCCGTCCGCCAGGCGCCTGCGCCTTCGCCCGCCGCGGCGGTCCCCGTGCTTGCCCCTGCTCAGCGCGCCGGGGGACAACGGCTGGCGACCCATTTCCACGCCGGTTGGGCGGCCTTGGTCCTGGCCGGGTGGCTGGGCGGGACGGTTGTCATTCTCCTTTCGGTCGCGGTCGGGCGCCTGCGGCTCCGGGGGCTGCGCCGGGCCGCGCACCCGCCTTCGAGTGCGGACTGGCTCCCGTTGTTGCGCCTGCTTTGCGAAAAGTTGCGGGTTGGGCGGCGCGTGACCTTGTTGCAGTCTGCCGACAACCTGATGCCGGTGACCTGGGGCTGGTGGAAGCCGGTCATCCTGCTCCCGGCTCAAGCCGATGAATGGTCGCCGGAGCGACGCCGGGTCGTGTTGCTGCACGAGCTGGCGCACGTGAAACGATGGGATTGCCTGACCCAAATGATGGCCCGCGTGGCCTGTGCGCTTTATTGGTTCAACCCGCTCGTCTGGGTGGGGGCGCGGCGGATGTGCATCGAACGCGAGCGGGCCTGCGACGACCTGGTCCTGAACGGCGGCTGCAGGGCCTCCGATTACGCCGCTCACCTGTTGGACATCGCCCGGAGCTTCCGGCGCGTGCCGCAGGTCGCAGCCATTGCGATGGCCCGCTCCTCGCACCTCGAGGGGCGGATCGCCGCCATCGTGGATGCCTCCCGCGCCCGACGCGCTCCGCGCGCTCTGCTGGTGGGTTTGTGCTGTGGCGCCGTGCTGGCGTTCGTCGCCGCCGTCGCCGCGCAGAAGCCGGAAGCAGATACCTCGTCACTTTCCACGACACCACCCGCGCCGCCCTGGTTCGACCAGCGATTGCGCGCGTTCTTTGCGGCCAAGGAGGCGCAGGCCCGCCGGCTGGCCGAGCAACCAAAGCAGCTCTCGCAGGCGGTCGAGGTGCTCCGCCGCCGCGTGGCGCAGGTCAGCGGGTTGGCCGAGCAGGCAAAGCAGCCCGTCGCCCCGGAGGTCTGGCCTTACTTCGAGGCGGGCATCAGGGGAGATTGGCAAACCGCCACCAATCTTTGGGCCGCCATGCGCCGGCGGGCGCATCAATACGAGGGGACGACGCCTGATGGCACTCTGGACGCGTGTTGGTCCCCGATTCTTGAGACGGACTTGGCCTGGGAGCAATTTGCCAACTGGAAGGAGAAATACGTCCTGGCGTACGGCAACGACATCATCAAATCCATTCCGCCGGGCAGCATTTATTTCGGCGGGACCGACCCTGGCCGCGGCGTCATCACCGCCATGTCCGAGTCCCATGCGGACGGCAGACCATTCTTTACCCTTACGCAAAACGCCCTGGCGGATAACACCTACCTGGATTATCTGCGGGCGATGTACGGCCCGACCATCTATAGCCCCACTGCGGAAGATTCCCAAAAAACCTTTCAGGAATATATGGCCGATGCCCAACGGCGTATCCCCCTCAACCAGCTCAAGCCGGGGGAAGACGTGAAGGTCGTTGACGGCACGTTCCAGGTCAGCGGCCAGGTCGCCGTGATGGCCATCAATGGTGCGCTCGCCAAAATCATCTTCGACCGTAACCCCGGCCGCGAATTTTACGTCGAAGAGAGCTTCCCGCTCGATTGGATGTATCCCCATCTCGCTCCTAACGGCCTGATTATGAAGATCAACCGCCAGCCGCTGCCCAGGCTCTCCGAGGAACTCGTTCAGAAGGACCATGAATACTGGTCGCGCTTTCTCGAGCCGATGCTCGGCGATTGGCTCAACTACGGCACCCCGGTCGCCAAGGTCGCCGCCTTTGCGGCGAAGGTCTATCTCAAGCATGACCTTGACGGTTTCAAGGGCGACCCGCAATTCGTCGAGGACACCTGGGCGCAAAAAGGCTTTTCCAAGCTGCGCAGCTCCATCGCCGGCGTCTATAACTGGCGCATCACCGAGGCCAAGACTCCCGACGAGAAACAGCAGATGACCAAAGAGGCCGATTTCGCCTTCCGTCAGGCCTACGCCCTTTGCCCCGTCAGCCCCGAAGCTGTCTTCCGGTACGTCCAACTGCTGCTCAGTCTAAACCGCGCGGACGACGCGCGCCTGCTGGCCGAGACCACCCTCAAGCTCGACCCCAAAAACGCCCAGATACAGTCGCTGCTCGAACAGTTGAAGAATATCAAACCGAAGAATTGAGGGCTTGCGCAGAATTAAAGACCGAGGCTGAGGGCGCAAATCCGTTTTTGAGCACCGGCTGCATTTCGAGTGTCCCATTCCCCCTCACCCCGGCCCTCTCCCCGAGGAGAGGGTGAATCGTCGTCCGTCGGTCGACGAATCCGGCGGTGGGGGAATGTTCGAGAACCGGCCCTGGTTTCCCCCTCTCCCTCGGGGAGAGGGCCGGGGTGAGGGGGAATGGGCCGCCCAACAAAACTGGTTTCCAAAACCTGAATTGCGCCCGCCGAAGAGCAGGCAAAAAGCCTAATGGTCTTAACGCCGGATGGTCTTAACTACGCGCCATTCGGCTCAAGCGGGCGTTCCACGGGGCAGTGTCCGGCTGCGCCCGAGGCAGGTCTGACATTCTCGAACCACGGCAAATACAAATTCCTGTTTGTCGGTGTCATTTTAGGTGAAACGAACGCGAACATCCATGCAACATCCCAATCCGCTGCGGAAGGCGCCTCTCCCTGACCACAGCACCCGCCTCCGCCGGCGTTGGTTCCTCACGACCCTCTGCGCGCTGGGCCTTCTCGTTGCCATCCTTGGCATCCGACGCCCTGGCGCCTCATCAGGTCCCACGGCACCGGCCGACGGCCAGGCATCGCTGGGCGCACCAGCCATTTCTCCCCAGGGTGAAACGGCGCGCCCGGAGCTGCGCCGGACAAGCCCGGCGCCCATGCTCGGGCCTGCAGCGGAGGAAATCGTCGCCGCCAAGCTTAGCCAGTTCGCCCGCTCCCGCCTCGGGTTCGCCCGGGCGCTGGCCCGGCGGCACAACGTCCAAGTCCCTGCCGATGTGGAGCGGTTCTTTGCCGCCCTTGAATCGGGCAACTGGGACGATATCCAGGCCGCGTTCAAAAAAATCAATGGTGGCGACTCCAGTTGCAGTTGGACGGACACGCGGGCGCCGGATGTCAACAAGCTGTGGCCCGCCATTATCGATGCGTATGGCGTCGCCGAGCAGGCACATTTGTGGCCCGCGCAACAACTCCTCGATTATGGCAACGCCCTCCTCGGCGCCCTTCGTCCCGGCATGGTTTATGTGGGCGGGACCGACAATGGCCGGTGGATTCCTGAACTGCTCAACGACACCAGCGACGGCGAACGCCACATCGTCATCACTCAAAACGGCCTCGCCGCCGGCGACTACCTCGACTACCTGCGCCTCCAATACGACGACCGCCTCGCGACCTTGTCTGATGAAGACTCCCAGCGCGCCTTTGCGGAATACGTCGCTGATGCCCAAAAGCGCCTCGATCACGACCAGCAGTTCCCTGACCAGCCCAAACAAGTCCTGCCCACCGAGGACCTCAGTGTGGTGGACGGCAAAGTCCAGGTCCGAGGCCAAGCCGCCGTCATGGCGATCAACGAAAGGCTCCTCCAGATCTTGATGCAGAAGAACCCGGACCTTTCATTCGCCATCCAGGAGTCGTTTCCCTTGAAAAGCACATACGCGGACGCGCTGCCGCTCGGCCCGCTCATGGAACTGGAGGCTGGCGGCGGCCAAAATGCCTTCTCGCCGGACCTCGCGGCGCAATCTTTGGACTATTGGCGCAACACCACCCAGGATATCCTCTCGGACCCCGATGCCGCCGACTCGCCTCCCGCCCTCAGGTCGTACTCGCACGACACCGTCGCTGCCGCCAACCTGCTCGCCGCCCATGGCTTCACGGCCGAGGCCCAGGAAGCCTATCACCTCGCCTCACAGCTCTGGCCTGCAAACCCCGAATCCGTCGGCGCTTTGGCCGACTTGCTGGCGGCCGGCGGGCGCCAGGACGAAGCCCGCCAGTTGTTGGACACCTTCACCCAGCAATATCCGGATGAGCGCAAAAACATCGAACAGACCAGCGCGGCTTGGCGCCTCCTTTGGACCCCAGCCGCGCCCGCACATTAGGCCGCAGTTCACAAGTCAGTCGGTCGGCGAATCCAGCGGTTTGGGAATGTTCGAGAGCCGGCCCTGGTTGCTCCCTCTCCCTCGGGGAGAGGGCCGGGGTGAGGGGGGATGGCTGCCGAACAAGACCAGCGCCCGAAAACCGATCCGCGCCCCGACCAGTTACTAATCTTTACACGGCTCCTAATGCTCGAAGCGGGCCAGAATCTTTGAGGCCGAGTCGATCTGAGCGGTCAAGGCGTCGAGGGCCTTGGCGAGGCGGGCAATCTCTTTCTCGGCTTCGTCGTAGTGCCGGAGTTCGATGCCTTCGCGGACGCCAGGCATAGTCTTGACGTCGTAGCCGGAATAGACACCGGGGGCGTAAAGCAGGTGCTTGAACCACGGGCGGCGCGGGAGGCCCGCGGGGTCCGTCAGGCGGCGTTCGGCGTGCAAGAGGACCTGGTTGAGTTCCCGCGCGGCGGAGGCGAGCGCCGGGTTGCCAAAGTTCGGCTGGGCTTTGGCCACGGCCTGCTGGTAGGCCTTGGCGCTGGCGGCCAGCGCCTTTGCCGCGTTTTGCAGCGGCGCAAAGTTCAACTCAGGGGGAACCGCTTCGGCTTCCGGCGGCGCCGTGGGATGGCGTGGGTCGGAGGCCAGCTCAAAGACGCCTTCCTCCAACTGGCGGTTCCGCTCTTCGATCTCTTCCTGTTTGTGCCGCAAGAGGCCCAGGAGATCTTCGTTGTATTTGCGGACGGTATCGGCCAGGCCGGTGAACTCGAAGGGAATGACCTCGGCGTCGGCCAGGCGCAGGACGGTTGTGCCAATGACCTGGGCCAGGGCGCGGCCATAAGCGAAGTCAGTGTCCGAGTAATGAGTGTACCAGTAAAAATCGTCGTAGATGGAGTGATAGATGCCGCTGCTGCTGCCCTCGCCCTCGAAGCCGAGGTCCAGTATGGGGACGCCGAGAAAATCGATGAAGGCGGTGTAGTCGCTGCCGGAGCCCGGGGCCTCCAAGTGGAGGTCGGCGCGGGCGCGCAACTCGCGCCGCTCGTCGGCGTTGGCGGCGCGGGCCGTTTTCAGGGCGAAACCGCGCTTCCAGAGGGTGGCCTTGGTTTCGGGGTCCTCGATTTCCCGGGCGACGGCATTGGCCAGGTGTTCGAGAATGTGTGACCCGCTCAGGTCCAGGCAGCCGCGCCCATTGCTGTCCGAGTTGATATAGGCGACGGCATGGGCGCGGAGTTCGTCGGCGTGCGTCTCTACCCATTCGGTGGAACCGATCAGGCCGGGTTCTTCGCCATCCCAGGCGCAGTAGATAATGGTGCGGCGGGGTTTCCAGCCTTGCTGAGCGAGTTGGCCCAGGGCCCGGGCTTCCTCGAGCAGGCAGACCTGGCCGGAGATGGGGTCATCGGCGCCGTTGACCCAGCCGTCGTGATGATTGCCGCGGAGGACCCATTCGTCGCTCGCGGCGCTGCCGGCCAGCTTGCCGATGACGTTGTAGAGCGGTTTGAGGTCCCAATTGAATTCGAGCTTGAGGTGGACCCTGGCCGGGCCGGGACCGAGGTGGTAAGTGCGGGGCAGGGCGCCGCGCCAGGCCCCGGGGGCCACGGGACCTTTGAGTTGCGCCAGCAGCGGTTGCGCGTCCCCGCTCGAGAGGGGCAGAGTCGGTATTCTGGCAATGCTCGGGGCCTCTTTGGGCGAGAGCCGTTTGGCGCCGGCAACCGCGCCGTAACCGGGGGTCAGCGGGTCGCCCGGGCTGGCGGACGGGAAGTCCATGACACTGCCGCGCTGGACGCCCGTGGAATTGCGCATCGGCCCGTCGGGAAAGACCTCATCCACAAAGTAGCCGTCGTCTTTGGGGTCCGAATAAAGCAGGCAACCGATGGCGCCGTGTTCGGCCGCGACCTTGGGTTTGACGCCCCGCCAGGATTTCCCGTACTTGGCGATGACGATGGCGCCCTTGGCCGACACGCCCAGCCGCTGGAGTTCCCGGTAATCGTCGGGCAGGCCGTAATTGACATACACCAAAGGGCCGGTGACATCCCCGTCCGGCGAGTAGGCATTGTAGGTGGGCAATTGTTCGGCGACTTGTCCGGAGGTCGGGTCGACGGCCAGGTTCGTTTCCTGGAGCGCCGCGGTGAAGCGGACCGGTTCGAGCATTTCGAGCACCCGGGTTTTCGGCGTGGGAAACAGGACGTCGAACGACTCGATGGCGGCCTCGAATCCCCATTCCTTGAACCGGGCGAGAATCCAGTCGGCGTTTTCCTTGTCGTAGGGAGAGCCGACGTGGTGGGGGTGGGCGCTGAGCCGCTGCATATATTGGCGGAGGTTCTCCGGTTGTGGCAGCGCGCGGAAGGCGGCCTCGAGCTTGCGTTGCGCCTCCGAACCGCCGGTCGAGAAGCCATCGAGCGGCTCGGGCGCGGCGGCGCCGGCCCCGGTCCAAAGGCCCATCGCCAGCACCAGCGCCCCGAGCGGAAGCAGCGGAACAATTCTTTTCCTGATACTCATACATTCTTTCAGAGGATCAAAACATATAGCTCACGCTTACCTTGAACAAGACCGGCGCGGCCAGTTGATTGCCCGTGAAGTTCTGATAAACGGGAATCTCCGCGTCCGCGTAAACTGTCACCGGATGAATGTGGAATTCGATTCCCGGTGACAGCATGAGGCGCTGGTAGCCCGAAGCCACGGGACTGGCCGCGTTGGCGCCGCTGTCACTGGTCCGTTCGGAAAAAATCACCTGCGCCAGGGGTGTAATTCCCACGCGGCCCAGCGAGAGCCCCCGGTAAGCAAGGCCCGCCGCCGTATCGAGTTCGACGCCCGGACGATAGTGAACTTGAGTCAGCGCCGGCACATCCAGTTGCAATTGGGCAAACCAGTTCCACTTGTTGTCCCGGGTCAGACTGTCGCGATAGAAACCGCCCAGCAAAATGTCCGTGCTGCCGGTGCCGAGTTGCGAATCGCGGTCAACCACGCCGGAGTCAAAGGTATAACTGCCCGTCGGCAATTTCACCCCCAAGGTTAGGCCCGCAGACAGGTCCGCGAAAAGTCCCGTGTAAATGCCCTCGAGGCGAACGTCGTCAACTTGGCTCCAATTTCGCGACACGATGTTGCCCGCGTCGTCCGTTGTCTTGAAGCAGCGAAAACCGTAGGGCGCCTCGGCTTGAACGCCCCAACTTCGATTGAACATATATTGAAGACCAAGCGTGACAAAATGGGTCCGAATTTCCTTGTCATCATTGTTGGCCGCCGGCGCTTGCGACGTGCCGCTCCAATTGTGGTCCTGATCCTGATAGGCGTATTGAAGGAAAGCCATCCCCCCTTCGCCGTTGGGGAACATCGAGCTTGTGGCGACGTCAAAAACGCCGCAGCCGCACGCGCACGCATGAACATTGCCCGGCGCGAGCACTCCGGCCAACAAACCGCAACTGACTCTTGCCGTTGCTGAATTGAACTTGTTTTTCATTTCTGGACAATGGCTGGAAGACAAGCAGACCATACCGCCAACTCGCCCGGCGTCAAATGGTTTTCTGCCTGGGGCAGTGTACCCTCACCGCCAAGGAGGCGAAGCACACAGGGACCGGCCGGCGCGGAAAACCTGAGTGACGGCCGCCTTGCCGGACCGTAGGCGGGCGTGACCACTAACCTCAGACCTTTACATAAAATGTCCCTTCACCAATACTGCCCCCAGGCTATGAAAAACCAACCCCTCATTAACGGCAAGAGACGCCCCCACCTGAACACGACCCTTCCGCGGCTCGGTCACAAGCTCCGCGCCGCCTGCCGGCTGTGTTTTCTGCTGGGCGCCGGCGCGCTTTGGGCCGATGAGCTCGTGCTCCAGTCGCCCTGCGTGCAGAACCAGAGATTCAGTTTTGTGTTCAACGCCCAAACCAACATCACCTACTCTGTCCAGTATGCCACCACGCTGGCGCCGCCGAACTGGGCCACGACCCTCTCGGTGGTGGGTTCGAACGGCGCGGTAGCCTTTCTCGACCCGGATGGAATCGGCCAAGCCCGGTTCTATCGCGTGGTGCAACAGGGGCTCACGATCCCCGCCTCCGATGTGCGGGCGGTTGCCAGCGGCCTCTACGATCAAATCCAACAGCCGCAGCCCCTTGACCCGGCCGAGGTATCGCTGTTCTTTTCGGTGTTCGGCATCGCCACCCTGGAGTCCACCAACGACACCGCCTACCAGGCGGCCGTCGCGGCCCAGGCGCCCTTCATGTTCGATTTCCAGGTGCAGGCCATCGCTAACAAACTCGTCCAGAGCTGGTTTGTGTCCTGGGACTCCTTCATCGCCCAGATGGCGGACCTCGGGGCGGCGGACCGCTCCGGCCAACCGCTGAGCCGCTCCTACCTGACGGCTCAACTGGCGCCGCTGCTCACCAAGGACCCTTATCAGTACAGCGAGCTGCTGCCGGCCCTGGTCCTGGCCTTGGGCCAGGAGCGGGCCTCACGGTGTCCCGGTGGTGATGCCGACCCGGTCTTGGGAGATGACCTGATGGACCCGATCCAGTTCAACCTGATGGCTTACGGTTGCATGATGGCGTCATTGGGGCCTGGGCCGGGCCTGCGGCCCCAACCCTCGACACCCATCACCCATCGCCCCAAGGACAACCCCATACCTACCTTGACCGGCTGGGCTCCCGGCTTGGCCAGAGGCGCCGCCACGGCCTGGCTCGGCGAGCAGATCGGTTTTCCCCTCGGGTATAAGGCTTCCCCCCAGGCGGTCGTTTGCGCCTCGATTGTTCTTTACAGCTACGATGTGCAGGTCACGCCCGACCCGGATCACATCTATCAGAAAAGCGACCCCCCCAACAACCCCTACCAGAGCCAAATCACCGCCACGGTTAATTTCAACTTCCGGCAGGACATAGATAGTCTGCCCAAGCAGATTGCCCTTTGGGCCGCAGGGTGCGATTTCCCCCAGCCCGGAGCCCAGAACAACGTGCAGGTCGAATGGGAAATCACCGACGAACTGCCGCAGCACGGAATGCTGACGCAGTTGGACACACTGACCCGGGATGGTCAGGCCCAGGCCACGTATGAGGCCTTTGATGAACCGGTCCCGCCGGTGTTTCAGGCCATGACGTCTCCCAAAGCGGCGATTGGCTATGTGTCGTTGCGGGTGATGAACGTCCTGCCGAAATGGTCGAAACTCGTGGCGATCGTGCGGCTGGGCAATCCGAACCTCGCCGCCGGAAAGACCTCGCTGACGGTGTATTACTACAAATGGCCCCAGTTGACCCTCGATTTTGACTCGGAACTGTCTGTCCCAGACGCCGGCCTCGACAGCCGGATCCTGGCCACCGGCATCCCGCTACAACTGGTCAAGAATGCGCAGGGCGGGACGACCAGCTACAGCTACCAGGGCCAGCAGCAGGAGACCTACGCCACTTTTCACTGCCCGCTGGAGGGGGATAATCCGGGAGTCGATATCGCCGGCCTGGTCGGCGGCCAATTTCAGGCCACCATCCCGGTTCAACCAGGCATGACCGCTGCCGATCTGGAAGTCATGGTCGATGTGGGCAAGCCGCAGGAAAACGTGGTGGTGGTGACCCCTCAGTCAGCCACGCCCGCCACCTGGTATTGGTTCCTCGATCAGTGGGCCCTGGCCCACAGCGGTGAGCTGGTAACGGACACCACCTCACCCTACGTGGGCCGGTACGCGATCGGCGGCTGGCAGGCCTCAGGCTCATCGACCCTGGTTCGGCAGTATGCCGGCGGCACCGGTGAGGTCACCGAAAACACCACCCTTAAGCTGGTCGGGACCCCGGGGCAGTAGCGTGAGGCAGGATTATTTTTCATCGGCAGCGCGAGCGGCTGATTTCCCCACCGGCCAGTACTCTCTTGGCATTGCCAATCCGGACGGCTCGACTTACCCGACTGGGCTCTTCACCTGGACCAATGGCCAAAATCGCGCCGTCTCGTTTTATCGGGCCTGTCGCGGCACTCCGTAGCCCTGGCAGAACATTGAGTTATGAGTGGGGTATTCAGTCCAGGACATGATTGCGGAGGACATCGAAGACACCGATGGATTCGATCGTGGTCAGTCACCCGGCTGACCATGTGGGCGTGGGGCTCGATGCAGCGCATGTCGGGTCACGGTTTTTCGGCCCAAGCGCCGCAAGCGGCTTTGGTGGCGGCTGCGGGGACAGGGTCAACGGTGGGGTCGCTTAGGCTTAAGAGCACCCGCTCGGCGCGCGAGCCATCCGGACGGCGCAACTCCTCAACTGCTTGCATGAAAGCAGCCAGACGGAAATCAGCCCGGCCCACTGCCCGGTCCACGCGATCGAGAAAAGCTCCGACGCCAATGAGCTTGGCGCGCGCCTCCACAAAATACATATCGAGCATTTCCTGGCGGCTCATCATCCGCCCAATAGGCCCCCAAACGCCCTCATCAGCGACCCCAAAAGGCGGGGTCGGAACAAAGTTTCTTCACAATTGTCCACCGGGAAGGCGAGGCGGGGCGCATCTTGACTACCTTCTCGCAACCCTCCGGGTTGCTCCGCAGGCGCTGGGTCTAATCCATAACTCCGACTGCTTTGGTGGTACGGGCCAGATGCGCCCGGCGAGGCGTGAGGCGGGGTCAAAGGCTTGACATCGGCGGCCTTTGGGGGGACACCCTCGCGGTAGGACTATGGCTCGAAAGCTCAGAGTTCAATATCCTGGAGCAATTTACCACGTGGGAGAATGGGGCATCCCCAAGGACAGCCCTGCCGGCCGCCAGGAATTCGCAGGGCGGATGGAGGCGCGACGTCAAGCCGAGGGTGCGGGCCAGTACGAGCTGCAAGGCTGGTGCCTGGGCGGCGAGGAGTTTCGCCAGGAACTGCTGGCGCAGGTCGGCGAACTGGCCAGTCCGAGACACGCCGGCGAGGAAGTCCGGCAGTCGGCGTTGGCGAAGGCGCAGCGAATAGCTGGGGAGGAGCTTGAGGCCTTAGGTTGGACGGCGCAGGACCGGCAAGGCCGGCGGAAGAGGCATTCGCGATTGCCCCTACTCACAGAATTGCTCGGCTTGCATCTGCAAATCACCTTCCTGTTTCCATAAAGCCCGATAACACGTTACAGCAAACAGTCACTTTGGTGCTCACGAAGGACTTTTCGCAACTGCCAGTCATGACGTCAACCCGTGAGCTTAAAGGTGTTGTCAGTCGGAAAACAATTGGTCGTCGTTTGGCCCTGAATGAGCGCCCGTATTCCGCGGTTATCGGTTGCGGCTTCGCCGCGCTAAGCCCGTTGCGTCCTTTGCGTGAGGCATTGCACGGTCTGAGGCCCTGGCTCGGCCAAGCCAAAAGCAAACTACCGCTTGATTGAAGGCACTGCGTTGGTGCGGGTGAGGGCGGGGTCTTCGGGAAGGAGTCCTTTGAGGGTGCGCCAGGGGTGGAGGGGCAGGAGCACGATTCGGGGCAGGAAATGGAGCGGTTCGGTTTTGGGTTGGTCAAGGGAACCGGTGACTTTGTATTCGAAGAGTTTGGTCATGGGCCAGAGGGCGGTGCTGACGAGAGGGCCGAACAAGGGCAGGTCGCGCAGGACCAGGGCCTCGGCGCGGGCATCGAGCCGGCCTTGGAGGTCGGCGGTGCCCCGGTAGAGGAGACGGACGGGCGGGGAGTGGATTTCGAGGTTGTCGGAGTGGATGACGCCGTTGGTAATGACAAACCTGCTGGCGCCGGCGCTGGCGCGGCTGCTGCCCAGGCCCGGGGCCAGGGCATCCAGGGCGGGAGAGAAAACGCCGAAAAGGGGGATTTCCCAGATGAGGCCGTCGCGCAGTTCGAGGGCGCCGTACCCCTGGGTTTGGCGCCAATCTTCGGAGTTGGCCCGGGTGAGCACCAGGGTGCCGGTGAGGCGGCCTTCGAGGTGATTGGTGCGGGTGGATAAATCGGCCATGAGGGATTGCAGGAGGGTGTTGGAGGCGCTCAGGGCAAACTGGTAATCGGTCCCGGGATGGCGCGGGTCGAAATCGAATGAGGCGGAGCCTTCGGCCTTGCCGCCATAGAAATCCATGCGCACGTCGCTCAGGAGGAGGTTGAGGCCGGCCCAGTGGAGGTTGGCAGCGACTTGCGGCACATCGAAGCTCAACCAGTGAAAGCGCCCCGCCTGGACCTGGAAATAGAGGTCGGCATCTTTCTCGCCATGCATGGGGATGATGCCGTGGGCATGAACGGCGGGGGGCACAATGAAACGGAACGGCTCGAGGGCCCGGGCGGTTGGCGGGCCGATGGCGCGGGCGACGACCATCGGTTCGGTGGTGCTGAAGCCGTTGGTGACAAAGATTTTCTGGACGTTGAAATCGGCGATGAGGCTCTCGGCGTTGAGTTGCTGGGCGCCGCGCAGCAGGCGGGGGGCCTGGAGTTGCAGGACCTGGTTGGAGTAGAGGACGCCCGTTTGGAGACTGCTGGCGGATTCGCCGCGAAAGGTGAAATTGGTCAAGGCCACGCGCCCCTGGATGCCGAGCTGTTTTGGGTCGCCGCGCAGGCCCCGGACCTCGGCCGCGATGACGGGCGGCTGGGTGAAGGTGAAGAAATCCAGGGCGCCCTGTTCGCCAGGACCCAGGAGCGGGCGGGCGGCGCGCGGGTCGACGCTGCCGGCGACCCGGCAGGAGAATTGTTTTGTGAGCGCGTCGTCGGAGCAAGAGGCAAGGAGCTGCCCCTCGGGCCGCGTGATGAGCAAGTCGGGGAGCCGCCAGCATTGGTTGGAGTAGCTGAAATGGGATTGGACGCCGCTGACGGAGACTTCCTTATAGGCGCCTCCCCGGGGGGCTTGGAATTGGCCTTGGACCCGGAGGGTGGGTTGGATTTCCGCGCGCCAATCCGGCTGGCGATTGGTCCAGGCGGGCAGCACCAGTTCGACATTGGCGGAGAGGCGGGGCGGTTGGTTCCAGGCGACTTGCGCAGCCCACTGGGCGGCGCTCTCGGGCAGAAGGGAGGTCAGTTGGCGGGGGTCCGCACCGGATGTCACCGCAGCCTCGAGGGCGCGGGTGGCTACGTTCAGAGCGGCGCGAAGGTCGATCTCACCGTTGGTGAAGGCCGCGTGAAGGTTGGTGAGGGTGAGGGCCGGCGCCTGCCAGGCGCCCGTGCAGGCGAGCTGTTGGGCCGTCAGCTCCTTGGCCTGGAAATCCGCCAGGTGACACTCCCAGTCCAGGGAGTAAGGTTCGAGCCCGGCCCACCAGGCCCAATCCGGGTGTGCGGAGGCTGGGACTGGGGATGACTGAGCCGGTGCCTGCGGGGTCGAAGGGAGATTAGGATTAGGATTAGGATTAGGATTAGGGTTAGAAAGGCGGGGTGCCTGCGCCATTGCCTCAGGGTTCAAGGAGGCGCGCGCGAGGACTTGGGCCTGAGCGGCGCGGCCCCATTGGGTCTCGAGTGGTGCGCACTCGAACCGGCCCTGGGCAGAGAGCGGGATGGGGTTGGTGAGGGCGTGGAGCCATTGGCCGGCAAACCGGGCATGGGAGCCGCTGCCCCACTTGGAGCTGAGCCGGCCGGCCGTGAGGACCAGGTTGCCGCTGACCCGGCCGGTCTGGTCTTTAGCCGGGAGGAGAGCCATCTCGAGCTGGAGATTGGCTGCGGTGGCCCAGGGTGTCTGAGCGTCGCGGGCCTTCAAAGTCAGGTTGCCGTTGATGAGGTTGGTCTGGCCCTCGATGTCGGGAAGGCGGATGAGGAGGTGAAAGTTGGTGAGATTGGCCCAACGCGTCTGCGCGGAGGCGGCCAGGAGCCTCAAATCGGCCCGGGACAATTGGTTGGTTGTCGCCGGCAACAGGCGGGCGTTGAGTTGTCCTTGGGCCAGAGTGCCCCAGGGGGTTCGAACGGCCGGGGCGGTGGCAAACAGATGAATGATGAAGCTCTGCAAATCACGGGCATCCCCGGACGCATCCAGCCGCAGGTCGGGCGGTGTGGCAAAGTGAATGCTCTCGAGGGCGTCGGCCAGTTGGCGAAGCCGGGCTTGCCACTGCCGGGCGGCCTGTTCCTGCGGTTGAAGTTGGGGCTGGAGGAACTTCCAATTGCGCGCAGCCGAGGCGTGGGTGAGGGTCCCCGCCAACTGGACCCTCGCGCCGAGAAAGCCGGCTTTGAAGTTATCCAGGGCCCATTGATCATCGGGCAAGAAGCGAAGGTCGGTCTGGATGTCCTCGAGGGTCAGTTGCCGCGGGGCCTGGTTGGTCTCGGGGATGGGCCAAACCAGGCGGCCCTGGCGCAAGACCAAGGCATCGACTTGGAATTGGCGCCGCAGCAGGGCGCGGTGATTAAGCCGGACTCGGACTTGGCTGAAGGCGGCGCGGGGGGCCAAGGGGTGGTTGGCTTGGCCAAAGCGCACATTCTCGGCCAGTATCCCCCGATGCCAGGAAAGGCGCAGGCGGGAGAACTCGAGTTCGATGCCTCGAGCCCTGAGCTTTTCCAGGAGCGGGCGTTTGAGGAAGCCGGGCAGGCCGACCTGGTTCAGATAGACCCAGGCGCCCGAGAGCGCCAGGAGCATCAGCCACAGGGCGATGCTCAGCCGTCGGAAATAAATCCGGCATTTCCGCCACTTGGCTCCAAGTCTCAAGGTGGCGGGAGAAGGAAGGTTTGTATCCACTGGGCGAGCCAGGGGTGGAATTCAAAGACCCAGGGTTCGCCATCGAGGGTGACGGCGCCATAGAGGGACTTGGCGGGGGAGGGGCCGCCCAGTTCGACGAAGGGTTTGGCGCCATTCTTCAATTCGAGGGTAATCTGGCCGCTGTTATCGGAAAAGCCGTAGGGGGCGCGGCTTTGGAGGCCATGGGCGACCCAGTTGGTTGCGGTCAGTTGGGCCAGGTTGTGCATGGTTTCCCCTACGGCCAGGGCCTCGATGGCGCCGGTCGAGCCGGGGGGCAGTGCCCAGGACTGGCGTCCGTTATCGGTATGGACCAACTGGCGGACTTTGCCTTGATAGCGAACGGTGACGCGGGCGAGGTCGTCGTCGGAATAATTCCAGATTTGGCGTTCGCGCATCTGGAAGCTGGCGACGGGCAGGCGCTGGACATCGGCCAGTTTGACGGCATAGGCGGAGCTTTTTTCGTCAGCGCGGCGGACGAAGACCCGGCCGTCGTTTGTGGCGCCGACGTCCACCTCTGCAATGGCGGGGTTGGTGTCGCTGGCAGAGGGGGCGGCCATCTTGAAGATATACTTGCGGGTCGGAGCCGCCAGGCCGTAACGGGCGAACTCCGAGTCGTTGACGGCATCGAGAGGTTCGAGGATTGGCATACGGCCCAAGGCGGAGAGCAGGTCTTTGCAGGCGGCGGCATCGGCAGGCAGGTTCTGGGGCAGGACGCGCCAGGTGTTGGAGCCCTGTTGTTGGACGGAGAAGCGGTCTTGGCCGAAGACCTCGATGGCGGCAATCGCGTCGGGCAAATCGATGACATTGGTGGCGCGGAAGGCATCGACCTGGTCCTGCCAGCCGCCGAGGGCGTTGGTGGCGACGGTCACGATGGTGTCTCGTCCCCCGCGGCGGGCATAGACCAAGGCGGGGTCGTTGGTGGGGCTCTTGCCGAACTGGAGGAGGACGAGGGTGTTGGTGCCGCGGGCCAGGGCGAGTTCGAGTTGGGGAAGTTGAAGGCCGAAGGGCTCGAGTTCGGCCTTGGGCTCGTCGGAGACGAACTCTTTGACGCGCAGAGATTCGAGCTGTTGGAGCAAGTCGCCGAGCCGGTTGGCGTCGGCCCGGGCGTCCTTGGGAGGGTTAACAATCCGCCAGAGATTATTGGCGGGGTAGTGCTGGAGCTCGATGACCTTGGTGTCGTTGAGGTTATTGAAGCGGTTGGTCAGGGCGATGTGGTCGAAGGCCAATCCCTTCAAATCGACGAGGGCCGTGTCGCGCCAGTCGTCCTGGGCGCGGGGGATTTCCTTGAGCAGATCCGCATCCACGACATAGACCCCGGCCACGCCGACGACTTGGAGGTACAACTGGTCGCCGGGAGCGGTCCTGGCGCCGACCTCCAACTGGAAGATGCGGGAATTGTCCTGCTGGATGGAGAGGCTGGCTTGGGGTGAGACGAAGCCCTGTTCTTCATCGCTGTTGGGCGAGCCTTGGCGCTCGTGGGCGGTGATGATGGCGGCGGGGGTCAATCGCTCGAGGGCGAGCAGCAGGCTCTCGATGCTGGCAGGTTGCGCCGGGTAGGAGACCGGCTCGGTCAAGCGCCAGGCGTCGTTGGTCCGTTCGGCGCGAAGCAGTTTCTGGCCTTTAAGCTGGACGGAGATGCTGGTCACGGCTGGGGCTTTGAAGCCGGGCAGGACCTTGAGGGGGCCGGGGGGGGGAGGCCGGCCAAATCGCTGGTGCGTCAGGATAGCAATGAAGAGCACCGCCGCAAGGGCCAGCCAGAAGAAGGTGTTCCTGGCATTCATTCGTTTTTGTTCATCTGCGGCGGCGCAGCCAGACCAGGGCGCCCAGGAACAGGACCGTTCCGGGCAGGCCCGCAAGCAAGAGCCAGCGTGTGGTCTGGGTCTGGGCTTTGGTCATCACGATTCGGTACTGCCCGATGGGCTTTGGGCCGATGCCTTGGAGCAGTTGCATGCGGTCCAGCAGCCAATTGGCGGCGTAGCCGGCGAAGGCACGGTTGGCTGCCAGGCCGATGTAGCCGTTGGCCAGGAAAAGGGAGTCGCCGACCACCAGCATGCGGGTCGAACCGCGTTCAGTGCTTACGCCGCGGATGGTGTTCTCGACGGCCACCATAACCGGATAGGACTGCTGGCGGCCGGGTTCGGCGGTGGTAAAGGAGCCTTTGCCCGTGAAAGCCAGCTCGTCGGCGCGCGGCGCGTCGGCGTTTTGGGCGCGCGTCCTGAGCCTGCCGACTTTTCGCGGCTGGAGCATCTGAAGGCCGGAGGAGATCAATGGATTGACGACGGGGTGGGACTCGTTGAATCTGAAGACGAGGATGTCGATGCCTCTGCCATCGGAACTATTCTTGGGGTCGAGGATAACGCTGTTGCCGACATCGACGCCCCATTTCTCGAGGATGCCTTCGAGGCCACAGGGCGGGATCTGGCCGCTTCGGGTGACCGCGGTCGAATTGAAGAGCGCCAGCAGGCGGCCGCCCTGGGTGAGGTACTGGTCTATTTTTTGGAGCTCGAGGGCCGAAAAAGGTTCTTTGGGGCCGGCGATGACCAGGAGGTTGCAGTTGGCGGGCACAGTATTGGTGCCCAGGAGGGAGAGCGACTCGGCGCGGATGGAGTTTTGCTCGAGGATGCTCTTGAAGGTGCGATAGCCGAAGTCGTCTCCTGCCTGGATTTCGTGCTCGCCGCGGTGGTCTTCGAGGAAATAGGCAATCAACTTCTTGGGGTTGGTGACGGCGAGGATGGCCGAAGTGAAAGCCCGTTCGCCCAGGAATTCGGTGGGTCTGCGAAGGAGCACGAGTTCGGTTTCCCCGCGGATCAGCTCTTCGACGCCCCGGGTCAATTCGTTGCTATCGAAGGAGAGCTGCTGGCCCATCGCCGGGCAATCGAAGATGATGATGTTGGTGGCGCCGGTGGCCAGGTGATAATCCTCGCGGACGGTTTGGGCGAGGCCCCGGTCACGGAGGTAGTCGACGGCCCGGATGGTAATCCTGGGATTGGCCAGGTGATATTCGTTGAGCAAGTTGGCGACGGTGCCGTAGAGCGGGTCCTTCTTGTCATAGAACAGGGTGATTTTAACCTGGTTGGTGAGGGAGCGGAGAAAGTTGACTGTGAGGGGGCTCAACTCGGTTTTGGCCTGGGCGCCCCAATGGAGGCGAGTGAAGTAATCGCGGCCCAGGTAGTTGACCATGACCACCACCGCCAGGACGAAGAGGGAGGTCAGGGTGACATTGAGGATAATAGTCCACCGGCGGCGCGGCGAGAAGCTGGGTTCGGATCCAGGTGGCGTCGGCATGGGTTAGTCGCCTCCTCATTTCCAGCGGCGGCTCTCGACCACCCGGAGCGTCAGGAACAGGAAAAAGAGGGTCAGGCTGGCGTAAAGGACGACGGCGCGGGTGTCGACCACGCCGCGGGCGAAGTCGTGCATCTGGTCGAAGAGGGTGAAGCAGGCCAGGACTTGGGCCTGCCACTGGGGCGCATCGGTGAAGCGGTCGGCCAGGAAGGCCAGGAGGAAGAGGCCCACGCCGAAGACCAGGCTGATCATGGCCGCCACGGCCTGGTTGCGGGTCAGGGCCGAGGCGAAGCAGCCCAGGGCGACAAACATGGCGCCCAGCAGGAGGATGCCCAGGAAGGTGCTGCTCAGCACGCCGGCATCCAGGGCGGAGGGGTCGTGGGTGTAACGGCGCACGACGAGCATGCAGCCCAGCAGGGGAAGCCACATCACGGTGTAGAACATCAGGGCGGCGGTGAATTTGGCCAACACGACTTCCAGGTCCTTGACGGGGGTGGTCATCAGCGTCTCGAAGGTGCCGGAGAACTTCTCCTGGGCGAAGAGGCGCATGGTAACCAGGGGGGTCGTCGGCAGCAGGATCAGCCAGAAGTACTCGGTATTGTAAAAGAGCTCGGTGACCGGCATGGAGGTGCGCTCGTGCTGGAGTTTTTCCAACATCACGACGAAGCTGTAGCCCATCAGGAACAGCGCGGCAGCGATGATGACATAGCCGGTCAGGGACAGGAAGTAAGCCCCCAGTTCGCGGCGCACGAGTGTCCAATAGGCCAGCATCAGGTTTCCTCCTCCTCTGGCGGCCGGGTGACCTGGACATAAATGTCCTCCAGAGAATGCCGGCTGCGGGTCAACTCCCGCAACGCCCAACCGCGCTTGCGCGCCAACTCATAGACATAAGGGCGCAAGTCCAGGCCATCGCGGGGCGTGAGGGCGCAGCGGAAATACTCGCCCTCGCAGGAGGCGACATCGAACTGGTCGATTTCGGGCATTTGAGTCCAGCATTCGCGCAACTCATCCGGCGGAGCGGCAATTTCCGCGATGACCTGGCTGTTGTGGCTCATGAGCCGCTGGAGATTCTCAGGGGTGCCGGCGGCCAGGATCTTGCCTTCGTACATGATGAGCATCCGGTTGCAGGTCATCTCGGCCTCCGGGAGGATGTGGGTTGAGATGAGGACGGTGTGCGAGCAGGCCAGGCCCTTGATCAACTGGCGGACGGAGCGAATCTGGTTTGGGTCCAGGCCGATGGTCGGTTCGTCCAGGATGATCAATTCGGGCTCATGGACCAGGGCGTCGGCCAGGCCGACGCGCTGGCGATAGCCCTTGGAGAGTTGGCCGATGATGCGGCGGCTGACTTCGGCCAGACCGCACTGTTCCATGACGATGTCGACGCGGCGGCGGGAGTTGGCGCAGTTCAGCCCTTTGAGCCGGGCGCGGAACCGGAGGTATTCCCGGACCCGCAAATCGGGGTGCAGAGGGTTGTTTTCAGGCATGTAGCCGATGCGGCGCCGGACTTCGTCGGAGCGCTTGAACACGTCGAGCCCGGCCACGCGGACGGTGCCGGAGGTGGCGGGCAGGTAGCAGGCCAGGATGCGCATCGTGGTGCTCTTGCCGGCCCCGTTGGGGCCAAGGAGCCCGACGATCTCGCCGTGGCCGACCGTGAACGAAATGTTCGATACCGCCCTATGTCCGGCGTATCGCTTCGTCAGGTTGGCGACTTCTATCATCAAACCATCGCTCATGAATCCAATCCAAAACCCAGTTTAGCCAATTCCAGCGGCTCTCGGCCAATGAAAAAATCAACCGTTTGCGGTCCCGAGCAGGGCCGTTGACATCCCGACAAGCCGGGGCTGGAGCGCGCCGGCAGAGCGAAGCGCCCGGACGGTTCGGGATTTCGGCCGCCCGGCACGTCCAGGAACGCCACCCGCCGCCCGAGCCAAAGCGGTGTCGCGCTTCGCTTGCCACCGCACTCCAAAATGGCCGGCTCGAGACATCTCGGCGGAAGCCGGCTCTCGTAGCTTGGACGGTCAAACCGCGGGGATGCTTCATCCTGGTTGGGGGCCGGCGGGCGGGTCGGAGACGCAATGAAACGCAGAGACGCCAAGAACGCAGAGAAGAAATAGCCGCGAAAAAGCGCAAGAGACGCAAAAATGGAAGCAGAGAAGAAAATGTTAGCAGCCTGCGAGCGAACAGGACCAATGCTCCCGGCAAATTGAACAGGAGGAAACGGAGAGAACAGAGGTCTTCTCTCCGGTCTCCGTTTCCTCTGTTTGCTCCTGTTGAACTTCTTGCACATGTTTTCATAAGTTTGCAATATGGAGAGGGAGGATGGCGGCGGTGCGGGGGGCGCGGATGGCGGGGCAAATGAGAGAGGCGGGACACGCGCGGCGGGGCGGGAGGTTATAATTGGTTAGAATTGCTTAAAACTGCTGAAATGTGGAGACGGCAGAGGGGAGCGCGAGGCGCGGGGAGATCTCTGAGCCTCGAACCATCGGATCTTGAACGTTCAGTCTTCACGGATTGTGTCGCGTTCCTGGGCAAGAGTTTTCGCATGACTGGGGCGGGAAAGCAAATGCTCCATTGGCTGTGTTGGCTGCATTGGCTCTTTTTTGATCTTTGCGTCGTCGAGAAAGGCTGCCACGTGCGCGCCGACAGCACTTTCTCCTTCAAGGCCCTTCGCTCCGAAGCTCCGCGCCACGTGGCTGACCGCAAGATGCAGACCCGCTTCCGGCGCAAGGAGCCCGATCCTTTCACCAATTGTGGAGAAACTTCGTTCTGACCCCGCTGTGTTCGGATGGACCAAGCCGGTCGGAGTCGATTCCGACCAACGCGACGAAGGAGCGAAGCAAAACAGAACGTCCCACGCATTTGCATTGCAGTTAACGGCGCATCAGCGTAAAACTTCTGCGCAGGCGCAGGCGGTCGTACGCGCTTGGATATGAGTCCCTATGTACCACCTTGAGTGGCAGCAGCGTAAGGCCCGTCCTCCTCGGCGGAGGGCCAAGCCGTCGTCTTCGCCATCGGCTCCTGGCCCTGTCCCCTATTTTGGGTGCCCTACCGTGCGGAGAAGTGTCGCCCGCACAAGCACATGATCCCGGAAAAAACCATTCTCGAGCACGACCCGCCGATGATCCTCGCCAGCACCTTGGCGCTCAAGGAGGGTAACAGCAAAAAGCCCATCTACACCATGCATAAATGGTGGGCACGCCGGCTTGGCTCCGTATTCCGGCTCCTTCTCCTTGGCGCAACACACTCTTCGCGCCGGAGCGCTTGGCTCCAAAATGGAGCTTTCTTTGAAAAGCACGACCTCACCGGCATTAAGGTTTTGGACCCCTTCGTAGGCGGCGGGACCTCGCTCGTCGAAGCATCGAAGTGCGGCGCATCAGTCATCGGAAACGACATCGATCCAGTTGCCGCGTTCGTCACTGAGAAAGAGCTGCAGCCGATAGACGAGAGGCGCCTCCGGGCGGCGTTCACTGAGGTTGAAGCAGCTGCCAAGGAGGCCTGCCTCAAGTGGTACCGGACAACACTCCCGGACGGCAGGTCAGGAGCAATCGTCTACGCGTTTTGGGTTGAGGAGGTCGCCTCACCAGAAACCCGTCGAAAAG
>Ga0187889_10001523_pt1 | contig 24467 bp, 16 predicted proteins | sample June2016WEW_7_10_2_FD_132992 | JGI IMG/M metagenome (GOLD analysis project Ga0187889, IMG submission 132992) | Peatland microbial communities from SPRUCE experiment site at the Marcell Experimental Forest, Minnesota, USA - June2016WEW_7_100 | ecosystem: Environmental > Terrestrial > Soil >... | reverse complement strand
GCGCCCGAAACGGCGATGCCGCAGTCGGCCTTCTTGAGAGCGGGAGCATCATTCACCCCGTCGCCCGTCATGCCAACGATGTGACCACGGCTCTGTAGAACGTCCACGATATGAAACTTGTGCTCGGGGAAAACCTGGGCGAATCCGTCGGCCTTCTCAATGGACTCGGCCACCTCCGTCGTCTCCTTCTTCTTCGAATCGCCCAAACTGGCGGCATCAAGGATATTGGCGCCCATGGCCAACTTCTTGGCGGTTTCCTTGGCGATGGCCAGTGCGTCACCCGTAACCATCTTGACCTTCACGCCCATCGCCAGCGCGGTCGCGATGGTTGCCTTGGCGTCATCTCGCGGCGGATCGAATAGCGGCAATACGCCCAAGAACTGCCATTGCCCGTCACCCTCCGCCCGTGCCACGCCCAGGGAGCGGAACCCGCGCGCCGCGAATTCGTTGACCGCCTTCTCGACCACAGGTTTCACTTGCCCTACGTTGGCCGACAACGCCAGGATCACCTGTGGCGCTCCCTTCGTAACCTTGAACGTCTTTCCGTCCTTGCCCTTGACGGAAGCCTCGGTGCGCTTGTGCACAGGGTCGAAGGGCTGAAAATGGAGCACTTCGTATGCCTTCAGGGCTTCCTTATCCTTAAGTCCCCCCAGAACCGCCAAATCTATGGTGTCGTTGTTCTCCGCGCGCGACGCCAGTGCGCCGCCAAGAACCACTTCCTCCACGGGGATGTTGTTCACGCCAAAGGGCTCGCCAAGGGTAAGCTTGTTCTGAGTCAAGGTTCCGGTCTTGTCCGCGCACAGGACGTCCACGCCCGCCAGCTCCTCGATGGCCACCAACCGGCTCACAATCGCTTGTTTCTTCGAGAGCAGGCGCGCGCCCACGGCCATCGTCACCGACAGCACCGTAGGCATCGCCACGGGTATTGCGGCCACGGTCAACACCAGGGCAAACTGGAGCGTGGTCAGGATCGCGTCGCCGCGATACACCGCAAAACCGATGATCACCGCCACCAAGGCTACCGCCAGGATGATCAGGTAATTGCCGATCTTCAAGACCGCCTTTTGAAAATGGCTAACGGTGTGCGCCTCCTGCACGAGCTGCGCCGTCTTGCCGAAGTAGGTCTTCTCGCCCGTGGCATAAACCATTGCGCCGCTTTCGCCCTGGCGGATGATCGAACCGGAGAACACCGCTTCTCCCACTTTGCGCTCGGCGGGCAACGACTCGCCGGTCAGCGCAGATTGGTCGACCTCTACCGGGTCGCCGTCCAGCAAGCGAGCGTCCGCAGGCACGATGTCGCCCAGCCGCATGCGAATGACATCACCCGGCACCAGCTCACGTGCTGGCGGGTTGATCCACTTACCATCCCGCCTTACCCTGGCCTTGACCGCGAGCCGGGCTTTCAAAGCCTCGATGGCATTGCTCGCTTCGCGCTCTTCCCAGAAGCCGACCACGGCGTTGGCCGCCAGCAGAAGAAGGATGATGAAGAAGTCTGGCCAGTGCCCGACCACCCCGGAAAGAATCACGGCGATTTCGATCATCCACGGAATGGGGCCCCAGAAGTAGCTCAGAAATTTCAGGAGCAGATTTGTCTTCTTCTCCGTAAGCTCATTCGGTCCGTACTGGGCCAGCCGCTTCTCCGCCTCGGTCTGGGTGAGCCCCTCCGGCGACGACCCCAATTTCGCCTGAAGCTCCGCCATGGGAAGAGTCTTCAGATCGTCCTTCGCTCCCGGCTTGACTTCAGGAGTCTTGCCTTGGTCGGCACTTGCTTTCATCGCGGGAATCCTTCCTGTCCCTGCTGCGCCACCGCTGGAGGTCTACCGATTGTTGTCACCTCACGACCTCCTTCTTGACGCTCTGACAATTGAGACAACAACCAGCGCCGCCATGAGCACCGTGCTGACCGGCCAAATCCATGACACTCCGCCCATCCCTCCCCTCACCCATCCACTCACCCAACCGTAGGTATGCTCCATAATAGTCCTCCCTCCGAGGCGCCCAGCCGCTAACCCACCTGTGCTCGCACGGCGGCCTCGTCGTCCCAGTACCCGCGGCGATTGTAGTGCCGATGCAGAGCTTCCTCGTAGTTTCTGGTGAGCGCGGGCTCGCCCGTGAATTCGGGCGATCGCTTAATAGCCTCGCGGGAGAGACGAATATGGACTTTCCTTTCACTCCAACTAACCCGCTCGATCCATTGCGGTGCAATGAGCACTTCCTTTCCCGGCCACCAGTTGCGCGTATCGACGATGAGATAGCGAATCGCCCAGGTCTCGTCATCAATGACGAAATCCTCAACGTGGCCAACGGCGCCATCCTCGGCTTCTATGTGATACCGCGATACCTCGGAAGTGCTGCGCAAATGGGGATCCCAGCTCCCCGCGCCTGTCGCTCGGCTCTTCCACTCCCGCCGATCACGCGCAATGTACGGATAGGCACCCCACATGTACGGACCACCCCAATACATCGGCCAGCCGAAATATCCATAGTAAGAATTCTCGTATTGCCGAGAAACCGGTGCATGCCGGTCCAAAGCCGGACTGCCTTCAATCTGCTTCTTGCTCAAGTCGACTCTGACGTTTTGCTTTTCGCTGCTCACGTTTCCGAGGGCGTAGGGGGATACCAACACGTGTCGTCCGGTTAGCCAGCTGCCAGCATCGGCGACCAAATAGCGAACCACCCAGTGCTTGTCATCGAAGTAGAACTCCACGACCCTTCCAATTTCGCCCTCGAGGCTGGCCAATTTGTACCCAGTTAGCGTCCTAGCGCTATGTAGCATGATAGTGTCCCCTTCCTTGCTTGTGTGCTCGCTGCTGCCGCTGTCTCTTCTCTTCGCTCCATTTCGACCGGCTCCCGCTTGAATCTGGCAACCCGCGTCCCATCCACCCTCCTAAGAGCCCGTTTGCCCCTGCTGCCGATTCCCTCGGCGAAGCAAGAGCATCGCACTCGAGCGGGCGCCCAATCGATAGAGCTGAGTGTCTTCAAGACACGGCTCCTCGCCTGCCAAGAATAGATCCTGTGGCGTTAGTCGCGCCGTGTCAGCGGCAAGGTACCAACGAGCCGCTGAATCCTGTCGTGGTAGATGAAAGTCGACCCCCCCCCTTCCTGCGTTGAACAGCAGGCATAGCGAATGCCCATCTTTCTCTGGGATCAGGCAGGCCAGCTGCCTCGCTTGTGGGTCAGCCCAATTCGGCAACCCTCCCCCCGGGCCAAACCAACAGATGTCCCCGTCTCCATAGAACCGCTCTTCGCTCAGCACAGGATGAGCATGCCGCAACGCTATCAAACCGCGAGCAAAGCGAAGGATTTCCCTATGCTGCTCCAGGAATGTCCAGTCGAACCAGCTTGTCTCGTTGTCCTGACAGTAGGCATTGTTGTTGCCGCCCTGCGTCCGCCGCACCTCATCTCCTGCAAGCAGCATCGGTACCCCGCGCGAGATGAATAGGGTCAAGAGAAAGTTCTTGATTTGGCGCCTCCGCAATGCTTCGACCTCCAGACCAGCAGCATAACCCTCCGCGCCGTAGTTCTCGCTGAAGTTCTGGTCCGTGCCATCTCGGTTATCTTCCCCGTTGGCGTCATTATGCTTGTTGCGATAGCTGACCAGATCGTTCAGCGTGAAGCCGTCGTGACAGGTCACGAAATTTATGCTGCTTTCGGGGCCCTTACCCGACTTCTTGTAAATGTCTCCGCTGCCGCAGATTCGACTAGCAAAGAAGCCGAGCATCCCATCATCACCGCGCCAGAAGCGTCGAACGTCATCTCGATAGCGTCCATTCCATTCCGCCCACCGGCGTCCAGAAAAGTGGCCAACCTGATATGCGCCACCCGCGTCCCACGCCTCTGCAATGAGCTTCACATCTCGTAGAATGGCGTCATGGGCGATTTGCTCGAGCAACGGGGCATTGGTCAGCAATTTGCCCGTGCCGTCCCGGCTTAGGACAGATGCCAGATCAAATCGGAAGCCATCCACATGCATCTCCACCACCCAGTACCGCAGCGCGGTTAGAATGTGCTCTCGCACGACCGGATGGTTGGCGTTGATGGTATTGCCTGTGCCGGTGAAGTCCTTGTAATACCGCTTGTCATCAGCCAGCGTGTAATAGATCCGGTTGTCCAGTCCGCGAAGGCAGAGTGTTGGCCCAAGCTCGTCTCCCTCGGCCGTGTGATTGAACACAACATCCAGAATCACTTCGATATTGGCCTCGTGAAAGGCGCGCACCATCTCCTTGAACTCGAGCTTCTGTTCCCCTGATCCTCCCGAGCTGCAGTACGACCTTTTCGGTGCGCAGGAAACCACGGGGGCGTATCCCCAGTAATTCCGGAGTCCCCGACCGGATCGCGGCTCGCCGAGCCTGACCGAGCTCTCATTGAACTCCTGCACCGGCATGAGCTCCACGGCGGTCACGCCAAGCTCCCTCAGATAGCCAATCTTCTCGATCAGACCTCGGTAGGTCCCCGGATGGGCCACGCCCGAGCTCGGATGACTCGTCATGCCTCCAACATGCGCCTCATAAATCAGAGTCTTCGACCACGAGTGCCTTGGCGCTTCGTCCGCGGCCCAGTCGAACCGGTCGTTGACAACCACGCACTTGGCCATGGAGTGAGAATTGTCGAGTCGCGACGGGACCAAGTCCCGCCCTGGAGCGGTCACGTCGTATCCCAGCGCGGAGGCGAAGCTCCACTCTGGCACCGGGCAAATGGCAGCTGCGAAAGGGTCGAGGAGAAGCCTCTTGAAATTGAACCGATGCCCTTCGCTGGGTTCGTATGGACCATCCACGCGGTAGCCATATAGTTAGCCGAGCGCAATTCCTTCCACCCACACGTGCCATACGTCTCCGGTACGGTTGCGTTGGGGATCCAGGGCTATCACCCTAGCTGGCACTTTGTCCGCAGCGTCTTCGAACAGCTCTAGCTGGACACGGCTCGCATGACGGCTAAACACAGCGAAGTTGACTCCCCCTCCGTGCTCATCCGTCCCCATGGGCAGCGGAGAGCCTCTCCGAATCTCTCCGTGTTCGGCAACCCCATAGTCCTGAAGCGGGCGTTCAGCCGTCATCGCAACCACCGTATTTGTGCGCCCTTCAACCGACACCACGACGACCGCTGCTCATCGCAGAAAAGGGATCACAAACACCCAGCCCACAGCAATGAGAGAAACTACCCAAATAATGTCACCTCCCCACCCCCAGGACTGATGGCGAAGGTCTGGCGGTTGCCCCAGGGCAGATGCCCGCAGCCCGCGGCGTCGCTGGATATAGCGCGGGTATGGCGGTCCCCATCCGCGATAGCCCCAGCCATAACTAACCGGGGATACCAGGAACAGAAATATGAATGCCATCCACAAAATCCACCACGAGCTCATCATCGCTATCTCGCTTTCCCTCTTCTTTGGCTAACTGAGTCTCGGCCCGTACGGCTCAAGCTGGGCCACCTTGCGGCCCCTGTCCTACTCATAAGCACCGTCTGTGCCATGCCGTGGACGGCTATCCCCAGATAACTCGCGGTCAATAACCAGCTGCGGGGAAGGGCGGAGTCTTCGGGTTCCAAATTGAACGCTGCAGTCCTCCATTTTGATCGGCTTGGCCGGTCTCTAAGGCGACATCCATCGCCTCGTGCTCCGCGGTCGGACTCCTCGCTTCGCGTTGTGCGGCTACAGCCATGACGCATTTCGCTCCCGAGGTCGCCGCCTGCTTTACCCCGCTCCCCGACGCGTAGCGCCGTGCGGCCACGGCACGACCACGAAGCTTCTGCCCCTGTGCCACCACAGACGCGATCGCTTTGCCGAGGTCCTGATTTACCCCTTCGATGACTTTGGTCATCTCGGCGCAACCATATTCCATCTCGTTGGGATGCGGAATCGCCGCTTCCTGCGCCGTCATGTCGGCCCCTGCAACCTTCGGGTCGGCGAGCCCAAGCGCTACCGCCTGTTTCACCACTGCCTCCTTGATCAGCCTGCACCAATCCACTGTGTCGGTTAGAGCCACCTTCGGATGATTGTCTGGCAATGACATCGCGGACCGTTTCGAACGAGGAAACAGGTCAGCCTGACTGTTGCCGCCTCGCCGTCGTGCAGACATTGCGGGCCTCCTTGGTCACGCCTCCCAATAGCCACACTCCGTTACCATTGTCGATCCCTAATCGACGAAGAACCGGCATGGCTCTTCTAGTTCTGGTTCTGGCCCGGCGTCGCGCTGGCTTCCTTTGGCAACCCGAGTGGGGCTATGCCGTTGCGCTTCCTCGTGACAAATCTGTCACACAGAGTTGTCCATCTTGTTCGCGGACATGTGACTAAGCTGCCCGCCAGTTGGCCGCGGACATCTATTGACGAACAAATGCCACCGAGCGGGCGGGCCGTTCCTATTCTCCTCAGCGGCACATGCCCTGCCCTTCGCCCAGGTGCAGGCCGGGAGCATTTGCACCGTCAGACCTCTGCCTCAAGAAGAACGCCGACGACCAAAAAGCCTTGCCGCTCTTCGTCGACTTTGGAACAGCGCAAAAGCTAAGTCTTGCCGGATCAAAATGACCCAGGACGCAGTCGGTCGGCCCCTCGGGACCATATTCACTCGTCCAAGCCCAACGATCACGATATCTTTCGGCACCTCAACAAGGATACAATGGGCAACTTAGCCGCCGATGCCGGTTATGTCTCAAGAGAGCTCGAACCAGAAATGTAGATTGCAAGTCAACGGCTCCTTCTCACTGGGCCATACGAGGACCACGAAGCACCACCGACATTTCCGCCTGCCTCAAAGAGAACGCCGACGATCATACAACCACGGGCCTCTTCGCCCGCTTCGGACATAGCACAGAAGCCTACCTATACCGGACCTAAATGACCCGGGACGCAGTCGGTCAGCTTCTCGGGACCACGTTCACTCGTCCCAGCGCCCACGATCGCGATATCTCCCGGCACCTTAACAAGGATATCATCGGCATCTTAGTCGCCGATGCCAGTTATCTCTCGGAGGAACTGGAACGAGAAATGTCGACTGAAGACCAAGGCATCCTTCTCATTCGCCATACAAGACCATGAAGCGGATCGCGATGTCCGGGCAGCACGCAGTGTACAAAGGACGCTTCCCAATCGAGGTCGATTTTCGCCAACCTAAGCTCCTCCGCGGATTGGTCACTTCAATATCTAGATCGCTCGACGGCTATTAGGCCAACCACGTCCAGTCACTACTTTCGTTCGCTATCGCGTTGTGACGGCCACGCCTGCGCGATAGGTCTGTGCCAATTTATGAAATTCCCGGACCGGAGAGAAGTTTCTTTTGCTTGTAATCCCTACCGCCTCCTTTTGGGTTTCGCAATTCACAGTTACGAGCAAGTCAGCTGCCCAAGGCTGCTGACAGAACAGCCCCAATTCTCAAGATTGAGAGGACAAGATGAAGACATTCAGACCTGTTCCGTTGTTTCTGCTCCTGGCGATGGTCGCGGCATGCGGTCCGGTAGGCAATGGTTCAATGCCCACGGTAGGTCCCACTGCGGATGCGGCCGGCATTAACGCCCTTCCTCCGGCAGATAGCGGTGTGATGCCCGCCAAACCAGAGGCAGGCGTCCGAACCGATGCATCCGTCATCACGCCTTTGCCGCGATCGAGTGCCTCGTCGCAACCCGACGCACGTGCGCTAACGCAACTGGCTACGCATCGTCATCCGAGTCGGCCGAGCTCCCCAGCTTTCTTGTCGACGGATACGGCTCCTCTTAGCACGCCGCCGCCGGTTCAATCGCCAGATGCCTCCTCAAAGCCCGATATATCGTCCGCATCTTCCTTACCCGTGCCGAATTCGAACACCAATACCGGCGCGCCCCCCAACATCGGGATCAACATCGGCTCGGTCCTCGACTTCGACAACAATCGCATGTTCGCCGATGCCATGAAGAGCTCGCGGGCCTGGGCAAGCCCAACCAATGCCGGCTCCACCCTTCCAACGAGCGACCTGGACGCAGATGGCTGGCCGACGCAGAATGCGTCCATATATGTCTGGGACGGTATCGGCAGCATGCAGGGGACCTATGCCCTGAGCTTCACCGGCCAGGCAACCGTTTCCCCCAGTTCCGGCACGATCGCGAACCAGGCGTACAACTCCGCAACGAATCAGACCACCGCGGCCTTGATCTATACGGGGTCGGCTCCGAATTCCTACCTCACCTTAGCCTTCACCAATACCAAGCGCACGCCTAGTAGCGGCACCAATACCGGGATTACCAACGTGGTTCTGATGCGGCCCTCGGCCCCCGGCAGCTCTACTCCGCTTCCCGCGAGTCAGATCTTCAACCCACCCTTCCTCGCAGCGCTCACGGATTTTTCCGTGCTGCGCACCATGGATTACTTGGCCACCAACGGGAACAATATCTCTGCCTGGAGCGATCGGACACGTCCCGCCGATGCCTCGCAGGCCATGGGCAATCCCGGGGCACCTGCGGGAGGCTGGGAGGGCCCCGGCGGCTCCTGGGAATATGCGGTGGCGCTCGCGAATGCGACGAACAAGGATCTGTGGATCAATGTCCCGGTCAGCGCGACCAACGACTACATCACGAAGCTGGCGGAGCTCCTCCTGTACGGGTCCGATGGCACCAATCCATACACCAGCCCCCAGGCCTCTCCCGTCTGGGCGCCGCTCAACGCGGAGCTCAAAGTGTACGTCGAGTACTCGAACGAGCTCTGGAATTCCGCCGGCGCCTTCACCCAGTCCACAACCAATCAAAGCGCCGCCGAATCGGAGGTATCCACGGGCGGTTCGCCGCTCAACTTCGACGGAGACACCAATAAGTATGATTGGGGGTACCGGCGCACGGCCGAGAGAATAGTGGACATCAGCACCATCTTCCGCTCACTCTGGGGCGATGCAGCCATGATGACCACCATTCGCCCGGTACTCGAGTCGCAATTGGGTAACACCCAGAGTCCGCTTCTCCAGGGGGTGCATTTGCTCGAGGATTATTACAATAATCCGACCTATGTGGGGACCCCCCATTCGCCCGGCTACTACATATACGGCCTCGGCGGCTCGGCCTATTACAACCCGACGAACCTGAGCTCGGTTGATGAGATCTTCGGAACCATGGCCACCGGCCTTGTTGGCGATGTCGAGCAGGACGTTGACTACTCGCTGGCCTTTGGCTTGCGCCGCATCGCATACGAAGGCGGACCCTCTCTGGACAGCACTGGCAACAGCGCCGAAGACGCCAACCAAGCGGCCGCCTGGGCGGATCCGCGAATGGAAGGGGTCATCGCAAGCGAACAGAAGGCCTGGAATCAGGCGGGTGGCGACCTGCTGGTCTACTTCTACTTGGCCGGCACCATATCCGGTTCGACCGCTCCTGACTACCAGTGGGCCTTCATGTCGGATGTTCTCACCCCGACTTCTCCCAAAATGTCGGGAATTGCCGATATCATGGCATCGCCGCAAGGTCCTTTGACCTATGGTACCCCGATCCCGGCCACCCTCAATGCGGGGAGCGCCAACGCTCCGCCCAATTGGTTATGGAGTGATAACAGCAACAACTCGATGCACGACTACAAGTGGACGACCTTTTCGGTGCTGGTCGCAACCCAAGGCGACTTTGCGGTGAGCATCACTTCGACAACCGCCACGCCCGGCGCGAGCGCGGAGGTCTTCGTCGACGGGAATTCCATCGGCACAATCACCGTTCCCGCTTCCGGCAACACTACCGCTCTGCCTACTCCCGCCCTTTCGTCTGGAAGCCACGGAATCGTCGTGCGGTGCGTCTCCGGCGCCTTTAATATGACCCAGGTGGTGGTGCAGGCGAAGTAGACCAAACAAGTCACTAATCTCTCGATAAGCCTCGTTTGGCGTCTTCCAACCGAGGCTTATTTTCCCGGGGTTGATCGTCTCTCTCCTCGCTCCCGTCGCGTTTCGGAGCTACATCACTTGTTGGCCGCCGCCGCCAACCCTTGCTGTGCGAGGACGTTCTTGGGTGAGAAATCGAGCAGCGCCCTGAAGACGGCCGCGGCCTCCTTGGTCTTGCCCAGCTTGAAGAGCGCCCAGCCAAGACCGCTTCGGGCCTCGGCGTCGCTGGGATAGGCGTCGACCAGCTTCTGGTACAGCGACTGCGACTCGACCAGCTTGCCTTCGTTGTACAGAGCAAACGCCAGCCGTAGGGTGGCCAGATAGTTTCTGAGGTCCACCTTGAGCACGTCCCGTGCGTGCATCTCCACGGCGGACCACTGCTTGTCGGCCAGAAGCGGCAACAGGATGCCGAGGCGTGGCTCAATCGCCTTGGGCGCCAGCCCGATGGCCTTGGTGTAGGCGTCGGCCGCGAGCCCATTCTTGCCCAGGCGATACTGCAACCAGCCCCGGCGCAGAAGCGCGACGTAGGACCCGTTCCCCGCCGGCGACAGTCGGTCGAGCGCGGCGAGCGCCTCCTGATTGTGTCCCAGCGCTTCTTGGTCGTAGGACTCTTGAAAGCACGTAGCATCCGCCGAGGTCGGGAGCTTGGCGGCGTGCCCGATGGCAGGGAGAACGGCGGACAGCAAGACGATCAGGCAGGTTGTTCTCATATCGGTCTCTCGCAGATGGGGCGCACCGGCACCTCAATTCGAATTCGTCGGTTCGGAGCTGTGCGCGGCCAGGTTTCGCGCAGGGTTTCGCGCAGGATCGGCAAATCCGGAACGAGCCGACAACGGCGCGACGACGGACAGCGCGGGGACGGCGACACGCGAGGCCTTCGCGGTTCGGTTCCCGTGCGCGAGCTCGATCGAGGCAGGTCCTTCCCTCCCGTCGAACACGACGCGCGTCCGCAACAACGGCAGGCCCCAACGATCGCGGCGCAAAGACGCACCCTCGATCACGAGGTCGCTCCCCGCCCTGTGAATCGCGTAGCGCACGCGCAGGGGCGCGGGCGCTAGGATGAGTGCGGCCAGCCGGTCGAGCAGGGACCGGCCGGGTAGCCCTCGAGCTGGGACGTAATCGCTCCAGCCCAGAGCCGGGTTGTCTTCGAATGGCACCGTCGGCAGCGCTGCTGGCCAGAGCGACAACAGCGAGTGTCGGTCGCCGGTCGCGTCGAGCGTACGTTGCAGATGGGCCGTCTGAGCACAGAACACCGTCGCCCGCTCCGTCCGCAACCGCGTCTGCCCGTAGAGGTCGATATCGATGTCGATCTCTTCGATGGCCGCGCCTTCGCTCGCGCCTCGCAGGCGCCAGTGACCGCCGGGACGAAGCCCAAGGCGACGCGCGAGCTCGGCGCTCGGCTCGAGGTTGCGGCAGACGTCGCCCTTCCCCGGAACGTGCGATATCTCCAGCATATCGCCGGGCCCGCATGCACGCACCACCGCGGCGAACGCCGACGGCAGCGTCGCAGAGCCGGCCTGGGGGGCGACCTGAAGATGAAAATGGAGGTGGGGAACCGGCGATCGCCCGGAGCTACCGCAAAGGCCGAGCACCTCGCCTTGCCCCACGTGCTGACCTTCCTTCACCTTGACCGAGCCGCGAGCCAGGTGTGCCACCAGGGAGAAGAGCCCGGGCCCATGCTGCAAGACCACGATGTTGCCCCAGTTGTGGACCAGATCCATTTTGCCCACGGGATTGTCGGGGAGGTCAGTTTCCACCTTGACCACGACCCCCGCGGCAGCCGCCAGGACCGGCAGCCGGAAACAGTGATAGCTGGTCAATTCCCGTGGCGAACCGACGAACATTTCACCGTCTTCGCCCACCACTTGGAAATCGAAGGCGTGGCGCCAGGGTCCCTGATGCGTGGGCTCGCCGTCCACCCCCTGCGTACACGTCCATCGCCCGCGAAAGGGCAATTGCAGGGCAAGGCCGTTCGACAAGGGAAAGCGCAAGCGGCGATTCAGCACGTAGTCGCGGTTCTCTTCGGGGCTGCCGGGAGCGAAATCCACGGACTTCGGCCGCGCATCGCGCGTGCGTTCACGCGCCGCGAGCAGGATTGCGTACGACACCAGGTTGAACGGCGCGAACAACACGGGAATGCCCAGAGCCGCGAACGGGCGCTGGATCCCGGCGGTGACCAACCCGCAGACGATACCGGCGGCGCACGCCCAGAGTACCGACCAGCGCGACGGCACGAACCACACGCCCGCAACCGCGATGGCAAGCAGCATTGCGTTGGCGGCCAAGCCGCCCGATCCCGAGAGCGAGACCTGCGCGGGCAGGAAGTCGCTCCCGATGGCCACCAGCACGAAGGTTGTCACGGCCCAAAGCGACGCCATGCGACTGTGCACCAACAGCGCAAGGGCCACCAAGGCGCCGCCCACGACGGTCGGCACGAAGAACAGGGAGCCGAGGCAGCTGAGATAGCGAGTGACGACCGCCGGCAGAGCGAGGCCAGCGGGCGCGATGTCGCCAGCGGAGGGCGTGGGCAGGGCGCCCAGGAGCGGCGCGGCCCACGCGACCAACCAGAAGACGATGAGAAAGGGCACGGAGAGGACGGGCAGGCCGAGGTGCCGGGTCAGGCACGCCCGCACTGCCGCCGTGAGCACGACGGCCAACGCACTGGCGATGGCCACCATGGGCAGGCACAGCCAGCTTCCGGCCCAGAGATGCCCGATGCCGGCCCCGACCAGGAACGGGTTATACCCGAAGTACCCGGAAGCCCTGAGCTGCGCGTCGAATCCCAATGCCTTGCCGAGCAGCGAGGCCTCCAGGACGGAGAGCACCCCGACCACGAAGGTCGTCGGCTCGCTCGCCGTGGCCACCAGCAGCAGCAGCCCCGCCCAAGGCGAGTGCCCGAATAGGACCTGGGCGTAAGACCGGGCGATCTCGCCCAACCATCGTCTTACAGCGGTACGCGCTGCCATGAATGCCATCGTCCCCGAGACCCCTAGAGCATCCAGTCAGGCAGCGCTTCCAGGCTCGCGAAGTCGGCCAGCTGCTCCGCCCTGCGTATCCTCGCCACCCTGCCCTCGGCGCCCACCATGACGACCGCCGGTCGCAGGGTGATGAATTGAAGCCACTGCGTGTTGTTGTAGGCGCCGACGTTGCGAAACACCACGCGATCCCCGACCTTCAGGGCCGGAAAGTCTTGGGTCTCGCGAACCTCGTCGATGGCCATGCACAGCGGTCCGTACATCACGGTGGGCTCGCTGGTCGGCCCGCAGGGCTGCGCCGGCACCACGTCGTGCTTGTACCAGAACGAGGTGAACAAGAGATTGACACCCGCGTCGAGCACCAGGCTCTGGCGTCCGTCGGGGAGGCGCTTGGTCGCCTCGACCGTCGCCACCAGGTAGCCGGCTTCGTCCACCAGCGCACGGCCAGTTTCCAAGACCAAGGTCGGCAGGTCGGCTTCTGGGTAGCTCAGCGCGGCGAGGCCTTCCACGATGGCCTCGGCGTAGCGACTAAAGGGGGGCGTGGCCTGCTCACCGGTGAGGTAGGCTTCGCGCAGCGTGTTCCGCGACGCAAAGCCGCCGCCGAGGTCGATGAACTGCAGCTTCACCCCAGTCTCTTCGAGCAGCTCGTTGGCCAACGTCGCCAGCTTCGCCGCGGCCTTGCCGTAGGCTTGCGGGTCGAGGACGAAGGTGCCGATGTGCGCGTGCAGGCCGACCAGCTCCATGGTCCGGGCGAGCGCGATCCGGCGTGCCAGCTCGCCGGCTTGTCCGGACTCGAGGTTCAAGCCGAAGCGGCTCCAGGGGACCATACCTTCGATGGTCATGTTCACGCGAATCGCGAGGCGTGGCCGGACGCTCAGGCTCGCGGCCACGCGTTCGATGCGCACGAACTCGTCGAGGTTGTCGATGTGGATGATCGACCGGTTCTCGATCGCTCGTTCCAGATCGGCCTCCGGCTTGTACGGCCCATTCCAATGGATGCGGTCCGGGCTGACGCCGTTTCCGATCGCCTTCTGGTATTCGAAGGGCGATACCACCTCGGCGTAGGCACCCTCGCGGTGAAAGGTCCGACAGATGGCGTCCAGGTAGTTGGTCTTGTAGGACCAGGCCAACCGCACCTTGGGATAGCGGCGCGACAAGGCGTCGCGCAGATCGCGGTAGCGGTCGAGCAGGCTGCGCTGCGAGTAGACGAACAGTGGCGACCCGTGCTCGGCGATCATCGCTTCGATGGCCGCGCCGTCGATGTGGGTCTGCGGCCTCATCCCGGTGCCGCCGCGCCCGAATTTGTTCATCAGCCCCATCTGGTGTCGACGGATGATGGGGCGCTCGTACAGAGCCTTGCCGCCTGCCCCGTTCATCAGGCCACCTCGAGCGCGCCGAGCGCCCGTCCCTGGTCCGCGAGCTCGCCAGCGACGATGAATTGTTGAAAATCCGAGAGCTCCACGATCTGGTCGAGTGAGATGCGCACGAACATGGCTCCTACCTTGTATTCGGTTTGGGGTGGGACGTGGTTGCCAAGTGCGAATTGGGTCAACAGATGCGGCATGTTCACACCGGCGGCGGTCGACAGATGGACCCACGCCGGAAATCGCGGATTGACCTCGATGACGAAGGGCGTGCCTTGTCGGTCTCGAATCACTTCCAGCTCGCACCCGCCCGCCCAACGCGTCGCCTTCATGAATTGTGCGGCCAGATCGACGAGGCCGGGGGCCTTGATGGTGATTCCGGCCCAGCCCTTCCCCTTGTCGGTCAGCGCCATCTTCTTCATAGGCACGGCGCCGAGCAACTCGCCCCGGCCGTTGCCGACCGCGATCACGTTGTATTCCTCGCCGTCCACGAATTGCTGCACCACGATGGGTGGTCCCCAGGTCGCCAGGGCTTTGTGGTAGGCAGCGACGGCTTGCTCGAGGGACTTCGCCAGGCTTGCCCCGTAGAATGGACCCTTGACGAAGAACGGATAGGGGACCTTCTTGTGGATGGCGGCGATCTCGGTCGCCGCGCTGACCACGGCTTCCTCGGGCACGGGCAAGCCGGAAGCACGGCCGAGCTCGCCGAGTCGTGTCTTCGCGCGCATGTCCAGCTGCTCCTGCGTCGGCAGCACGCAATGCACTCCCATATCGAGGAGCTGCGACCGGGTGCGAATGAACGAGGGCAACTCGGCATCGAGGGTGGGGATGATGACGTCGATAGGGGTTTGCCCGTGAATGTATTCGATGCGCGACAGGAAGGCCGCGAGTCCCTGCGACGGATAGGGAATCATGAACACCGCATCCGCCAGATCCTTCGCGTAGACCCCGGGATCCAGGGCGTCGTACGCCAGCCCCACCAGGCGATACCCGGCAGCGGCGGCGCGGAGGCTGCGCAATACGCCCACCCCAGGGCCCGGGTTGTCGGTGGCGTTCAGTCCCGTGACGGCAACGGTGATGGGACGTCCGGGCCGCGGCGTGATTGGCAATTGTGCTTGCTCTGTCAGCATGGCTCACGTCGTGGCAATGGAGTCGGCGGCGATCAGATTGTGTTGGCGGAGTTGGCGGATGAACTCGTCCACGTCGCGCGCGGCATCGGGCGGCGTGGCCTTGTCGAACCGCTCGGACAAACGCTCGGCAATGGCGGCTGGGCCGAGCCCCTCCTTGAGCGACTGCAGCACACAGAGCCCGGTTGCATTCACGGAGAAGGTGGCACCGGCCAGGGGATCGAAGATAAATCCGTTGTCGCTGATGGCCAAGTCGGCCAGGGTCCTTGACGTGCTCATGCTCATACGCTCGGCAATGGGTTGACTCGAGAGCGGGCGACCGTGCCCGCTCTTGTTTTCGCCGCGTATGTGGCGAGCAGCGTGCTGATTATTGCAAAATGTTTCGGTGAAATTTTCTCTGAAGATACGAGTGTGCTTTCTTCATTGCCGACGCAATCAAACCTGAAATCACGGTGTCTCTTCCCCACCTCCGAGCTTCACGTCACGAGGCTCGTCCTGAAGTCGGTCAGAGCGCGAGCGTCCAGACTTCGCCGCCGCTGGCGACTACTCTGCTGATGGCGGCGATGGTCCGGCGCTCCCGCGGCTTGAGGCAAGGCCGCGGCACGCCTCGCTGCAACACGACGACTTAATGACGGATCGGGCCGAACAAGCTCGGTTGGGCCCTTCGCCATGCTTGACGGCGAGCCATCTCTGGCGCATCCTTGTTCTACTCATGCGATTGCCATCTCTCCTGCTTCTCTCCGCGCTGCTTCTTCGCAGCGCGAGAGAGGTCTGAGCGCAATCGCCAGCCAAACCCTCTCTCGCGCACAGCCGGAGAGGGTTTTGGTATTCTGGGCCAGGGCCGTCTCCGCAACAACCCAAGCAATAAGGAGACGCCCCATGTTCGACGCCCGAAAATACAAGCCCCTGCCCAAGCCCGAATTCTCCCAACGCGCCTGGCCCGAACGCGTCCTCGATCGGCCCCCGATATGGTGCAGTGTCGACCTGCGCGACGGGAACCAGGCACTGGCCGAGCCCATGGGCCACGAGCGCAAACTGCGCCTGTTCGACAGTCTCGTCGCAGTGGGCTTCAAACAGATCGAGGTGGGATTCCCAGCTGCCTCGCAGACCGACTACGACTTCGTGCGCTTCCTCATCGAGCAGCGCCGAGTCCCCGACGACGTGGTCATTCAGGTCCTGACCCAGGCACGCGAGGCGCTGATCAGGCGGACCATCGAGTCGCTCCACGGTGCCCGGCGCGCCATTGTCCATCTCTACAACTCTACCAATCCCCTGCAACGCCGGGTCGTGTTTCGCATGAGCCGGGGCGAGGTGCGCGACCTGGCCGTGCATGGCGCGCGCTCTATTCGGGACTGCGCGCGTGAGCTGCCGGGGACCGACGTCGTGCTCGAATACTCGCCGGAGAGCTTCAGCGCCACCGAGCTGGACTTCGCGGTCGAGGTCGTGGATGCGGTGGTCGACACCTGGAACCCCACGCCCACTCACAAGATGATCGTCAACCTGCCTGCCACCGTCGAGTCGTCGACGCCCAACGTCTATGCCGATCAGATCGAGTGGATGGACACCCACATCCGCAGACGCGACGAAGTCGTGCTGAGCGTGCATACCCACAACGATCGCGGCAGCGCGGTGGCAGCCGCGGAGCTTGCCATGTTGGCGGGGGCCGAGCGCGTGGAAGGAACCTTGTTTGGCAATGGCGAACGCACGGGCAACGCCGACCTAGTCACACTGGCCATGAATCTGTACTCCCAGGGGGTCGCGCCCGAGCTCGATTTTTCGGACATTCCCGGCTTGGTCGAGACCTTCGAGGCGTGCAACCAGATGCCGGTTCCGTTGCGCCACCCCTACGCCGGTGGTCTGGTGTTCACCGCCTTCTCGGGGTCGCACCAGGATGCCATCGCCAAAGGCTTGTCCGTGCGCGGGCGCGAGCCGGGGGCGCCGTGGGAGGTCCCGTACCTGCCCATCGACCCCACCGACGTCGGCCGCACGTACGAGTCCATGATTCGCATCAACAGTCAGTCGGGCAAGAGCGGTGTGAGCTACGTGCTCGAGCAGGCGTCCGGCTACCGCGTCCCTAAGGATCTGGCGATCGAGATCAGTCGCCAGGTTCAACGTATCACCGACTCGACCGGCAAGGAGCTGGCGGCGGGCGCGGTGATAGATATTTTCGAGAGCAGCTACCTCTCGGCCGCCGGGCGCTTCGCCTTGTCCGACTACGAGGTCGAGCACATCGACAAGCACCTCTGCGAGGTCTCGGTCCATGTCCGGGATGGGGGTACGGATATCGAGGTCGAGGGGCAGGGCGCGGGAAGCATCGATGCGTTCGTGACCGGGTTGTCGTCTCGCCTGGGTATGAACCTGTCCGTGGTGGACTACAGCGAGCATGCGATGGCCGGCGGTGCCGATGCGGAAGCCTCCGCCTACGTCCGTCTGCAGAACGGCGAAGGCAAGAGAGCCTACGGGGTTGGCCGCGATCGGGACATCGTACGTGCCTCGTTCTCCGCGGTCCTCCGTGCGCTCAACGCGCTGATCGCGGCGGCGGGTGGCTGACGGTATTGTGGCAATGATGCACCTTGCGGTCCGACGGCATTGGCTGATAGGAAGGTACGAGGAGGATCCCTATGGTGCCCCAGAATATTCGCGCGTCATTCTGCATGCTCATTGCGATCGCAGCTGGTGGTTGCGGAGGTGGGGGCGGCCATGACGGCGGTCCTCCCTCAGGCACGGGGGCTACGGTAGCGAGCACGACGGTGGCGGGCGCGGGAGGCGCTGCGATAGGAATCGGAGGAGCGACCGGCACTGGAGGCGGTCTCACCGTGACTTATGACCCGAACGGCGCAACAGGCGCCGCCCCGGTTGACTCGCTACGCCATGCGGACGGCCAGACCGTTACCGTGCTCGGAAACACCGGGAACCTCGCCTACAGCGGGTTTGCCTTTGTCGGCTGGCAGACTAAGGCTGACGGATCCGGCACGGCCTATGCGCCGGGGGCCACCTTCACGATGGGAGCGGCTGACCTCACCCTGTACGCGCTGTGGGCAGGCGGGTATGCGTACGCGGTGAACCACAATGATGGCTCTGAGGGCACCATTTCTCAGTATACAATCGGCCCGAACGGCGCGCTCACACCCATGTTCACGCCCACGGTCCCGACCGGAGGGAACGACACTCGAAACATCGCGGTCGACCCCCTGGGCAAGTACATCTACGTATCGAACCCAACCAGTGAGACCGTCTCTCAGTTCACCATCGGCGCGGATGGGTCGCTGACACCCATGTCCACGCCTACTATCCTGATGGGGCCGCTCGCCGGCGGCGTGTTGTACTATCCTGGCAGCATTGCGGTCCATCCCTCGGGCCCCTGGGCCTACGTGCTAAACACTCAAGTCTTCGACATCAATCAGTATACGACCGGCACGGATGGGTCGCTCACATCAATGACCACGCCCACCATCGTTGCGGGGTCGGGGGAGTCGTATCCCCAATCCATCACGGTCCACCCCTCGGGGAAATGGGCCTACGTGCCAGACGATAATGGCGGTTATGATGCCTCCATTTCTCAGTACAATATCGACCAGACGACCGGGGCGCTCACGCCTATGTCCACGCCGACGGCCGCCGCAGGACCCGCCTACTCTCATCCCTATGACATGGCGGTCGAACCTACGAAGGGCGAGTATGCCTACGTTGCGGACTATGGGGACGGCAACATCCTTCAATACAATATCGACCAGACGACTGGGGCGCTCACGCCTATGTCCACACCTACGGTCGCCATAGCCACGGGGGCGACGATGTCCCTTTCCATCACGGTCGACCCCTCGGGTAGATTCGTCTATGCGACGATCGGAACAAACCCGTCGACGCCCACGGCGGTCATCGCTCAGTTCACGATCGACCAGAACACTGGGGCGCTCGCAGCAATGACCCCACCCACGGTCTCGGCAGGGGGGGCGGGTACGGCTGTCATCACCGTCGAAGCCTCGGGCAAGTATGCCTACGCGACCAGTGGCGAGAGCGGCTGGGGCAATAGCTCCATCGCTCAGTTCACGATTGACCAGACGACTGGAGCTCTCACACTCATGAAGAATCCAACGGTCCAGACGTCGGGAATCGGACCAAGTGGCATGGTCACCGTTGGGAAATAGCATCCTAGCGAGACCGGCACCTGCGCTACCCTGGGGTTGACCGGCGCCGAAATCGCCTGTCTATGCCGGCGTGCTGCCATGTGTTGCTGCAAAGGCGCTTCCTCCGGCGGCTCGCCACGCTGCGTTGCTACGTTCTGGATAGCGAGGGGCCTGAAATCCGATTAGGCTTGAGCATGACCCGATCACTTCATGCGGCACGGTTTGGTGCCTTCTATGGCGTCCTGGCGCCGGCTGTCCTTTGCCTGCCTTGCTCTTGTGCGACGCCCACACCGACGGCGAGAGCCACACAGACCGAGTTACTGCAATGCGCTGCGAACGATGAACGGGATGTGAGGACGATTGAAGGCCTGAGAGTACTCTCGGTGGAGCCCGTAGCTACATGCACAATGGCAGAACTGGTAGCGACCAGCGCATAAAGGCCGTGCGGCTGCTTGTCCGTCCGCCTAGCAACGTGACGCCCCAGGCTCTTGTGGGAGACGTTCAGTGCCATTCTGCCCACATGGTCCTTGGGCGACAGCAGAGTTCGCGCATCGAGAACGACCCCTTCTGGCTGCCCGGAGCCTGGCTGGACATTGCGCTCGAACCGGACGGCGCCAATTGTGCTCTAACCATCACCGCCGAAGGCATCGATCCGAACCTGCAGATCTTACGTCTTGCACGAGCGTTTGCATCAGCGCACTCGCCGCTGGCTGGTCCCGCGGCTGGGCCTGCTCGATAGAGAGGCTGAGCCGACTGACACGCACATTAAGGTGAGCGTGATCCCGCAGAACGCGCCTCGCCGCCTTCTTAACCGCGCTCCAAGCAGCAGATTTCCGAACATCCGCAGCATCGCCCCGCGCGGTAGTCGATCGGGATTGAGTCGACCTCCTGCCGCACCGGGCGAAGCGCAGGCCTAGAATTCCTCGTTGGACAGCTCGCCTGCCCGCAGGCTCTGCAATTGCGGCTGCGGACCGTGCGAACCCTTACCTTCGCCGGTACGCGTCGTACCCGAGGAACGAATCCCGCCGGCTCGCCGCCGCTTCCTAGGCGCCGGGCTCACGTCAGCCCGCTCCTCGGCCTCGACGCCTTCCGTCCTAGAACCCGGGTCCAAGGCCGCGGCCGTCTCGACGGCTGGCGCTGGCGGCGGCGCAACCGATGCTGCCGTGACAGGTGCGAGCTCCTGCGGGACGGCGCGGGTTGCCGCCGCACGATGGGGACGCATATGAGCGAGATGGATCCCTGCTAACTCGGCACCGAATGCGAAAGCAACCAGACTGGCGAAGGCAAGGAGGATGAATCGCCTACCCCGCCGCCCGGCCGGGGCCCGAGCAGGCACCCTCGTCGTCATGCTGCTCGACGCACGGTCAAGGTCTTGGCCTACGCCTACGCCTTCGGGGGTCGGGGGGCCCGGCGTCAGCAGAACCGCCATCGAGCTCGCGTCGAAGACTTCGGGCGATACCAGCTCCACGTCGGTGGGCCCCTCGTCATGCGGCATCGACGGTCCTTGGCAGCGCACACCCAAACGGTCGATGCCACCCTGGAGTAAGCTCAAATACGGCGCGCTGGCCTCCCGGAATTTGTCGGCAGCCTCCCGACTGGCGAACATAGCGACGCCGACGTCGCCTTGACCCGCGGTGGGCTTGGCCAGGCCGCCCAGCTCCCGCGCTAGTGTTGAGGCCAATGCCAGCGATCCGCGCATGAGAGGCACCTGCGCTTCGCTAGCCAACTGAGCGTGCTCGTCGCTATAGGCACGGGCCGCTGCCAGCGCGGACCGCACGCTGGCGGCGGTCAAATCCTGGGACACCTGTTGCGCGAGCTCCCGCAGGCGCTGACTTCTGATATTGAACGAGGCGGGATCCGAGCGCGCGTAGCGCTCGATGCCCGCGTGCAGCTGCTGGGCCGTCACGCCCACCGGAGCGGCGAACAACACCAGGTGTAGCCCCGCCGGCGCGGGGGCGGCCTGTATTTCCACCTCGCCCTTCTGACGCTTCATATGAACGAGGCCACCGTAGGTCGCGGCCAGCCAATCCACATCGCCCTCGACGCAACCGATAGCCGCGTCACGGCCTGCCTGCGCACTGGCCAGCACCATAGACTTGCGATTGGCTATCGACAGCCCGAGGGTCTCGAACAGCGCACCTATGGTGGCGACCGCCGCGGCGACGCTGGATCCCAACGCCAACGGTCGGTCGTTCTCGCGAAAGTCGCCCACGTCGACCGATAACGAGCCCATGGGTAGGGCGGCGAACACCTCGGCCAGCCCGACGCGTGTGCGCTGGGTTACCTCGGCCACGAGGGCCGCGACATCCGCACCGTGAGCAAACTGCGCCTTGGCATGGCGTGTAATCGCCGCCACCACGGCGCAGCCATCCTCCGTCGTGTGCTCGCCGACTAGGAATACCCTGCCCGGCGCAAGCACGACCGGCGCCTTCCCGGCAAGCTTCGATGGGGAGGCGTGGGCTAGCAGGGGAATGGCAAACGATCCAATCTGCTGTGGCAAAAGGCCAGAGGGACATTGTTCGGAGAGCATGTTGACCGCCTTGCTGGGTTGCTTGCTGGGTGACAGGGTGGTTGGAGCGACAGCGTGGGGACAGGGAAGCTACACGCCCTATGCGCAGACGATTGTTAGACTCCCGTACCAGTTGAGAATCGTTTGTGATTCGCCACGGTGCCCAACGCGATGGCAAAGCGGTGAACCGGCATCCGCCTCATCGCTGCCGAGAACGACTTTCACCGAATCTGGCGAAGAAGCACGGCTCTCGAATCGGGTACCATGCCGGCTGCTACCATCCTCGCTTTGCAGCGGCGTAGTTGCAAACCTACTCGCCCGCCTTCGAGGCTATCGTAGACGTCTTCGGCCTCACACTGTCCGCGGTGACTCGTTCGCGCGCCGCCTGGGCTTCCTCAATGGTTCGGAAGCGAAACACGCCACGAGGATAGTTGCGCGGCGCGATGGCGAGATATCTGGCGCAATGACGTGCGAATCGCTCGAACCCGCTGCCGGGCGGGGCCATGACGGCAGCGCTTGCCATGTCGTCCAGCGAGTGGAACTTCTGCACGCGATTCATGGCCCATCATCCTCAAGGTTGAATGCCTGGCGGAGCATGGCCGCATCCTGATGATCGATGGGACGAATGGTACCCTTCTTCAGCTCTATCTGCGCGAATCCCTTGGCCAACGTCTGCAATCCAAACAGCCACGGGGGTGCATTCATGGCAACAGAACATCGGTATTCTGGCCTAGCGCAGCAAGCGCGGACGTGGCTAGTCGAAATCGCCGTGCTCTTCCTTTGGGCATGCGGTAGCAACGGGTCGAGCGGGGGCGCGGGCGGCGCGACGACATCCGCCACTGGCGGCGCAAGCGGCGCCGCCGGCCAGTTGGCTTCTGGCTCGGGAGGAATCGGCGGCGCGGGCGGCGGGCTGATGGGCGTTGGCGGCATGATGCCCGGCTCGGGCGGCGTTGCCTCCGGCGGGATGCTCGCCACCGGCGGTATGATGACCGGTGCCGGCGGCACGAGCATGGGTGGCGGCGGCGCGCTCGGCTCGGGCGGCATGGGACCGGAGAGCGGCGGCATGGCGATGGGCAATACGATGATGGGTTCTGGCGGCATGATGGCCGGTGGCAGCGGGATGATGGGGATGGGCGGCGTGGGCGGGATGATGATGGCTACGGGCGGGATGATGATGGGAACTGGCGGCGGCATGACGGTCACGGGAGGAATGATGGGCACCGGAGGAATGATGGGCATGGGAGGAATGACGGGCATGGGAGGAATGATGGGCACCGGAGGAATGACGGGCATGGGAGGAATAATGGGTATGGGAGGAATGATGGACATGAGCTCATCTTCCGACGCCGGTTCGTGTCACGCAGCCGGAACCCTCCAGGTCATGAACAGCGGCATGACCGCGTACGTGATCGACGGCGATCCAAACCCCAGTCTGACGCTCTGCCGCGGAATGACCTATACATTCTCTGTCAATTCACCTGGTCACCCGTTCTACATCAAGACCATGCAGAGCACCGGCACCGGCAACGCGTACAGCATGGGCGTCACCGGGAACGGGGCGACCTCGGGTGACGTCACCTTCGATGTGCCGAGCAGTGCGCCCGACATGCTCTACTACGACTGCGCGATTCATGCCGCGATGACTGGCCCGATCTACATCGTGAATTAGCGTGGTGGCCCGGAGCAAGGCGCGAGGCAAGCGTCTTGCTGCGAAGCGAGCCAGGACTTGCGACTGGTGACTACACGACCTTGACTGGATCGAAAATCCGGTACGCGAGCGCCTTGATGCGATCGTTCAGGAGAAACCACAGCAACGCGTAGCCCCACACGAACCCGGACCAGCCCCAGCCAAGTGGCGTCATGAACAACCCATAGACCGCGATCAAAGTTGCCACGATTTGCGTGCCGAGCACCGCTATCCATAAAATCCTTGCCGGGCGTATAGACCAGAACGAGCCGCGCGTGCGAGTAAGAAAGATCGTCAGGTGTCCTGCCACGGACAGCTTCAGATACATCAGCGTCTGGATATGCGGGCGGTCGAGATGAAAGACCCGCTCACCGAGGTAGAACAAGCCGAAGGCGGAGACGACACCGATCAGGCCAAGCGCGGTGGCAACCCCCAGCACCATGCGCATGTTCCAGAGCTCGGGCTGATCTTTGTAATGAACATTGTCATAGGCAATGGATAGGATCGCGCCGTCGTTGAGCAGCGCGAGCATCACGATCATCACCGCCGTCAGCGGGTAGAAATTGAACACCAGGATCGCCAGTGTCATGAAGAAGAGCACGCGCAGCGTCTCGGCGATGCGGTAGATGGCATAGCTATTCATCCGCTGGAAAATTCTCCGGCTCTCCTTGATCGCGTCGATGATCACCGACAGTCCAGGGGTCATCAGCACGATGGCGGCCGCGGCGCGCGCCGCATCCGTCGCGCCCGAAACGGCGATGCCGCAGTCGGCCTTCTTGAGAGCGGGAGCATCATTCACCCCGTCGCCCGTCATGCCAACGATGTGACCACGGCTCTGTAGAACGTCCACGATATGAAACTTGTGC
>Ga0187889_10001510_pt1 | contig 24588 bp, 32 predicted proteins | sample June2016WEW_7_10_2_FD_132992 | JGI IMG/M metagenome (GOLD analysis project Ga0187889, IMG submission 132992) | Peatland microbial communities from SPRUCE experiment site at the Marcell Experimental Forest, Minnesota, USA - June2016WEW_7_100 | ecosystem: Environmental > Terrestrial > Soil >... | reverse complement strand
ATGCTGCTGCTTATGATGCTGCTGCTTATGATGCTGCTGCTGCTTATGATGCTGCTGCTGCTGCTGCTTATGCTGCTGCTGCTTATGATGCTGCTGCTTATGATGCTGCTGCTGCTGATGATGCTGCTGATGCTGCTGCTGATGCCAGAGCAAAAGTTTTGAATCAGTGCGCTGACATCGTCCGGGCCGAATATCCAAATGTTGATGAATTGCTCACGTAATATGAAAGCTCTTGATTTATTCTGCGGGGCCGGTGGAGCGAGTCGCGGTGTAGTAGACGCGGGCTTTGAGGTTGTCGGTATAGACCTTAATCCGCAGCGACATTACCCTTTTGAATTTCATCAATCAAACGCCTTGTCGGTTACACTGAAATATCTCCGGCAATTCGATTTTATCTGGGCAAGCCCGCCGTGTCAGGCGTATTCAGTTGCATCGGCAATTCACCGGAAAAATGGCAAAAAGTATCCTGATTTAGTCGCCGTAACACGGGATATGCTCATTGAAAGCGGCATCCCGTATGCCATTGAAAATGTGGGCGGCGCGCCCCTACAAAACCCAATAATGTTGTGCGGCACAATGTTTGGACTGGGAGTATTCCGGCACAGATATTTCGAGTTGTCTTGGGGTATGTTGTCTCCGCACCACGATAAGCATAAAGGCAAAATCGGCGACGGAAAGTATTTTAGTATTGCTGGTGGTGCCGGCCGGTGGAGGTCGTGGGGAACAAACCATAAAGGGATAAGCAAAGGCACAATTGCGCAATGGAAAACCGCTATGGATATCGGCTGGATGACACGAGATGAAATTAAACAGGCGATACCACCCTCATATTCAAAATGGATTGCAGAACAATTCCTGAAAACGATTAAGTAGTCCACCTTTTACGACCCCCACATTAAGCATTCCCCCTCATATCGCCGAATTAACAGCTATGCGGTTTCGCACCAACAACATACAGCTTGGCGATTGGCGTATTGACCCCGACGGCAATTTACGGGTAACTGCTCGCGCTTTGAAGGCGGGCGTTTTCAATTACAAGGCCGACGAATACCCCCCGGAGGTCTTATCAGAGTTTGGCGGGGCCGAGCAGATTGACGAGTTTATCCCCCCTGAAGAGTTTACCCCGGACTTTCTGCGCTCCTATGAGGGCAAGCCGATTATCGTAAATGCCCACGAATGGCAGACCCCGGACAAAGCGGAGCAATGCCAGTCAGTAGAGGTCGGCAGTGTAGCTGGAACGCCCCGCGTCGATAACGACGACATTCTCTGCGATTACATCATCCGCGACGCCCGCGCAATCGAGGCGATAAAGAATAAAAAGCTTATAGAGAATTCGGCGGGTTATGACTCCGACCTCGAAAAAGCCGATGGAGAATATAATGGCAAACGATACCAGGCGATTCAGCGCAATTTGCGATTGAATCATATCCTGCTTATCGAAGAGGGCAGCGGCAGAAAAGGTAAATGCGGCCCGGATGTTCGGATACTGAATGCGGACAATGAAAATTCAAAGGAGAATACGATGAAGGTAAAAATAATGAATGCGGTTGGTGTAGCCGAGGAAATCGAAGTAACTGGTGACGCCGGACAGCTTAAACGGCTTTCGACTTTGACCGAAGAGGTCGTGGCAGAGATGGCCAAGATCCGCAAGCTTAACGACGAGAAGACCGAAGAGGCCAAGAAAAAGGACGAAGAGATTGAGAAGGTCAAAAAGGAAAACGACGAGACCAAACGGAGCAAGGAGGATTTGGAAGCCCGCGTAAAGACCCTCAATGACGATATCACCGGCCATATCGCCAAGCTGACCGAAACGACAAAGCTTCTCGACGAGGCAAAGAAAGCCCTGGAAGCGTTCTCCAGTGAAGAGAATATGGAATCCGAGACCGAAGTCCGCAAAGAGCAGCAGAACGATGAAGAGGCGGTCGTTAAGGCCGAAGTCAAGCCGGGCGAACGCGAGGGCGTCAAGACCGAAATGAAAAACTGCTACGATGTCCACAAGCAAAACTGCGCCACGGCGAAAACGAAGCCGATGCCCCTTCATAAATTCAACAGCGAATTCCTGACCAAGCGGATTATGAAGACCCGCAACGTGGACTTGACAAACGCCAAGCCCGAAGAGATAGCCGCCGCCTGGACTGTCCTGAAAAGCACGGCCCGCGCCCAGCAAATGAACTCGCTGCCAAGCGTCCCTGTATTCAATTCGACGCCCAGCACAAACAAGCATCCGGCAATGCAGCCGGCAGAGCACGCATAAAGTAAAATCGCCATAGCTGACGATAAAGCGAATAACGAACAAAAAGTAAATAACTCTGATTGAAACTTAGGAGATAAGAAAATGAGTCCTACTGGAAGATTTGCAGGAAACGCTTACGGTGCGGTGAATTCATCCGTTAAAGACCAGTGCGCGTCTGCGTTGGCCGGCGACCAGGTTTACGCGAATGACATTATGAACGTGGACAGCCGGATTATCGGCGAGTCCGCCGGTATCTTCTTCGGCGCTGGTGTATGCAAGGTCAGTGTCGATACAATTTGGACGGCGGCTGCATATCCTGTATCCAGCCCGCCAAAGAGGCCTGCTGCTTCACAGTGGGCAGCGACACTTCCTGCCGTTGGCTCGGCACTTGCCGACTTCGACGGTATCCTGCTTCGCTCGGCAGCCGGGCAAAGTGATTCAAACGGCGCCGGCTTCCTGCCTTATTGCTCCGTCGGCGCAGTGGCAAGAAAACTCCGGGCCGGTGCAAGAGTATGGGTTCCGTGCTATTGCAGTGCCCTTCCCGCTCTCACTGATACGATTTACTGGATTACCTCAGACACAACGAAGACAGCGGGATTCTTCTCGAATGCAGCCGGCGGTATCACCAGTACCGTATCCCTTGCGACGATTGCCAAAATCATCGGGGCAATGGATTACAACGCAACAACCGGGATGTGCTTACTTGCTATTGAGATTACCGACGCGATTTAAGCGGTTCGATAAATAATAAAAGCAACGACCAGAAAAACAGTTTTTTGGAGAAATGAAAATGAGCAAGCTACTTAAAGTCAGGCGCTTTAACGATGGCCCGACATACGGACCGCAATCAGCAGTGCAGGCGACCGAAATCATGTACTCGATTTATTCCCAGATTCAGGCGAAGTGGGAAGAGGTCAAGTACCCCGATTATGAATACCCGAAAGTCGTCACGCCTGAGCAGCGTGAGACGAACATCAACCCGGGCGCCACGTCCTACGTCTATATGATTCAGGACTATCGAGGCGCGGCTGCATGGCTTAGCCAGATTACCGGCAACAATATCCCGCGCGTCGGCGTTTCGTTTGGCGGCGGTATTGTGCCTCTTCAGGCGTCGGCAGTAGCGGCTGGTATCAGCAACGAGGACGCACGGCAGTACACAATGGGCTTCAAATCAAACCTTGCTATGGACCTGCAAAAGGTCATGCAGAAGGTGATGATGAATCTTGTCGAAGCCAGTATCAACTTCGGTGACGAGAGTGTCAACTTCCGCGGCTTCCTGTCCTATCCAGGCATAACACTGTTGCCGGCAGCGGCAGCGACGGACGGCGGGAGCGATACGGAATGGGATCATAAGACGGCTCAGCAGATGATTGCGGACATTAACGCCGCAATTCTTTACGTCTATGTCAGCACGCGGACGGTATTCTGCCCCGGCACGATTTATCTTCCGCCTCATCAGCTTGGCCTGCTCGCAACGACACCGTACGGACTCGGAGCAAACGGCGGCGACAACGTGGTCGGCGGATTCTTCGCACTGGACGCACTGAAGCGGAGCAATATCTATAAGGCGTTCCGCAACAAAGAGCTTACGATTTATTCGAACCGTTATCTGGCAGGCGCTGGCGTCGGCGGCGTTGACAGAATGGTTTGCATGGAGCAGACCCCGGAAAATCAAATGATGCCCTTCCCGATGCCTTATCGTCTCGGCGCCCCTGTGCCGGTTGCGTTGGGCGTTGACTTCGCGGCAGAACAGAAGCATGGTCCGTTCTGCGTCAAGCAGCCGCTGTCGATGATTTACGCAGACGGAATCTAAAGCCGGTATATATGGCTTTGAGAGACAATAAAAACAAAGCAGTCAATCGTTGCCGGTGATGTAGCCGGCAACGCTCATAATCGGAGAGTAGCAATTTACTTTTAAGGGTTAGGAAAATGACAGGGAATCAACAGAACAGGCCTCCGGTTAGAATTATCGGGGGACAGCAGAACAAGGCAAAACCAAAAGGGGCAGGCGTCCTTAAATCAGCCGGGGACGTAGCGATTTACAATAACACCCTTGCGCCGATGGTGCTATCTCACGCCCCGCACAACGCACGGATTATCAACCCGACGAAGATTGACAAAACAAACGCATCTAGAGTCGTAGTCCCGGCCCGCGGCTCGATAGTTATTCCGCAGGCGATATGGGACAAATTGAAAGTCCAGCCGGCAATTAAGGCCATGCTCGACCTCAAGCATCTTCGCGTCGGCATAAAGAATGAGCCGGATGAGGCGGCAGAGACGGTATCGACCCCGAAGGCCCCCGGTGATTTGGCGGAAAAAGCAAAGGTCGAAATGTCAGGCGGCATGGTCGGCAAGCTGACAAAACAAGTCACTGAGGGCGAAGTCGTTATCGCTAATCAGGGCTTGAAGGAAATAGAGGCCGACAAAAGGTAATCATCCGGTGAGGCATTATGAGCGTGAGCGTAATAGATTTTCTGGCGGAGTATCCGGAGTTTACTTCCCTTAATGCGCGATTGTCGCCGGCAGTATTGGCGCAGATAACAAATGCCGACAGTTTCCTAAGCGATAATGCCTTCGGGGATATGCGTGACCATGCCGTTTATCTTCTCGCTGCCCATCGATTACGACTCCGATTCGCAACTGATGAAGAGCTACCGCAGGACTCACCGGCCTTAGTCACAAGTCAATCGCAGGATACCGGGGGCATGTCGGAGGGTATGACTCCGGCTCCGCAGGTCACGAGCACCAGCGCATTCGAGGCGGACTTGGCCCGGACGAATTACGGCATGGAGCTTCTGTCCCTGATTAAGACGAGCGTTGTTCCGGGCTATCTGGTTATATCACCGATGTAAGCAATATAGAATCTAATACCCCCAATATACTGCCATGAGAAATGAAGTCAGGCGAACCAATAGAAACTGGCTCAAGCAATTTGAAAAGAAAATAGTCGCCCTGGGCAAGAAGGAAGTCGCGGTCGGCTTCCCGGCAGGCAAGGGGTTAGGGACGCCGTATTACAAATCCGGGGCATCGGTCCTTCAGGTTGCAATCTGGAATAACTACGGGACGCGGCGAATACCATCGAGGCCGTTCTTTGATTTGGGAGCGATACGGATTCAGCGAGAGCTTCGCCTGATTGCCGATGCCGATATTCGGTTGTGCTTACAGGGCAAGCTGGATGTAACGCAAATGATGAACAACTGGGGCGTTATGGGAAAGGGAATCATTCAGGCGGCGATTCTTGATACGAGCAGTCCGCCGGATGCTCCTCGTACTATTGCCAAAAAAGGTTCGGCTCATCCACTGATTGATACCGGCCACATGATGCAGTCGGTTACTTACGTTATCCGCAAGAGGTCAGCATGAAAACGATAGATATGCGACGGACGCTCAATCGATACCACGATACGGTTGTGGTCTATGAGACCGTCGGTATATATGTTGACCATCTTTGGAATCAGGTCAAGCAGCCCGAACGAAATATCAGGGCCGTGATTCTTAATGCAAGCCCTCAGAAGATGAAGATTTTATCCGACGGCGCGGTTCGTGTCGGCGGTATTTCGATTCATACGACCGATACGCTTTATTTCCTCGATACTAAATCGCAGGTCGAAGGCGCACAAATGCAGAACGTGCCCGATATAAATTCCCTTCCGGGCGGATTACCTTCAAAAGGCGAGACAACATTGAGGGCTTCGCAGAGTTTTGTAATATGGCGGGGCGTAACGTATCGCGTGGTTGCAAATGCCTCACCCTCGAACGCGAAACATTTTACATTTTTAGGCACAAGATTTATTTCAAACGAGAGTGATGGGCCAAATGGCGGAAATACCTACTGAGATTACGATTGACGATTTCGATAAGAAGGTATGCGACTGCCTTCAGACGATTACTGGGCTGATGACGGTCAACGAGCGAAACCCCGGCCCCCGCGTTGCCGAATCTTATATCAGCTATTTGGCGCTCGATGCCGATGGGCAGCAGTATCCCGACTTTGAGTATGAGGGCGACCCGACTGAGGTAATCATTGATACACCTGTAATGACTACCCGCATAAAGGTCACGGGCAAAAGCGCATTCGCTGTTTTGACGGCCTTGTGTATGTCCCTGCGCTCTTCCGCCCGAAACGATGACTTATACAAATACGATTTAATCGGCTTGTCCGATACAGGCAATATCCAGAATATCACAGTGCCAGAGCCGGATTTCAGCCGGATATTGGAGCAGGCGGTTGTCCGCGTGAGCTTCTATTGTATGGTCAAGGTCAGATTTGCGGTCGATTACTTTACGCAGGCGAGAATCCAGATTGCCGGTAATCAGGATATCGATATGATTGTGGACGGTAGCAGCGCAATCGAGGAGCGAAATGAGCAATCCTAACGATGAAGCAATAATAGAGCGAAGGCGGGGACATTTTGCTGAAATAGCTCAGCACGTTCAAGAGATTAACCGGCTTCACGTTTTGCTCGCAGGAGAAAAGCATACGACCGTAAAGCAGCGGGGCGTTCTGGAAGATGTTTTTGGCGAGCTTAATGGCTGGCACAGGACATCTTTTGGCCGGGCGAAATCGGTAATGGGGTGCGGATAGATGGCGAATATAGTTACAATCCCGAATGGGCAGGATATCGACGCCAGTAATATGACGTGGTCGTTTCGGATAAAATACTTATCTCCGATACCTTCAGGCAACTCGGCCATAATGGACAATCAGTTTGTTGCGAGCTCATATTATTTTTGGAAAATTGGGACACACAACTTTGGTTCAAAATACTTGGATTTGTACTATAATGCCTATGGCTTTGGAGGCCGGTATAATACAGCCTCACCGCAACTTAATTTAAACATCATAGACGATGGCAACTGGCATGAAATAGAAATAAGGGGCATCAATTTACAGAGTAACTCCCCAACGATTTCGATTTGGATTGACGGCATTCTTGTTAGCCCAAACGTTGAAAGCGATTCAGGTCTTCCCCGTCCTTCTAATTCGTCTTTACATTTAATAAATGCCAATACTTATCCACCCACAGCTAATCAATCTGATGTTGCCCTTGACGAATTGATGATATGGAAGTCGGCTCTGAGCGACGGGCAGATTGCCGCTTTGCAGGCCGCAACCATAGACCCCACGGCTGGTCTTGCCCCCGATTATCACTGGACTTTTAATGAGAATAATTCCGGTAATACTTATGCTGATACCGGGGCGGTAGGTGGACACGACGGCACTTGTAACGTAGCCACTCAGTCGGCAAGGGTAGCCGGAGTTTTCGGGAATGGCTTTGGAAGCTCAGGCACGCCAGCTCCCACAACTTACACCCTAACCGTATCATCATCCCTCGGCGGATTCGTCTCAGAACCCTTTTTGGGGCAGCACGTTTACAATCACGGTGAAGAGGTAAATGTCATCGCAGAAGCAGACCTCGAATACGACTTTGATGTCTGGACGGGCACTGCTCCGGTGAATGACCCGTTGGCAGCATCAACGTTTTTGACGATGAATGACGATTATACTCTTGAAGCCAATTTTCAGGCGAAAAAAAATGAAAGGAAACCACAAATGAGCAATCAGCGGATACCAGTGGATATAGACGTAAACGTGAGCGTGTCGGTAGCGCAAACGCTACTGGCTACGGATATGTCGCTAATGGCCGTGCTGTTCAAATCGGCGACGGTTTTCTCGTGGAACCGCGTAAAGTATTATCTCACTATGGCGGAATATGAGGCCGACTACGCGCCCGGGACCGCAAAGTGGTGGGCGGGGCAGGCGTTCTTTGCACAGGTTCGCAGGCCGAAAAGATTAGCCGTCGGGCTTGTTGCAACAGCAAACCAGCCGGGGGCGATAATGAGCGGGCCTTTGAGTGCCGCAGACATTACCGCAATTGAGGCAAAGGGCACTGGCGTATTGACTATCCCCATCGCTGGCTCGCCCGTAGCGATAACAGCAATCGCTCTCACAGGTTTAGATACCGCGACAAAGATTGCGGCAGCTATCGCGGCAGGTACGAATTTCCCGGCAGGCGCGACCTGCGTAGCAAATGATGATGGCAGTATCACAATATCGACCGGCTCGGCTACTGGCGCGACCGAGACAATCGATTACGCGACGGCAATAGCGGGTGCTGATATCAGCGCAGTCGCAAGATTGACCGCTGCGACAGGTGCGGTCTTATCGCAGGGCTGGACACACGGCGCTCTCGCGGTGGAAGCGGCGGAAGTCCAGAAGGAAAGCACAAACGCCGGATACCCGATTTACGGCTGGTGCATCGACCTCGATTACCGCGACACATCAGACCAGAGCGATTTCGCTGATTGGGTTGGCGGCCACAGCGATAATCAGCCGGCGATAAGTATACTCGCTTCAAATGACGTTACCGCTTATAGTGGTGCTGACGAGACGAATATCGGTTACTATGCCAACAACTCCGACAATCGATTCGTCGGCGTCGTCTATTCAAACAATGCCCAGGAATACCCCGACGTGAGCGCCCTGGCAATGTTCCTGTCGGTCGATTACTCACTGGCCGATTCCACAATTACCGGCAAATTCAAAGATCTCTCCGGCTGCACACCTACGCCGCTGACCGAGACGCAGTTAGCTCTGCTCGCGGGCCGAAGGATAAATACGCTTGTCCTTCAGGGTGCGAATGCTCACGTTTATCGTGAAGGCGTGCAATCCGCGGATACCTGGTTTACGGATATGCTGGTGAATCTGCATAACTTCATCAACGAATTGAAGGTGGAAGTTTTCAATGTGTTCCTCCGCAATGGCAAAGTGCCTTACACGGTGGCCGGGCAAACGCTTATCTGTCAGGCGTGCCAACTTATCGGCAGTAATTATATTCGCAACGGCACCTTTGCCGACAGGCAGGTTGCGGATGATACCGCGCAGAGCGGCTTTACAATCCTCAAAGCGTTCGATGTTATCCCGATGCCGATTTACGGCGTATCAGCGGCAGACAGAGCGGCAAGGATAGCCCCGCCTGTCCAGATAATCGGGTATCTCTCAGACGCTATTCACTTCGTCAACATAAACGTCAATGCGATTGTTTGATATAGGAGCTAAAGAACCATGAGACGAGTATATAATCAATCACAAGCGTCCGTTTACGTTGCCGGTATTCGCATCCAGGGATTCAGTGACGGCGGCTGTATTATTGTTACGCCGGTCGGCGGTCAGGTTGAAATGACCGAGGGGCTGGACGGCGGCTCCCCGAATCAGGCAACGAATCAGGGCGGCACAATCAAACTGCGACTCCGCGAGAATTCGACCTCGCATAGCTACTTGTCGACTTTGCGCATTGCACAGGAGCAGGGCATGGCCTCCGACGACGGCTTTATGGTTACGGTGCGAAGCGGCGTAGGCGCTCTCCATGTGCTTACCGGTGCTTTGATATCGCGGCCCGGCGAGCTTACTACCGGCGACAAGAAAATGGGCGCCCGGGAGTGGACGTTCGTAAGCGGCGATTTGCAGGAAAATAATCTTGACGTTGCAAGTGCTGCATTAGCGGCAGCGGCGGCGCTCGGCCTTTAACATATCTTAAAAGTCAATAGGGCAGCAAAAGAAGAAAGGAGAGTTTGAGCATGACGGCAGACAAGCTCAAAAGTTTCACGGTAGGCAGTAATACGTATTTTCTCGAACCAATGTCGGCGGATGAGGCATTGGGCTTCGGGATAGACGTGACGGCAATGATAACCCCTCTTGCCGGCAACATCGGGAATGTCACCTCTGACCAATTACAGGGCAAGACCCCGGAGGACAAATGGCTGGCGATATTGGGGGCGGCAGCAGGCGGATTCAACTCGGCGAGATTCAAAGCGGTTGCTTTTTACGCCCTGAATTTTGTCCGCTCACCAAATAGCATCCTTCTCAATACCCCGGAGAACCGCGACCAGTGGTTCAAAGACCATCCTGAAGACCTTTATTTTGTTACGCTCAAGGCGATATGGTCGCTGGCTAAAGATTTTTTACCGAGCGGGCTGCGTACCTTCGTACTCGGATTGGCGACGAAGACGACGAAGGCAGTGTCAGCCAGCCAGACGGATACAACGAACTCACAGCCATCAGAAGCAAGCTCTGCTTCTCAGGCGTAGTGCGATACAAAGACCTGACCGACAAAATCAATCCGCTTTCAGTACACGACATTTTTGAGATTTTGCGAATGATAGATTGGCGGGACTCTTGCGAGAAAGCGGCGAGGGAAAGAGAGCAGGAAATTGCCAGAGAAGAATGACGACAACAGGGAGCCGGCGAAGGAATTAGTGGCGACAATCAAAATTGAAGGCACTGCTGAAGCCGTGCGCGAGGTTAAAAAACTTATGTCCGAAGCGTATTTAACAGCTACAAAGCTGGCAATAATTTTAGGAAAATTAAATGCCCGTTGCAGATAAGGATAAAGCATAAATGGGACGCCCTGGAATATATGTAAGAACTGCCGAAATTCGCCGGAAGCAGAGCGAAGCAAATAAAGGGCACACGTCTTGGTCGAAGGGTAAGAAGTTTTCCCCTGAACATCTGCGCAATATGAGCGAAGCCCAAAAAGGGAAACGCCTTGGCGAAAAATGCCCTGAGCAAAGCGCGAGAATGAAAGGCAATAAACTCCGTCTCGGCATACCTCATACCGAAGAAACTAAACTCAAAATGCGTCGCACGCACGCAACCCCCGAATACCTTAAAAATATGAGCGAAAAACATAAAGGGAAAAAGCTCGTATTGAGTGAGAAGCGAAAAAAACAATTGACAGAACAGGCCCGAATAATGGGCTTTAAGAATAGATACCACAAACATTCAGAAGCGGCTAAAAAAAAGATGTCGGACACCCGTATCAAGGAAGGCACATTTGCTAAAGAAAAAAATCCACAATGGAAGGGCGGCATAACGCCGGTGATGACGAAAGTTAGAAATGATTTTCGTTATCGCCAATGGCGCTCTGATATTTTCACGCGGGATAATTATACTTGTCAGGATTGCGGACAACGCGGAGGCGACCTACAAGCCCATCACGCACCCAAAAGCTTCGCCTCTATCTTCAGTGAATATAAAATACTTTCTTTTGAGCAGGCGTTGGCCTGCGAAGAGCTTTGGAATATTAACAACGGGCAAACACTTTGCTTTGATTGTCATAAATTAAAAAAGGGTGGTAAATAATGGCTGTGATTTCAGAGCTTATAACCGTCCTTGGCGTCGAGGTGGACCCAACGACCATCGCCGTAATGCACAAGATGCAGGAGGGGCTTGACAAAATCGAGTCCGTCGGCAAGAAGGCGACTATTGCAATCGCGGCATTTTCTACGGGCTTCGGATTCTGGATAAAGAGCATAGCGACCAACGCCGAGGACTTGCTCAAGCTGGCGAAGAATACCGGCGTATCCTCAGAGAAAATTCAGGCGATGGATTACGCCGTAGAGCAGCTTGGTTACAGTTCAAAGAATCTAAACTCTGATTTGTTGTCCCTCACCAAATCGATGACCTCCCCTGTACCGGGCGAATTCAATGTCGCCCTTGCTCAATTGGGAATAAATGCTTATAAGTTTGGCGGCGGTATTCGCAATGTAGCGGATGTTCTGGAGGATTTGTCTGCCCGGCTCGGCAAGATGAGTATGACTGAAGCTTTGCAATGGGGCAGCCGGCTCGGAATATCTGTTGACACAATCAATCTTCTCCGCGAAGGCCGCGCAGGAATAAAGGCGTTACAGCAGCAGGCAGAGAGCTTGGGACTGATAATACCAACAGGGGCGCAGGAGGGCGCTGTTAAATTCCTGAAGGTTTGGCGAGATATTGAGGGCGTCTGGGGCGGCATATCAAACAAAATAGGGCTTGGCCTTATGCCCAAATTGACTGAGCTGCTTACAAAATTCCGCGATTGGGTAACGCTCAATAAGAACTGGATTGCTCTTAAAGTAGAGCAGGTTATACTCGGTATCGTATCGGGCTTTGATAAGTTTTATCATCAACTGGGCAAGGTCTGGCAATCGATGCAGCCGTATGTCAAGGCGATAGGAGACGCGCTGGGGCTGACCGGCAATTTGAAAGATAAAACCGAGCAATTCATCAATCTGGCCTTATGGGGACTGGCGGCTATGGGCGTTTTGTGGGCTTACAATAGAGCTAAAATGCTTCTCGTTTATGCTGCTATTTTGGTGGTTGCCGATGCCCTCGATACAATAATGGGCATAACGGCGAATAAACACAGAGTCATAGACGAATTCTTCAGAGGCATTGCTCTTGCGGCAGCAGATGCAGTGGATTCTGTGCAGGTATTGATTGACCTGCTTCGGGCATTTCCTGCTCTCGCCGTTAGATTGGGTGCTGCCACAACCAACTTCGTGGGAAATGTCGCCAATATGCCCCAGCAAACCCGCGAATTTCTCAATCCAAAAGACCGCAGACGAAAAGGGGTTGATGTTAGTATCGGCGACGAAATACTGGCCTACGCAAAAGCAGAAGCCCAATATGCAGATGAAGTGGGCGGCAGAAAAGACCGTAAATACACTTTAAGGCAGACGCTTATAAATAATTGGAATCGAGAAGCCAGCGAAGGCGAAAAAGACAAAAGCAAGAATTACGACTTCAATGATATTTATGCTATGATTGACCCTAATGCCGTTGCCGATTTTGCGAATACTATAAAAGCCAATCTTGGCCCGACCGTGCGAGGCAAGCCGATTGTCCCAGCTAACCCATCCTCCACTGTCTCGAATAAAACATCGACCGTCGTGAATGATAATCGAAGAAGCGAAACCAATGTCAATATAAACGCTGCCGCTGCCGATGCGTATCAGGTCTACGATATGGCGAAAAAGGGATTACCTAACTGGTCGGACCCGTCTCAGCTGCCTTTTTCTCCGAATGGTATGTAAGGATTGAAAAGTGAAAAACTGCGTAAAATGCCCCACGTTGATTTACCCCCTGCTATGGGACGAATTAGCGGCTAACCCCCCTGATTTCTGGCAGGTGCGTTGAAATTCGGGCATTGTGGCGCGTATAGGTGATTGTAAAATGGCTATTTTGTTTATAATCGAAGGTGTGGGCGACGAATTGGGATACGTCGATTGGGGCGAAATCGCCGTCGATGTCCATAAATCCGATAATCATATCCTGTCCTCAGAGGTTACGGACCATACCCTCGAAAGCGGCGCAGTAGTAAGCGACCACGTCATCTCGAAGCCCCGGCAACTCTCGATAATCTTTGAGCAGGTCAACACGAAGGATGGGCTGGCGCGGGCGATAAAAGTATGGCAGGAGATACGAAATGTCGAGCGGGCAAGAATGCTTGTTACGGCGGTAACGGAACACGACACCTATAACCACATGGTTTTCGATAACGTATCCGCTTTGCAGACCGCGCCGATGAAAGGGGCCTTGCAATTCAGCGCGTCCCTGAAGGCGATAAACTCAGTGCAACTGGCGGTTGTCAAGATACCGGAATCGATACTCGCAAAGGACGGCACAAGCAAAAAAGCATCGAGCGAGATAAGCGCAGGCGTATCAGGGGCCGTCAAGGTTATTGACTGGAAGACAATTTTATCGCCCGGTCCCGATGGCCTGGAAGAGAACATCGATACCCCGATACCGCCGATGTCGATTATGAATGCCGGGAGGGGATTGCAGGTTCAAGGTTCTTCGATGTTTGGACCGCCTCAGCAATTTTAGGAATAAAAAATAATGGCACAATTTATACCGATGACAAATGATGGATGCAGACGAGCGACGATAACTACTCTCGCCGGGGCCTTGACTTTCCGAACATACTACCTGCCGCGTCTGTCGATGTGGTTTTGCGATATTTTTGACGCCTCGGGCGCATTGCTTGTCGGTGGTATGGCCCTTGTAACAAAGCTCGATAATCTCCTGAAGGGCATGGGTGATACCCTTTATGGATATACCCTTCGCGTTTATTCGCAGACCGGAGCAGAGAATAATACCCCCGACAGCTTAGGCGGCGACTGTCAGCTCGTGCTGTTTGGCCCGGACGAAACCATACCGAGTATTTATGGGGGCTGATTATGAGTGAGCGGCCCTTTATGCGGCAGGCAGAGTTTATGGTATGGGACGCCTCTTTGCCCATCGCCAATCTCACCGATGAAAATTACGCGGTTAAGATATTAGCGGACGGCAGCCGTAATACCCTTCGCGTTCGATTCTCAATTCAGCGAAGCATTCTCGGCGTCCCTATTTGCAGCGATATCAGCATTTATAATCTCTCGAATAAAACTCAGGCGATACTGAGGACGGCTATGATGCGCTGCCGCTTGCGCGTCGGCTGGCAGAACTACGGGCTGTACGATATTTTCCGCGGGCAGATTATGACTGCCGTAACCGATAAGCAGAACGCCGATTATATAACAACCGTGAAGGCCCTAACTGTGCTTGGCGATATGACATATTCCACAATAGCGAACTCTTATACCGAGGGGATGCCGATTAAGAACGTGCTCGAAGACGTTGTAAGCACGTTGCCCGATATAAAATGGGATGAGCAGCGCATTTCAATTCCCGATTACAAGGTGGGCTACAAGGGACTGGTTGTCGCCGGCAGGTCGAAAGATTGTCTCGATAAGCTGGCCCTTCAATACGGCTTTAGCTGGAGCGTTCATTTCGGCGTATTTCAGGCGATAATAGACGGCGACGCAGGATTCAGTACTACCGCAACATTATTTTCCTCGAATAGTACGCTGAAGAAAATCCTGCCGATTCTTGTAGGCCCGACGCAGATTCAATCGGGCGTTTCGATTCGGGCAATCCTTCAGCCGTTCGTATGGCCAGGCGACAGGGTATCAGTGCAAAGCTCCGTCAATGCCTATTTGAATTCCGGCTTTAATCCTGACGGGACATATACCTGCCACACAATCAATTACGACGGCGATACCGGCGGCAACGAATGGGATATGGAGATTCAATCGTTTAAGAATTTTGGGGGCTAATTTAATGGATTCCAGGGCGGCGGACAAATCGCATCAGGCAGTAATAGAATTCGACAGGTTTGCTCTCAATCTACGTACCGCGACGCCGGGCGTAATAGTCGCATTTCACAGTGATACAAACCTTGCCGATGTTCAGCCCGCGATTCCTATGCGAGTTAAAAATCAGAATTCAGATAAATCGGCTTCTTCTTTTAACTGTGTCAACCTGCCAGTCATACAGAACGTCAGTATCTCTCTGCCGCGTTCTCGGCTGGCAGGTCTTTTTATGACCGTGCCTATAAAGGCGGGCGACGATTGCCTGTTGGTTTTCTCCGATAGAGCACTGGACGAATATGTAAAGACCGGCGGCATTCAGCGGGTAACAGCAGAGGGATTTCGGAATGTTTCGCCCCGCCACCACGACCTGACAGACCCCTTCTGCATACCCGGCCTGACCACTATGGCGCATGCGATAGATAACTGGAATCAGGACGCGATAGAACTCCGAAATACAGACCGCAGCGTTTTTGTGTCGATATACGCTGATAGAGTAGAAGGCAAAGGAACATTAAACTGGAATGGCGATATGAATATAACGGGAACGGTTGCGGCGACGGTCGATGTGAAGGCGGCGACAATCAGCGAAAGATACCACGTTCACGCTGACCCGCAAGGTGGTTCGGTAGCACAGCCGACGGTATAGAAAGGCAGAGAATTATGGCAAAGGCGAAAAAGCAACCTGAAAGAGTGCATTGCAAAGAGTGTATATGGTGGGGGCCAGAAGAGGATAAGGGCCAGACATACGAACAGATCATCGAAGACCTTTGCCATATAAACGCGAGCAATGCCCGATATGAAATAAAAACCAAAGCCGATTACTGGTGCGGGCAGGGCTCAAAGAAATAATATGCGAAAGCTTTTACTTTTACTTTTGTTCATCTTCTGCTCGCCGGTGTGGGGGGCTTTCCCTGCTGGTGTTGTTTGGGAGATAAGACCGTCTAATGGTACTGGCGGGGCAAGTTCTGCAAACGGTGGTGGCTTCGACCCTTGTTGTCCAAGCGTTGGCACGGATTATTCTCAACAAGATGCTAATCAATTTCATACAACCGCCCTGAGTATTGATTCTTCTTCTTCTTCAAAAGTGTTTGCCACTAATAATTTAACGACTGCGATGGTCGGTAATTTTATGCAGATTACCGCTGGCACTAATTTCACAACCGGCTTTTATGAAATTATTGCTGTTGATGGAAATAATGAGGCGACGCTGGATAGGACTTGCGGAACGGCAGGAAAAGTAAACGGGACTGCCTGTCTTGGCGGTGCATATAATAATCTTGATGCCACTTTATTAAATACAGCAACTTCATCTCCCGTTGCTGGTAATACTGTCTATGTCAAAAGTGGCGCGTATTCTCAGGCAAGTGGAACAACTACAACCAATGTTGGAACACTTGCCAGTATAATCAAGGTCGTCGGATATGTTACAAGCAGGTCAACGATTCCCTACGGTTCAGACAGGCCCGCTTTTACGGGCGCGACAAATGGTTATTGGACTTTTCCTGCTTACTGGCAATTAGAAAATCTGTCATTTACCGGTTCGACAAGTAACATCCAAACCGGAGTAGTTCCGGCAGCCGCAACGACGACAATGGTAAATTGTTCTATTGTTAATCCTACCACTACGGCGTCGGCGTTTGCTACCGCATTGGGCAACTACTATAACTGTCAAGCAAGTTGTCTTAATGGATATGCAATTAAATCGCCGCAAACCGTTATTGGCTGCTATGTATATGACAGCGCGACAGGAATATATTTTACGGGGTATGATATTGATTATGCAACTGTAATAAGCAGTATCATAGACACCTGTAAAACGGGCGTCAACCTAACCACAACCCACACAATCGATACGCTCAGCAGGATTTACGGCAATACATTCAGGGGCAACGGAACTGCTTTATATTATTCCACTGCATCTGTAGGAAATTGTGTTATAAATAACATTTTTGCTGATAATTATATTGGCCTTTCCCTTCCATCGGCGAATACGAATATACTGCTTGCCTGTAACTGCTGGAACAATTCCACAATTTCAGGATATACAGATATAGTATCATCTTACTGCTCTAAGGGAACAACCGATATAACCTCAGACCCGAAACTGAACGGGACGATAGTAACTGGGGCGGATGGTAACGTTAGTGCCACTTCTCCTTCTAATCTTGAATTAAGGGCTGCATCAAATCCGTTTTCCGGCGTGGCAACAACCGATACGGTTAATATCGTAGCCATAGGTTCGGGGACAGGAACAACGGGCGTGTACGCAATTTCTGCGGTAAACAGTAATAATAGTATAACTCTTGCAACTGCGCCCGGAAGCAACGCCTTAACGAGCATCACTTACATCATTGTCAAAGGCAAAGATTACACCCTCGCCACTAATAGCCCCTGCTTCAATAACGGCCTTGAACCGAACAGCGTCAATGCGGGACTGACCGGCACTTACAATATGAATATCGGGGCTTGCCAGACAGACGCAGTAACGAACGGAACGACAACCACGACAAATAAAATAATTTGATTCCGAGAGGCGATTAAATGAAACGGCTTATTATATTCCTGATAATCCTGTTGATGATAACGGCGGCAAAGGCCATAGAAATACCGCAAAATGTTGATGCTAATATCCCTATCGGGCCTTTCGTTGATACAAACGCCAACTACCTGCCGTCTCTGACGATACCCTATACGAATGTCAAGCTAACAAAATATGGCGGAACAAGTCAAGCGGCGAAAGCAAATACCGCCGGACTCGCGTATCTTGGTCAAGGCGTTTATAACTGCCCGCTTACTGGTGCGACCGATGTTGGAACTCTCGGCTGGCTCAGGATTGATGTAAACGATATAAATGGCGTTCCCGTCTGGAAGGGGGACATAAGCGTTGTCTCCTCGACTTACTGGAACTGGAAATATGGTTCGACGACGTTGACGGTTACAGAGCCGAATTTTACTCCGACCGCTACGCCGACAATTATTGTGGCAAACCAGACGACACTTAAATCATCTATCGACAACAACGGCCTCAATATAAATACCATAAACTCAAACGTTAATTTGAAACTTTCCGATGTAAATACCACTTTGAAAAACTCCATAGACAATAATGGGTTAAATATCAATACAATCAACACCAACGTTGCTACCCTGAATACCAATGTCAGTATCAAATTATCAGATGTGAATGCCGTTATTGCTGGTAATCAGACAACGATAATGAATAAGACGAACCTGATACCGGCTAATCCTTCCACTGTTACCGACGCCTGCAATGTCATAGGAACGGTTGCGGCAAACAGGACGGCTTTCGAGGCCAACTTCATAAACACAAACGGCAAAATAGATGCCAACGGTCAGCAGGCAAGGGACATAAATACCGCAACCCAGACGGCAATGGCTTTGATACCCCGCGACAATAATGACCACAATACGCCGACCATTTTGGCGAATCAGGCAGCTATTCAGCGACAGATTAGCGATGTTAATGTTTATCTCGGCAATCACAACGGGAGCAGTATCGATTACAACAGCGTCCAGGCGGCCTGCGGCTTGGCTCTTGCGGCATTCAATTTCAGCGGCATAACAATCACCGGGGACACCAACGGAATAGCAACGGCGATATTGAATTCGACGGGCGTAACAGCAGGCGGGACATGGACGCTCGCAAAGGCATTAAAGGTTCAAGCGGCTGTTATGGCTGGAACGTGGCAGGATAAACCCGGCTCCCCCGGCGTAGTGCAAATTCTCGATGCCGATGACCGGGCTACCGTAATCGCGGAATTAACCTCAAGCGAAACGTCGCCATATAAACTGATGGATGTAAAATAATGACCACGACCGGGAAAGATATTAAAAGACAGGCGACGTTCGGCGTTATGCCGGAGACCGGAGGCGGTGGTGACAACTCGGCACTTCTGGCGGAAATAGCCCGCTTGCAGGGCATACTTAACGGATTGGCTGGCCCGGCCCTTACGCCGGATATTTCATCGACTTCGATTATCCCCGTAAATCAAAATAGTAAACTCGATTTCGCCTTCGATAATGTAATAAATGACCTCGTAATAATCGACGGGCATATAGCGCAGGTAAGCGATACGGTAGAAGTGGCTCAGCGTGTTAAGCTTCACCTGAAACGGCTGCTCGGCGAATGGTTCTTAAATACGACGCTGGGTATGGCGTGGTTTGCTGGACTTCTCGGCGGCAAAAGCGTAAACGCTATAAAGCTGGCCGTGCGAAATGAAATGAGCAATGTTTATGGTGTAAGCCAAATCAGTGATATATCAATCAATTTCGACAGAGGCGCAAGGACGGTTTCGATGTCGGCGACATTTACGACAATTTTTTCTTCGCAGCCGCAACAGATAACCGTCTCAGGGAGCCAATAAAATGTCTGCCATATTAGGAACCGACTACGGAAACACTCCACAGGGCTTTATCGCGAAGCGCCTCGCTGATATTGTTGCGGGAATAGATGCTAATCTCGCCGCACTGGGTATCCAGGTTGACAGCAACGATGGAACGATACTTGCGAACATTCGCGGGCCGATAGCGGAGGCAATCAGCGAAGTATGGCAGGAGGCAGCGGCGGCGGCATTACAATTTGACCCGCGGTACAATTCAGGACAGGGACAATCGGGCACTGTCCAACTTAACGGTATTATTCGCCGGGCCGGTTATCCGGCGGTCATAGCGATTACCTGTGCCGGCACCGCTGCTACGATAATTCCTGCTGGCTCCCTCATAGCGACGATTGACGGCCTGACAAGATTCTCAATCGATGATGACCTGACGGTAGAAGGCGGTGGAACGGTAACGGGGACGGCCACTTGTACCGCTAAAGGCCCGACCACTGTTGAGCCAGCGGACGTTATCGCAATACTAACGCCTGTATCCGGCTGGACAGGCGTAACGAATACATCAATCTTGGTCCAAGGCGCTGCCGAGGAAACCGACGCCGAGCTTAGGGAGCGACAGCAAAATGAGACGGCCTTAACCTCAAAATGCCAGGTTGAAGCGATACTCGATGCGGTGACTAATGTGGTCGGCGTAACCTATTGCCGCGTATATGTTAATAATACTCTTGTTACCGATACCAACGGCATACCGGCAATATCTATCGCGGTCGTTGTCGTTGGAGGCACGGATGAAAATGTCGCGGCGGCTATTTTCGCAGCGGCCCCGGCAGGGTTGCGATATGATAGCAATGCCAATACGACCGTCGTTATGACGGACGCTCAGGGCGATACATACCCCGTTAAATTCTGGCGCCCGACGCCGGTATTGATTGACGTTGTGGTGAATATCACACAGACGGATATTACTCTGCCGGTCAATTGGGCGTCTGATAAGCTTATTGAAAATGCGATAGTGGCATACTCCACAAGGGGCGGCGCCGCTTTGGATTCCGACGAGTTTGACCGCGACGGATTCCCGCCCGGTCAAAGCGTGATACTGTCTCAACTTTATACCCCGATTAACAGCGTGCCCGGCTTCAGCATAACATCGCTGCTGATATGCAAACACGGGGGAAGCGCGACGGCGGCTGATATAGCTATCAACTGGAATGAAGTAGCTGAATTCGACCTCGGCAATATAACCGTGAATAAGGCGTAATAAGATAATGGCCGGCGTGGACCAAACATATCAAATTGACTTTTCGAGCAAGATGACGGACCTGCGGGCGCTGGCGGATAGCCGGCTGTTGTCTCAATTCCAGAATTCGACAAACCTTAAAAATGTAATCTATTGCTTCATCGACGAGATTCAAGAGCTGCTCGATGAGATAATAAAGCTGGAACAGCGGCGAACCTTATACGATGCAGGCAATAATTTAGACACCATAAATCTCGATGCTATCGGTCGCATAGTGGGGCAGCCGCGGGAAAATATCGAGGCCGCTACGTTCAACGATGTTTATTTCCAGCCGGACCACGATGGCCTCGGCGCCGATGTCGGGCTTGCTTATGTCCGGGGAGGGCGAGTTAGCGTAAATCAGGCAGCGATTGACTCGCAGTATAAAGACCTGATTCTCGGCAGGATATTCGCCAACGCGAATAAGACCTCCTCGATACCATATCTCATCGACGTGGCCTTGAAGGTACTCGGCCTCGGCATATCATTTGAGCCAGTGCCGAATGAGCCAATGGCTTATGACGTAATCATTTATCAGACGCCGACGCCCTTTCAGACGGGCTTTCTGACATTGACGCACCCGATAGTCACGGCAAATAATGCTTACTATATGCCATACCCGGCCTGTTTACGAATCAGGGGTATTGTAGTAAGAGAAGCCGAAATGACAAATATACCTGGCATTGATTCTTTGCCGTTAGGATTGCCGACAATGGGATTATGATTAAAGGGGTAACGATTTATGGATAACAGGACAATTCATCTTCTCGAAATATGGGCGAGGACCGGCGAGACCGTTATCCCTAACCCGCCAATTGCCGGGGTGACATATTGCAACGATGCACTTGATGCGCCCGGGATACTCGCGGGCTGGCGATTTAATGAGATAGTCACGTCTGAAGATTTCAACGAATACCTGCGGCAGATTTCCGCTTTACTCGCACAGCTTGAGCAATTGGGTATTCTCGCGTGGTGTCCCTCTACAACATATCTTACAGGCGCGTTGGCAATGGGAAGCGACAGCCAGATATACGTCGCGTTACAGGGCAGCTTGAACCAAGACCCCACAACCGCTGCCGACTACTGGAAGTTATTCGCGCAATCGGGCATTCCGGGGGCAAAGGGCGATACGGGCGACAGAGGGACACAAGGGCCACAGGGTCCGACGGGCGCAACAGGGGCAACGGGCGCAACAGGCGCAACAGGTCCGGCGGGCGCGACTCCCACAACAAGCGGGAGCGGGACGGTTGTTTTCAATGGTCATTTGTCTGGAGTTTATACTTTCCAGGACCTCGATTTATCAAGCGTCGTCGGAAAAAAAGTTGCTTTTGTTTACCTTGAAGTTTTATGTGCATCTTCCGGCACATATTATATAGTTAAACCCAAAGGATATGGTGGAGCAGGCAATGCACATAATGGCGCGGCGGGTGCTTCGATGGGAGCAGCTGTTCTCAATCCGAATGCCGCGAACACTTACGGGTACTTAGTTTGCGTGACCGACAGCAATGGAGTGATTCAGCACGCGGTAAACTCGACGGGCTACAATATCACCGTAAAGGTTATAGCATTTATGTAAGGAATTGATTATGCAACTATTGGCAGAAATTTCAGTGGTTGAGTGGGTAGCGGGCGTGTCATCACTTATCGTTTCGTCGCTTGTTGTGGCGTCATTTTTGACTGTCGCTGCCCATATATCAAACCCAGATATACACGCCAAAAAGAGGGACATTGTTTTCTCGAATGTCTGTGATGAAAAAGAAAAGGGCGTCGCGGCGGAGATAGAAAATTTGAAGGAAACTATTACCAAATTAGACGGAACAGTAACAGCCGGTTTTGTGGCGATTACGGCTCAAATACAAAACTTGCGAAAGTAAAGGGGACTATATGTTAGCGAAAATCTTATCAACAATACTTTTGGCGAACCCTGAGAACGTAAAAGACAGGGCGACATCAGTATTCGCTGTCGTCTTTGTTGTCTGCGGCGCAATCTTAGCAACCAACGGCGAGGTTATCAGTGGCCGGGCAATAGCGTTGCCGTGGACGTTGCTGGTAATCGCAAAAGTCCTGCTCGGCGTAAGCGTAGCCCTGACTATGCTGCTCACAGGGAAAAACCCCGACCTGAGCAAGAAGACCGACTCGCAAGCGGACGCGATAAACAATCTGCCAAAATAAAACGTTCCGGCAGCAATAGTCGCACCGGATAAAACATCTTAATTCCACTTTTTTAGGAGAGACAAAATGAAGCGAACCATTTTATCAATTCTGTTTTTGTCGGCGATGCTGATGTCGATAGGGGGCTGCGGCAATCAGACCTTATCGCAGAAAGCGCAGTTGCTGCAATCGACCGACTACACCTTCGCCGGGGCCGTCAAGGTTACGACAATCCTGAAGTCGACATTGACGCCGGCGGAGATTGCTGATGCGAATATAATAATCCACGCGGGGCAAAAGTGCTTGAACGCCGAAGCGGCCTGGCTCAAGAATCCTGTTGGCCCTGACCCCGGACTCGACAACGCGCTCGAGGCGATAGCGGAACTCGCGGTGATGTCAAAGGGCAAGGCCACAAAATAGCATCGTAAAAAATGGGAAATAAAAGCATACATTTTTATTGGTATCCCCTGTGGGTTTTGCCGTATTGGAATCAGTCGTTTGTGCGATTGCTTCACCGGCGATTATACATAGGGACGCTACTGATTAGCTGGTAAAGAAGAACAATAAGGAGAAATCTTATGCACTATCGAAACGGACGTGAAGCAAAAAATGGCGATACGGTAATTATGTTAAATCCAAGTGCCAAGAAAATAGAAGCACTTGGTATTTTGCACAACGCAACGCCCGGAAATGATTATTGCAATGGGCAGATTGCCCCCATTCATACAAGTGTCAATGGCGCTTGTATATGTGATTGCTTGCACGTCGATGATGTGATTGCAATCCTCGAAGAAAAAGGCCTCGATGTGAGGCCAAAGGGAATGTAACTAAACTTTCAAACCGTAAATAAAAAATAGGAGAAATAGCAATGGAAATAGCGGAATGGGTAGCAATGGCACAGGCGGCGGCAACGATTATCCAAATGCTTCAGAAGAATCAGCCGGTATCAGATGTGCCATTGACGCCAGAAGAGCAAGCGGCCGTCGATGCGGCAAATGAAGCGATGAACGAAGCAATAGCGGCGTGGGATGCAACAGGGACAGGGCAGACAAGCGATACTCCGCCGGAAACATAACAACAATAATTAGCCCTTTTGATACAGAATTGATGCTTGCGCCATTGGGCGACGGCAAAAACTTTGTCGTTGCCAGAGATTTTATCGCCCGACTCGATGGCCTGACAATCGTGGTCAAGCGGGGATTCATAACCGACCTTACTTCAATCCCCCGGATTTTCTGGTGGATACTCGACCGATGGGGCAAATATGGTTTCGCGGCTGTTGTTCACGATTTTCTCTACTGGATGCAATTCACTGAAATTCCGAAGGCGCGGGCGGACCTGATTTTCTATCGGCTGATGATTATGTCCGGCACTCCGAAACTTACCGCCAGAGTAATATATCTGGCAGTTAAATACTTCGGCGGTATCGCTTGGCGCAACAATGCGAAGCAAAAAAAGAGCGACGGCTTCTGCGAAATGAACGGCGATATTATCCGCTGGCCGCAATGGGCAAAGCAAATCAGAGAGCCGAACATTAAATACGGTTAATCGAATCTCTCCAAGGCCACGCAGCTCTCCCCTCGCTCCTCTGCGTGATCCTTTTTATTATGCCGATTGAT
>Ga0187889_10001502_pt1 | contig 24659 bp, 25 predicted proteins | sample June2016WEW_7_10_2_FD_132992 | JGI IMG/M metagenome (GOLD analysis project Ga0187889, IMG submission 132992) | Peatland microbial communities from SPRUCE experiment site at the Marcell Experimental Forest, Minnesota, USA - June2016WEW_7_100 | ecosystem: Environmental > Terrestrial > Soil >... | reverse complement strand
GCCCACATTGTGGTAAAGAATTACAGCCTTACATGACGATATGTCCCTACTGCGGCCAAGACCTAAAGGTCACACCTGCAATACAGCAGCCTGCAACTCAGCCAGGGTCAGGATGGTCCTACGGCTCAAACAATCCCCAAAGTCCGCGCAAGTCGCATCGCTTGAGGAACATACTGATTGTGGTCGTGTTGGTCGCAGTTTTTGCGATTTTATTCTTGGTCCCCCTAATCCCTAGTGGTACAAGTAGTGTAACTTCACCTGAGAATACAACCTCCTTGATTACCTATTCAACCACTACCACGTATGGGAATAATATCGTAACTGCTTTTACGGTTTACCTTTTTAATGGTTCAACATCCGTGGATGCGGGCTATTTTGATTATGCTCCGTTTAACGTTACAGCCGGTGCAATGAATGTGACCGTGACCGGTAATTTCAATGCTTCAGGTGGATTAGGAAACGACGTCGAGGTTTATATCATGAACACCACCCAATACGATAACTGGTATAACGGTAACACTACAAGTGTTTACTATGATAGTGTCCAGGTTTCTTCAGCAAACATCAGCCTTCCGCTTCCAGCGGGCCAAAGCTACTACCTAATCTTGGACAACAGCTTTTCCTCCATATCTGGCAAAACGGTTAGCGGAGAAATCATCCTAACTTTTACGCAGCCAACTAATATGACTTCAACAGTTACTTCAACTTCTAGTGGTTCTACTGTGACTCCAACTACTACGCAACCAACTTCAACTGCGACTTCAACTACGACTGTTACGGTTACTTCTACTGTTGCTTAACCTGTAACCACGATTGAGACATAAGGTCAAACTTTGACTGAAACTCAGACTCAGAAGGAATCATCTTAACCTACTTCATTTGACAGTGTTAGGTGTCACTTAGTGATTGCTGTCAAGAAACTTGAAGAAGATAGATGGATGGTGTATCGAGACCTGCGATTAGAAGCCCTTAAAAAGGAACCGATCGCTTTCGGGAGCTCCTACGATGAAGAAAAGAATATCTCCGAAGAGGAATGGAGGGAAAGGATAGGCAACGTTTTGTTCGCCCTGTCGAAAGATAAACTGGTCGGAATAATCGTATTTGTCCAAGGTGATAAAATCAAGGCAAAACACATCTATAACATATACGGTGTATACGTAACCGAAGGATATAGAGGTCAAGGAGTGGTAGTAAACTGATTGATAGCGCATTGGAAGAGATTCAAAAGAGCAAGGATGTCGTGAAAATCAAATTGACCGTAAACCCTGAACAAAAGGCCGCTGTAAAGTTGTATCAGAAAAGTGGGTTTAAAATTATAGGTCGACTGGAAAAGGAATTACTTATTGACGGTAGATTCTATGATGAATTAATTATGGAAAAGCTTCTTTAACCAGAAGGGTTAAAAAAAGTAAGCATAGATTATGCTATTGAAGGCTGCCGCTGGAAATATACTACCAATAGCCACTTACTAGACAATTTTACTAAAGCTGCTCATAAGCGCTAAAAAGTTGTTTTTGTTTTAGCTGAGTAAACAAAGAGGTGTGAAAACCAAGAATCCTTGGCTGCGCCGTGCCAGTGGTTCTCTCCGGCTGGTATGAATATAGTATCGCCTTCCGTCACCACCCTCTCTCCCTTTTTATCAGCCACTATACCTTTGCCTCGTAAGATGTACAGTATCTGCTCGTGGTCGTGGATGTGGAGCTTGGTTCTTGTTCCAGGTGGAAAAGTCACTATCGCCGCCTGATATTCATTTGAGCCCGTGGCGGAGTCAATAAGGTCGGTCCTTTCCACAGTGCCTGTAAAGATGGCTGTAGAAACTTTTTCGGTTTTAGCTTTCTTACCTTCTATTACTATCAATCTATTCACTTTAAATAAATATGCTGATACTTTCTATTAAGTATTTTTAGTGCACGTCCGTTAAATGGGACATGCTACGGCTGAGGCTTTGAATAATCCCTTGCATATGCACGCGGTAAGTCGATATCCCTAGCCTGTGGTCTCATGAGGGCTGTTAGTTGTGTTCGTGTAAATTTAAGGTTCAGCTACATATCATTGTAAATAGACAGGGTTGTAAAAGATCCCATTTTTTAAAACGTATTCAAATAAGGTGGGATCATATGTTTTTATATTGAAACCCTTGATTTCGTTATATGGGACTAAAAAAGAATGGAAAGGAACTATAATGATGACAAAAGAGCAGTTCTACGAGTTAGTCAAAGAAATACGTTCTGTCGTAGACGATCCGGATAACTTGAAGTGCAGCTGCCAAAAAATAGAATGCGAATGGCACGGTGACTGTAATAAATGTGTCGCAGTGCACAGATACTACAAGGAGCATATTCCAAACTGCCTGCAAGCTGTTTTCAACGATAGGGTAAAGGAAATTGTCCAGATATTCGAACTTAATGCAACAGAAAAAGTGAAAACACCGGCTGAATACTGGAATTATGTCAGAGAAAGGGACCTACAGGAGAAGCGGTCCTTAAAGATCCATAAGCCACCTCGTAAAATATCACGACGAAAGTAAGTGCCGAATTGAAACAAATTCTAAAGAAGGCCTGAGCTAACCATCTTTATCTCCTATGTGGGAAGATTAAATCAAATCAATAACATGTTTAATGCATCGTTTCCTGGTAGAAGACATTAAGATGTTGTATAAATAGCAGATGTTAGAATCTATAATTTTTACGATAGGGGCATAAAATTAATGTTTTTTCAAAAGCTTTATCTTGTGCGTTTGAACCAAAACGCAGTCAGGTGTGGAAGAATTGAGTTTGAAAAATGATCTACGAAATCTTTCAACAAGGCTTGGCGCTGACCTCTTTGCAGTTACATCTGTAGACAGGCTTGAAGATGCCCCCAAGGGTCATCGTCCGCGTGATGTCCTCCCCGATGCTAAATCGGTCATCGTCCTCGCGATCAAGATGCTCGACGCGCAGACGGATATCCTACCAGTCGGAGATGACTCAGTTGGCGTCTCACCTAGACAGGACATGTTTAGGGGACACAGCAACTTCATTTCACAGGAGCTGGATAGGATAGGGTATTCAATGGCCAGATTTCTCGAAAGAAAGGGCTTCAAGGCATATCACCAGATGGCGTCTACTGGCGGAGTCGACCAGAGATACCTTATAGGCCTACTGTCGCTTAAGCATATGGCCGTGCAGGCAGGTTTAGGCGAGTTTGGGAGGAATGGTCTGCTCATTACACCGGAGTTCGGCCCAAGAGTTAGGTTGACAGCCGTTGTTACAAACGCTGAAATAGAGCCTGACAGCCTGCTCTCAGAGGACTTCTGCTCCTCATGCAATAATTTGTGCATCCTTTCCTGCCCATCTAAAGCCTTGGAAGAAAAGGATCAAAACTCACCTTATAAAATAAATAAGTTTGCGTGCTCCCAGTACTTGAATACTAAACCAACCTGTGGTGTATGTTTGAAGGTTTGTCCAATAGGTAATCAGAGAGCTCGATGATGACATAGTCGTTAACCAGATAGATTGAAAGTGGATAATATGATATCGAGGGTAGTGTAGGTTTGTTCAAGTTTAAAATTTAATTCTACGCTATTGATGAAATAAAAAATTAGCCACATTAAATCATGTGCACGATTACACTCGCTTTATCATATGTTCAATCCATGTCAGTAATGTGAACGTTATCCGTTAAAAGAATATGTGGGTAGTCCTTCTATTTCGACTTTTGCCCTGAATAAATGACCCGAATGTGGGTATTTTGAGAGGGCTAGTGGGTCCGGCCCAGTTCTTGCAGTAGTTATATATAACTCATCGAGATTTTTACCTCCGAAGCAACAGGAAGTTACATACATCGTAGGAACAATTATTTGGTCCAAGGTCTTGCCTGTTAGAGGATTCCATCTTGAAACCTTTGAGCCTCCCCAGTGCGCCACCCATATCATGCCTTCCCTATCGACTGCCATTCCGTCCGGATTACCTTCTTGATCTGAAAAATCAACTGCAGTTCGCTTATTGTTAATTTCACCAGTTTTAAGGTTGAAGTCAAAAGCCGCAACTCGGCGCGTTGGTGTATCAATATAGTACATGGTGCCGTTATCAGGGCTCCAGCCGAGTCCATTAGAAATGCTTACGCCCGACAGGGCCTTCGTCACCGAATGATCGCTTGAGAGATAGTAGAGGGCTCCCTTCGAACTCAACCCACCGATGCTCATCGTCCCTGCCCAAAACCTCCCATAGGCATCACATTTGCCGTCATTAAACCTGTTATCAACCAAATCTCCTTCAACTTCCCTTATGAGTGTAACACTATGGGTCTTTAGGTCTAACGAATAAAACCCATGTTGAAGTGTAATCAATACGCCGCCGGACATCCTTGGAACTACCGAGCTCACATAGCTACCTGTATGGATGATGGTATCCTCGCTAATATTGGGTTTGTACATATGGACGTTTCCCCCCTGAATATCAACCCAGTAAAGCATATTATTCCTGCTATCCCAGCTTGGCCCTTCCCCAAGTTCCGCCTTAGATTCTGTCAATAGCTCAAGAGAATCTGACATCGTCTATTTTTTATCAGTTCAGCTACTTAAGGTTTGCAACCGGTGCAGAAGTTGCCAAGAAGTTAAAAAGGGATAATAAGAAGGGCATATAAGATGGGCCTTCCAAGAAAGTCAATAAACTACTGGTTAGGAATCTTAATCCAACAGCGCGTTCCCTCCAATTATTCTAAATATTCGACCTTGCGCTTGTGATATAGTTTGCATTCTTTGGTGACTAATCTCGTGTATTGCCGCGGATACGGCATGCCAGCGCTAATCGCCTGCAAAAAGAGTTGCAGAGTTAAATCGTGACGTGTTTCGCTGTAATTCGGGCATTCTGCACATTGATTGGGGAACTCGCTAAAGCAAGGATGTGGTATTTCCAACATTGTTCCCACCTTATTAAAAAAGAGTGTGCCTGAGGTATTTAAAGTTAGTCAAATTTGTTCGCCCCTATTTCCTGGACATACAGTTATCATTTAAAAAAGATCATAACTTCATGTAAAAGAATTCAATGCACAATTATACTATAAACTTATATGTGATAACCTTTACCATATTAAATAATCTGATGTGTTTGGTTAAGGTAAAGAAGGGGGACGGAAAAGTCGAAGAGTTCGTAGAATCTAAGATCGCTACTGGTGTTAAAAGGGCTGGTGCAACCGCTGAAGAAGCTGAGCGAGTAGCTAAGGCGGTTTCCTGGGATTTAGGGTATGAAACTGAAATCACAGCAGAGGAGCTATCAAACATGGTGGTTGGATCGCTCAAAAAAATTAATAAGACTGCAGCAGATGGATTCGTTAAGTACAGAGATCATAAGTTAAGGACTAAAAAGGAAAACAAATAGAGCTGTGGACTCAATCCGTTCGTAGAACCATGTAGTAAAGGCATACGCATTATAAAGAAGAGTTTATCGGAGAGAAGAAGCGATTACCTTCAGACCTTTCTAGGTATAAAAGTAATAAATTGTTAGAAAGTGTTGGAAACGGTTTAGATTTCCTCTAGAATACGGAAGCGACCAGAGAGTTAGAGAACATACTCAGGAGTCTGTAAACTTCGGTGCTTCCGTTAGTCAATAAAGCGCATGTAAGACGTTCCTCAGGATCAGCCCAGGCCAAGCAGCCGGTCGCCCCCAAGTGTCCAAAGGTAGCTGGGGAAACGAGATCTCCAAACCATGAGTTATGAGGGCTTTTCAGCGTCCATCCTAGCCCCCATGAATAGGATACCTTCACATCATCTGGAATGTGAGGCATCGAATTAGTTTGGTTACTTGTCATCAGCTTAACCGTTCTTGGACTGATGATCATCTGACCGCCAATTTTGCCTTCATTAAGGAACATCAGTAACAACTTCGACAGATCTGAGACCGTTGAGAACATTCCTCCCCATGGAGTACTCAAACTCCGCCAATAGGCGCTGTTCCAGTTGTAATCGTCGTTTGGGCCTCCATTGGGGTTATCGGGTTTGATGTATACCTGACTGACTCGGTCAACTTTGTACCAGTCTATACCTAGGGACGTATCGCTCATCCCCAAAGGTTTGAACAGCTCTTTGTCCAAGAATTCGGGAAGAGATTTCCCGCTTAGACGCTTAACTATTTCACCCAACACCGCTATGCCGGTGCTCGAGTAGCTGAGGTTTGTCTCCGGCTCGAAGAGCAGCGGTGTGGTGTAGATCTTTTCCAGGAATTCGTTGAGGCTCGCGTGTCTTATCCTGAGCTCCCTGTTCTCAGGCAGCATGTCAGGCAGGCCGCTGGTGTGTGTTAGAAGATCCCGCACTAAAACCTTTTCCTTCCATCTTCCCGAGAATTCTGGCACTATTTTCGATACAAGGTCATCAAGGCTCAATTCACCGCGCTCAATTAGCATCATAACAGCTGTGGCGACTACAGGTTTGGTAACAGATGCTACAAGAAAGATAGTGTCCTGCTCTACCGCTGGGCTGTCAGGATCAAGACCTCGTTTCCCAAAAACTCTTGGATTGAGGAAGCGGGCTTCTCTTCCCACCTGTACTGCGGCTCCCATAACAGCCCCCTTTTTGACTGCATCTAATAGAATTTCATAGGCCTTTTCTAGGCGCCCTGATGGAATAGAAAGGTCTTCAGAATTTTCTACAATTTCAAGAGATGGTAGGCTATTCATCAGAATCTTCCTTTCATCATCATCTTAAAAATCTTGTGTTGAATATAGAAGATAATAGGTGCTCTTACATCAGGGTTGCTTATCGGGGGCGTTTAGGCACTTTCTTTCGTCAGGACCTCCGCTATTAAATTATTAGTTGATGTGAACAGAAATAGATCATCTTTATGCGGATTTTGAAGTGGAGTCTAGGGTATTCAAATATAATAGATGCCTATTTCTTAAAGTACTTTTTTAAAGGCTCCCAGTAGAAATCGATCCACCCCTGCCTTAAGTCTTCTGTCTGCTCTGTGGGCACGTTCGAGTGAACCATCGTTATTTCCGTCCCTTCCTTAGTCTTTTTGAAGGTTAGTTTGAACGTTGACGGCGGGTAGTTGGGTGGCCATTCTGTCGTCTTCCACTCCTGCACTATCTTCTTACCCTTTTCCAGTTCCAGGTTGGTTCCAAAAATGTAGCCGTCCCAGGATGTGAACTTCCCCCCAACCTTTGGTGTACCTGTTGCCTTGCTGCCGGTAAACGATGAATGCTTTTCAGGGTTAACGAATGCTAGGTATACCTCCTCAGGCGATGCTTTTATCATTACCTTTTGATTTATTGTGGTCACTTTAGGTTTCATGCAAGATTATAGCAATTTTGCTTATTTAATTATTATCTTCTAAAAAGGATAAGGTTGTTCCCGAAAAGTTCATCTAAGCAAACCTTATTTACGGTTCAAGTTAATTAACAAACCTTATATTCAATTACAAGTCTGAAGGGTAGTGTAATGACTCTCACTCAATCGGAAAGCGTTGACTTCAGCAGAACCTTGAACAGAACATTAAGAGTCTTCTTTAAAGACGCCCTACGGGCCGCTGTCGCAAACCCTTTGCAGGCAGTTTTCTTCCTTAAAACTCTTAATTGGCAAAGGCGCGCTGCCAAGACTAGAAAAGACTGGGAAAGGATAGGCCTCCACGTCCCACCGATACTCGTCTTCAGTGTAACGAGCAAATGTAATCTCCACTGCAAAGGATGCTATCACCAGGCCCTTCGTCAAGGAGCCGGCAATGACATCAGCGACGAAAGGCTCAGGAAGGTCATAGCTGAAGCAAAAGAACTAGGCGTCTCCTTCATCGTTTTAGGAGGCGGAGAGCCGCTTATGAGGCCCAACGTATTGGACATTCCGAAGAGTTATCCTGAAATAATGTTTCTCATGTTCACGAACGGCTTAATGATAAACGATACCGTTCTTAGCAAAATAAATGAGAAAAGAAACGTTGTACCCATGCTCAGCCTGGAAGGCTACCAGACAGACACGGACGAACGTAGAGGGAAGAGAGTCTACGGGATGCTTCAAGGGTCGATTGCCAAACTGGAGGAAAACGGTGCGTTCTGGGGGCCATCGCTGACCCTGACCAGAAACAATTTCGATGAGGTAACCGATGGGGATTTCGTGAAGAAACTCGTTGACGCAGGATGTCGTCTCTTCATGCTCGTTGAGTACACTCCTGTCCAAGAGGGTACCGAAGGTTGGGTTCTCATCGAAACTCAGAGACTTGAGCTGGTCAGAAGAAGAGACTTGTTCCGCAAGAAGTATCAGGCGGTGTTCGTTGCACTACCCTGGGATGAGGAAGAAATAGGCGGCTGCCTCTCCGCTGGACGAGGCTTTATCCATATAAGCACTGAAGGCAACGTGGAACCTTGCCCGTTCATACCCTATTCGGACACGAACATCAACAACGTCTCACTTAAGGAGGCCTTGCAGTCGAAGATGCTGAGGACGATCAGGGAAAGCCATGGACAACTTGAGGAAGTTCACGGATGTGCCCTGTGGGAGAAGAGAGAGTGGGTGAAATCCCTTGCAAGGTCCACAGGCTGACCTTGCGACTAGAATTTGAAACCGCAAAAGCAAAAAGCATTGACTAACCCACATTTAAATTCCGCATGAAAATCCTTAGATATAGACATAGGACCAAAATCTAACGCGAAAATCCATGTATAAAGTTCATTGATTTAAATCTAAATCAATTTACTTTTCGAACTTGGCCTGCGCCCACTTCAAGAAAGAGGTGGCTTATTTTGGTCGAGTAAAATCCTGGCTGTCAAATGCCCTTGTTTCCGAACTTATTGTTGTGTACGAAATCCGCTATATCGCGGCGTATTCTCAGGTATTTGGTTGACCCTGTGGGATATCCTAGGCGGCAAGTGAAGGCAATCTTTAGGGGTTCGGGAACGTTGAGAATTTGCTTCACCTGTTTTTCTACGGGAGGCGCGGCTAAGGCACTGAGAACCTGTAGGCTAATTCCCAGAGACTGCGCCATTAGCCACATATTCTCCATAACGCACCCGAGGCTCATGAAACCCAAGACATCGCCTTCGGAAGCAGGTGCCCTCTTCCGTGGGTCATAAACCACTACCAGGAGTAAGGGGCTGCCTCGGATGGTCTGGGTCAGCGGCATAGGCACGCTCTCACGGGCAATTTCTGCCATTTTCGAGGGGTCCACCCATGATTGCGGAAACATGGTACCCAAGATTCCAGTCTTTTTTTTAAGCAACTCCTCTTTTGAGAATGAGAGTTGTTCATAGTTCTCGCGGATGAACACTTCTGAAATGCGCGATTTGATATTCCCTATTTTCTCCAGAACCTCTTTTTCGTCAACTACGACGATGTCGAAGTTCTGCATGTTATGCGCAGTAGGCGCCCAACGCCCAGCTTCTAGAATCTGTTTCAGGTTTTCTTTTGCCACTTGGCGATTCGGATCGAAAGGAACCCTATCAGAGTGCCTTTCCTTAACAACCTTTAAAATATCATTCATTTCAAACCATCTCCTATTTTTAAGACTGCTTTACTAAGAGCGCGCGCCAAGAGACTACTTTGAAAGTAGTCTCCAGGAGAGAACTATTCCTATTGCAGATAATATTATCGCGAATCCCATCATAACCGAGAAGTCGACTAAGAGGCTAGTCATGCCTGTCGCTCCAATCAACAACTGTCTTGCTGCGTCAATTGCGTAGCTGACGGGGTTAAGTTTTACGACGTCTTGAAGCCAAGTTGGCATTATTTTTGCCGGAAACAACGCGTTACTTGCGAATAGTAGTGGCATGTTGAGTAGGTTTATGATTGCCATTTGTGTTTGCCAATCACCTGATCTTAGCGCGAGCATCGTGAACAGCGCGGATAACCCGGTGCCCATGAGGAAGATGATGAGGAATGTGCCAGCGATTCCTAGAGGTGTGAAATGTGTTGTATCCATCCCGAGAACTACTGCAATCACTAGAACTATGGCTGATTGTACCAAAGATCTGACGACACTTTGCAGGATTTTGCCCATCACAATTGATCCGCGTGCAACTGGTGTGCTCAGAGCTTTGTTTAGGAAACCGAATCTGCGGTCGAAGACTACTGACATTCCGCTGAACGCGGAAGTGAAGAGGACGATGAAAGCGAGCATTCCGCATGCCAAGAATGAGAAGTAGCTTGTTGTTCCGAAAAAGTTCTTCAAAATTAGGTCCTGTTGCGCTTGGGAGGCTCCTGAACCGGCTATGAAGGTCCCAAAGTTCAAAGCTTTGCCGAACAAGCCAAGCCAGACAATTGGTTGAATTAGCGACACAAAGAGTTGTATTGGGTTGGTGTACCATTTTCTTAGGTCTCTGTTGGTTAGTGCCCATAATCCGTGCAAGGGACTTGTGCTCATTTTGGGTCGAGTTCTGAATGGTTGTTGCTCTCTTGCGAGGTTCTCTTCGTTTTGTTTTTGTTGGACTGAGGAGTTTTCTGAGGATGTTTGTTCGTTTAGTTCTGTTTTTTCCATGCTTTCTCACCTTCAGGATCTTGCACGTCTAATTGTTGCGCGTTGACGAAACGCTTGGAGTTTGTCGACTTCTTCTTCCCTCAAGGTTCGTCCAGTTAATTCTAGATATACCTCATCCAAGGTTGGTTTTGTTAACGAAATTTTTGTTACATGCAGCCCTTTAGATCTTATTAGGTCCATGATCTGCGGTGAGGCTTCTTCTCCAAGTTCCACCTTTATTCGGTAGATTTCCGCGTTCTTTTTTACGTCTTTGACTAATTTTATCTTGGCGATATCCGGTGAAATATCAGGTTCCAGTTCTTCAACGTTTACTACGATTACGTCTCCGCCGATGCTTTCCTTCAGTTCTTCTGGTGAGCCAACTTTTATTATGTGGCCGTGATCGATTATGGCTATTCTGTCACATAGGTGGTCAGCTTCTTCGAGATAGTGGGTTGTCATGAAAAGGGTCATGTGGTATTCCTCTTTCAATGTTTTGATGTATTTCCAGACTGCGGTGCGTGTTTGAACGTCCAGACCGAGAGTAGGTTCATCTAGGAATAGTAGTTTTGGGTAATTGATCAAGCCGCAGGCGAGTTCTAGCCTCCTTCGCATTCCTCCTGAGTAGGTGCTTACCTTCCTCTTTGCGGCGTCTTGAAGTTCCACAAGCTTAAGCAGCTCTTCTGCATGTCGTTTTGCGTCACTTCTGGGTATGCCGTAGAGGTCTGAGCAAAGAAGGATGTTATTAATTCCCGTCATATCTTCGTCGGCTGTGTATTCTTGAGGTACGACTCCGACGTTTCTTCGAACTTCGTTCGCTTTCTTGAATATATCGTACCCGCAGACTTCCGCTTTTCCTGAAGAAGGTTTTAAAAGGGTGGTCAATATGTTTATAGTGGTTGTTTTCCCTGCTCCGTTAGGTCCTAGAAAACCGAAAATTTCCCCCTCTTTGATTTCGAAGCTAACGTTGTCAACTGCTTTCAATTCGCCAAATACTTTTGATAGGTTCTCGACCTTTACGATTGTCGGAGACGTTTGGGTTTCAATTTGTGTTGCGGACATGTCTATATCACTTTCTCTTTTAAGGACGACAAATTCTAGTCTATATAAATATTTTCTCAAACCAGCCAGTAATTAATCTTGATTTGATGGTAAGTCTTATTATAGAATATGATATCTTTTATCTCCCATCGCAAGCTCATTGTTTTCCGAAAGGTAAATCCCAACCCTTTAGGACGCTGCAATTGATCGTTTATAAAAAGTCCTACAATTGCAATAACCAAGAAATGTTCGGGAAATGTATATATATAATTCCAGTAATAAACGAAATGTGAAGGGATATGTCGGATCGGGTTTCAACAAACGCTAAAAAGGTTAAGATCTATAACAAAACAAAGAATGAAATCGAGGAAGTCGATATAATAGAGAAGACAGATGAGGAATGGAAACGGCAGCTCACCCTACAACAGTATAAGATCACGAGGTTACACGACACGGAAAGCCCCTTCAGCGCCAAATGCGAAATACCCAAAGGGGAGGGATTATACCGTTGCGTCTGCTGCGGCACAGATCTCTTTAGTTTGGACACCAAATTCGAGTCAGGAACAGGTTGGCCCAGTTTCTACAAACCAGTATCGGAAATGAATATCGTCACAAGAAAGGACACAAGCTATGGGATGAACAGGATAGAAGTATCCTGTGCAAGGTGTAATGCGCACTTGGGGCACGTGTTCGAAGACGGTCCACCGCCTACATACAAGAGATACTGTATTAATGCAGCCGCGCTCACAGCAGCCCAAAGTTGATTCGTTTACAATCTGTGAATTTAAGAAAAAACAAGACAGCTCATATATTGACAAGATCGATAATCTTATTGATTTGTTAACACTTTATTTTCATATGTTTACAGAAATAGAGCATTCCTTTAGCTCTCTTTGCCACTATGGGAAAAACTTTAATCCATACACCGAAGTGGTGTTTTCCATGAAAAAGTCTTTGGGCGCAAGAACCCTAGCATCTCTTACACCTGTCTGGTTGATTGGGACCTATGACAAGGAAGGGAAGCCTAACCTTATGGCGGCCGCTTGGGTCGGCATCTGCTGCTCTAAACCTCCGTGTGTAGCAGTGTCTCTAAGGAAGGCTACATACACCTATGGCAACATCGTTGAGAGGAAGGCTTTGACTGCAAACATTCCTTCAGAGGCCTATATCAGAGAATCGGACTACGCCGGCATCGCTTCGGGGAGAGATGTCGACAAATTCTCCTCTCTTAAACTAACTCCGGTAAAAAGCGACATCACCGACGCACCGTACGTTGAAGAATGCCAGATGGTTCTGGAATGCAAGGTTATTCACACGATTGAAATTGGCTTGCACACTAAGTTCGTCTGTGAGATCTTGGATGTCAAGGCTGACTCATCAGTGCTGAACAGTAAAGGGCTTCCTGACATGGAGAAGATCAAGCAACTGCTCTTTGATACGGGAAACAGATCCTACTATGGGGTCGGCTCTTGTATCGGACAAGCCTTCTCAATAGGCAAAGATATCAAGTGACGGTAAATAATATCTTTTTTTTATTAACGATTAGTTCGATATTGGATTACAAAGTGATACATGCTGACGTAGTTGACCAAGTTCGTAATCTTCGACGTGCTTCTCTGATCTCTATCCTAAAATCTCGGGAAAGGGGTCCCTGGTTGTAAGTTCCATCGATTACACGTCCTTGGAATCATCGACATCATCTGGTTTATAACTTGTAGAAAAAACCATACAGCTTTATATTCCTCCCAATATTGGGGAAACTTAAGTGAAAGCCTTTTGAGCTCAAAATCCGCGATTGAGACCTTAAATTTGACCAAGAAATTTAATGGCGTCAAAGCCGTAGATGATCTTAGCCTGAAGATAGAGCATGGCGAAGTCTTCGGTTTACTGGGGCCGAACGGCGCGGGAAAGACGACCATACTTATGATGTTGACTACTCTGATTCAGCCGACCGCTGGAACCGCGCTAGTCAACGGATACGACATTAGAAAAGAACAGGACAAAGTGAGAAAATCGATCGGCATAGTCTTCCAGGATCCTTCTTCGGACGATATTCTGACCGGATACGAAAATCTTAAGCTTCACGCCATGCTCTACGACGTGCCAGATGAGGTCGTGGAGTCAAAAATAGGTGAAGTTTTGAAGCTGGTTGATCTGGAGGATAGGAAGAAGGAGCTGGTGAAAAACTATTCGGGCGGTATGAGGAGGAGGCTGGAAATCGCTAGGGGGCTTTTGCATCAGCCTGCTGTACTCTTTTTGGATGAGCCCACTCTGGGGCTTGACCCGCAGGCCCGCGAGCGTATCTGGCAGTACATCAGAAAGCTTGCTAACGAAAAAAATGTTACGATAGTTTTAACAACCCACTACATGGAGGAAGCCGACCTCCTCTGTAACAGGATAGCGATCATAGATAAGGGGAAGATCGTAGCCCTCGACACACCAGGGAACTTGAAGAAGATAATCGGAGGCGACATCATACGGATAAAGTCGCCTGAACCGAACATCGAAGCGATAAGGAAGCTGGATTTTGTGAAGAAGGTCGAAATGGTTGACGGAACGGTTTCGATAACCGTTGAAGGCGCAAGAAGGCATCTGACAACGATTCTCGAAGCTATCGGAAAGGTAGATTCCGTCTACGTTCGCGAGCCTACGCTGAACGATGTCTTCCTGCATTATACCGGTGGTGAGATGGAAGATTCTGGAGCTGAAGGCGGTTGGGCCGAGAGGATGATGAGCGCCCAGACGAGGGGGAGATAGAAATGGGCGCTCTAAAGGCAATCTACGCGATGTGGTACAGGGAGATTAGGGTATTCTCTAGGGAGAAGTCGAGGATCGTAGCTTCGGTCATCAACCCCCTGTTCTTTCTTCTGATCTTCGGCGGCGGCCTGGGAAACATAGGCGGATTCGGTACTGTGGGAGGCGAGGTCTTTATCTTTCCCGCGATCGTCGGGATGGTCCTCCTCTTTACTTCAATCTTTTTTGGCCTCTACATCGTATGGGACAGAAAGGTAGACTTCCTCAAAGAAGTCCTTGTCGCACCGATCTCTAGGCTTTCCATGTTCATCGGAAAGATAGTAGGAGGCTCCACCGACTCAATTATTCAGGCAACCCTAGTCCTAATTTTAGGGGTTTTTATTGGAGTCAATTATACTCCGCTGTCAATTCCTCTGACGTTCGGGTTCATGTTCTTGACTACCACGATATTGGTGAGTATAGGCTTGATTATGGGTTCGAGGATGGAGTCTCCGGAAGGTTTCCAGCTGATAACCAGCTTCGTGGTGTTCCCTATGTTCCTGCTAACTCTTTTCCCATTCGATAAGCTGCCATCGTATCTTGTCCCCTTCGCCTACATAGACCCTATGACGTATGCGGTTGACGGCTTACGTGGTGTAATAATAGGTGCAAACTACTTTCCAGTTTACCTTGATGCAGTAGTGCTCGCAGTTTTAGACTGTATCTTTATCGCAACAGGCACATACGCCTTCCAAAAAATGAAAATCTGATAAAACGCTAAAAGGTCGTTTTTGTTTCGGCGGAGTAGATTAAGGATTTAGTTAAGAGTATGAAGCCTTTTACGTAAATATCTGTAACTCCAAGTTTCATCTGAACTTGGATCTGTCTGCTTTTTATAATGAAAGTGAAAGGAAATATCGATGGCTTTCTTAATATTTGAATGTGAGGTAAAGAAGGATTACTAAAGCAATGAAGGTGAACAAATCCGGTAAAAGTGCAAAAGGGCCAAGGCCGAACGCTCGGAAACCGAAAATTTGGGTTATAAATTGATTAGAAGTAAGAGCGTTGAGAAGCATCACTAATGCGAATATCATCAATCCTATCAAAAATTCAGACTTCGTCTTTAAATACATATCAAAGTACGTGATTAATAAAATCAATAATAAAGCGAAGTTAATCGTGGAAATAACTGTTGTGACGGTGTAATATAATTCTATATCACCGGTAACAGGCTCCCTGGGTTCCCGTTCCCCAAAAGGCGGTTGAAAAAGATTCATACTGGCCCAAAAAGTTGCAAGCACTGCCACCGCTATCAAAGTTATAAATATTATTTGGATTTTAGCGTTCCTGTTCACGTCATTCCACCTATTTTTCCTCCCTTTTTTCCTTTTCCCAGAATTTGTTCATAATCTCTTCAAACAAAGCGTAGTTCGCTTCCATTGCTGGAGACAAGAAATATGTTGCGCCGTATCTGTCCCCTACGGAAATGATTAGCCGATTCCTTTGGAGAACTTCAAGATGATGCCTTACTGTCCTATAGTCCACTTTAAGCAAAATAGCTAATTGATTTGCATTCTTCGGGTTCTCCCTTAACGTTTTAATTATTTTGGCACGGTTCGTACCGCCCCTCGTACCCGTAATCAACCATCCAAGCACGTACCTTAAAGGATTCTCATTTGTGGACATTTGTATCGGTCCGGATACGACGATTACTCCACAGTTTACCGTGTTTATTTGGATTGCGCTAGTACGAAAAGTGCTTTCGTCTATAATAGCTAAAGCCACTAGATTGTTCACGACCATGAAGAAGGTCTATTAAGTTAAAGGCTTTTTTTGACAGACGCATAGCCTGCTAGATTGGGTTTAAATTCGGGCCTAATTCTGAAAAACTGTTTTATAATGCATGGAAAATCGAAAAACAGTGGAACTGATTGAATAATCTAAGAATCATTAGGGAAGTTAGGGATGCGAGGTTCAAAAACATAGCTGTGGTGACAGCCTTAACCTCCATGCTTCCTAATTGCTGTTTACAAGGCAAGAAGTCAGGTGACACAGATTGAAAAGCGAATCTCTCATTTGGCACAACCGATATTGGATAACCCTATTGATCATTGTGTTAATTTTCGGCATTGCTATCGGCGAAGGGTTTGGTAACTTGACGTTTTCAAATCAGGTTAACCAGTTACGACAGGAAGTGCAATCTCTCCAACTCGAGACCCAAACTTCACAGCCTAATTCGAATACGACTTATATTACCTATCAGACAGGGGGAAACATTTCTATCCCACAACTTTATCAGTCTGTAAAGAATTCTGTAGTAATAATTACCGGCATTGTAACAGCACAATCCTTTTTTGGAACCCTATATGAGGAAGTGCAGGGTTCAGGTTTCGTGTATAACCTAACGGGGAGAATGGTAATAATCACTAACTTCCATGTGATAGACGGTGCGTTTAACATTACTGTAACCTTCACTGATGGCAATATGTATGCCGCCACTGTCTTAGGCTCTGATCCTTATGCTGACCTTGCTGTTCTTTCAGCAGCGGCTTCTAATTCTGAATTAAAAGCCATTCCAGTTGTCAGCTCGACTGATTTGCAAGTTGGCGATTCTGTCATAGCTATAGGGAACCCATACGGTCTTAGCGGTTCGGTAACGACAGGGATCATAAGTCAGCTAGGTCGAACGATAACTGAGGGAACGACTGGAGGCTATTCTATTGCAGATGTGATCCAGATAAGTGCGGCGATTAATCCCGGCAATTCTGGGGGTCCGCTCCTTAACTATTTGGGGCAGGTGATTGGTATTACTACCGCTACGGTCAGTGGATCACAGGGGCTTGGGCTTGCTATCCCCTCCTCTACTATTCTTAAAGAGGTGAGCTCCTTGGCAAACACTGGAAGTTATACCGATCACTCATGGATGGGGGTTAATACTACTGACATGAGTTATTATATAGCTCAAGCGATGGGTGTTAATGTAACTTATGGGTGTCTAATTCAAAGCATTACAAGTGGAAGCCCCGCAGAACAGGTGGGTTTGCATGTTGGAAATCAAGTAGTGCAAATCATGGGAAGTAATGTTGTTCTCGGAGGAGATTTGATCATAGGCATAAATGGTACTCGTATATTAAATGGCGATGATCTATCATCATATCTTGAACAATATACTTTTCCTAGTCAAACGATCGAAATTAACATTCTCCGTAATGGCCAAGTGATGAATATCCCTTTGACTTTAGCTACTCGGCCTCCTCCTAGTTGATAGTTACGACCAGGAAAAATGTAACGTAATAATAATGCTGCAGAGCGGATGATTTCAGCATCCATGTCAGCATATTTTTGTACAAATTAGATGCCACAACTAATGGGTTCCTCTTTATTCCTGCTAGAGCATTCTTTGTTTGACAAACGTCTAAAAAGGGAACTGTTACTAATTAATCCCTATCTTTCCACTTTTAGAGATTATATTTGTCTATCAGCTGATTACTTTTCTGAGGAGCTAAAGCGTAGGTCCTATCGTTACATTTTGAGACAGATAATTTGTTTCTGTGTAGCATAGTAAATTGAATAAGGTAATAGCGGTTCTTTGTCTGTGTAATTTTATATCAGAATCTTTTAGCGTTTTATCGGTTAGAATATTTACAGATTATATACACCCAGTGTCAATTGAACTTGGACCTGATTGCCGTTCCTGATGACGGTGATAGTCACGCTCTGGTTCGGTGAGTATACGTACGTCATTAAATAGTTGATATCAGGGTCTTTGCGTATGACGTAGTTGTCGATTTTTATAATCACGTCTCCTGCCCTTAGACTGCTTCTTGACGCCGAAGAACCCGGAACGATGGAAATTATATAGAAACCATATGTAAGATTGCTCGGCAGATTATAAGATTTGGCTGATATTGGGTCAAGGTAGCTTCCATAGATTCCTATAAGTGGATGGCTGTAAGTGCCTGTTTTGATCAGCGTTGGAACCTCCATTTCCACTAAATTGTATGGAATAGCGAATCCAACTGACTGGGAAGCGTTTATACCAGCGGTATTTATACCCAAGACTTCTCCTGCGGAATTTAGCAGAGGCCCACCCGAATTACCTGGGTTTAACGCGGCGTCGGTCTGCAGCATCGGTATAATTTCTATTCCGGTGCGATTAACCTGACTTACTATTCCGGCTGTAATGCTTCCCTCAAATCCGTAGGGGCTTCCTATTGCGAAAGCTGGCTCGCCGACTGTAACTGACGAGGCGAACTTTAGCGGTGGAAGTGATACGGGCACGTTCGCTTGAAGTACAGCTAAATCTGCGTATGCATCTGTGCCCTTTAAGGTTGCATTTATCCATTGGTCATCGTAGGTTTGGATTACAAAGTATGTTCCATTCGAAACAACGTGATCGTTGGTTATAAAATCACCTTGGTTGTCGTACAGAAAACCGGATCCCAAATCCAGTGGGTTAAGTTGGCTATCGTATGCTATGACGGTAACGACACTTGGATCAGCTTCAGCAAATATCTGGGACGCATTGACCGCGTTCGAGGCATTTGTTTGTGTGATGGTCTCAGTAAGAGCTGCTATTGTGGTTGTTGTCGTTGTCGTCGCAGCATAGGTCTGTGTTGGATTAGAATATGTAATAGTTTTAGTGACGGTTGTGGTCTTTCTTCCAAATAGTAGTCCTAAAGAGATAATGCTACCTGCGATTAAAATAGCAATAACGATGACTATTACAAAAATCGTTCTACTATTTGCTGACATAATAAAAACCTCTTTCAATACCTCTTAAAAAGTTTGCTAAACGACTATTCAAGTTAGCTTTCTACGTCAATGTTTAAAAAACCAAGTCGCGTATATTTCAATTTCAGATCAGTTTCAGCTATACCTAAAGTTGATTATAAGATGCGTGGTCTAGAACTCTGAATTAAAAAAGTGTGTTAGACGATTATGGCTGTGAATAAGAAAGTGGAACTTTCACGTCAAGCTATCTATTGAAGACTACCACTGGTCCCTTCGACAGCGATCATTGTTAGAGTGGAGCGCACATGGTCTAATCGTCTGATAGTTGAAGAAATTACCTCCTTCACCCTATCTAGTTTATCTGCCTGAACCTTGACCAATATATCGTACGGGCCGTAGACGAAATATGCTTCCTTAACTTCCTCGATCTTCCTAAGTTCCTTTACTATTTCTTCTTCAGTTCCTAGATCAGCGTTTATCAATACAAAAGTAAGAGGCATTTTTGTTAATATACCCGAAGTGGGAATATTAACCTTTCTATGTTATGGGGTTCCTTGTTGAACATTATTTCATTCACATGATATATTAGATTTTTTTACAATGCTGCGTAATTCTTAAACGTGTCCGAAAAGATACCATGTTTGGTGTAAAAGCTTGGTTAAAGTCGGTGATTTTGAAGTAGCCAAAGACCTGTATTATTCAAAGGATTGGATGTGGGTCAAGGTTGAAGACGGTAAGGTCAGAATCGGTGTTACAGATTACGCGCAAAAGCAGTTACGGGATATAGTGTTCGCTGAGCTTCCTAGCGCAGGGGCCGAAATAAAAAAAGGGGAGTCCTTCGGCACGGTTGAATCGGTGAAGACCGTATCAGAACTTGTGGCACCGGTCAGTGGAAAGATTGAGGAAGTAAACAAAGAAGTGGGTAAAAACCCAGAAAAGCTTAACGAAGATCCCTACGGTGAAGGATGGATCCTGCTCGTGTCCCCAAGCGAACTCGTTAAAGATCTTGGGACGCTGATGGACTTCGAAAAGTCTCTGGAATGGCATAAGGAAATTGCTAGGGAAGGATAAGCGGAAATGCCTAAGAAAATAGTCATCATAGGCGCCAACGCCTCAGGCGTTGATTCGGCTGTGGCGGCTCGAAAAACCGACAGGGAAGCTGAGATAACTCTTGTAACCAGAGAAAATGTTGGAGCATACTCTAGGTGCGGTCTTCCCTTCGTGCTCAGCGGCCATATACCAGCATTTGAGAACCTGGTCGTTTATCCTCCTACATTCTACAAGATGATGAAGTTTAATTTACGCTTAGAGGTGACGGCCACAAACCTCGATACGAAGGCAAAGAAAGTCGAAATCGAAGCGAAAGACGGAAAACAGGAAACGCTCCAGTACGATAGCCTAATTCTAGCCACAGGCGCAGCACCCTTCAGTCTTCCGATAGAGGGGATGAACAAAGAAGGCGTCTTTAACCTTCATACTCTGAGTGACGGCGAAAAGTTGGTAAATGCTATGAAGACCGCTAAATCGGCTGCTGTCATAGGATCTGGCCTCGTCGGCCTAGAAGCTGCTGACGCTTTCAAGGAAAAGGGAATAAAGTCCACGATCGTCGAAATGCTTCCCTCGATTCTTCCAAGGCTTCTTGACCGGGACATGTCAGAGGAGATCCAAAAAAGCCTTGAAGGGAACGGTATCGGAATTATTTTAGGAAAGCCAGCGGGAGCGATTCTTGGAGCAGACAGGGTGCGGGCTGTATCGGTCGGGGGTGAAGAGGTCGCTGCCGATATTGTCATAAACGCCGCAGGGGTCAGGCCCAACGTTGAGCTAGCCAAAAAAGCGGGATTGGTCATCGGTGAAACAGGTGGCGTAAAGACGAATATTCGGATGCAGACTAGCGCAGAAGACGTTTACGCTGTCGGAGACTGTGCTGAAACAACCCATATGGTTACTCACAGACCGGCTCTTCCTCTGCTTGGGTCAACAGCTGTCAGAGAGGGTAAGGTAGCTGGCATAAACGCTGCGGGAGGATATTCGATCTTTCCTGGAACACTTTTCTCATGGGTCTCCAAAATGTTCGACTTCGAGGTGGGGGCGACTGGCCTAACAGAATTTTGGGCCTCTAAATTAGGGTTCGAAGTTGTCGTCGGCAAAATTAGCGGCCACACAAAGGCACTTTATTACCCCGGAGCATTTCCATTGAAAGTGAAGCTCATAGTTGAAAAAGAAACCAAAATGATTGTCGGCGGAGAAATTGTCGGCGGCGAAGAAGTAACCCAACGTGTCAACGCTCTTTCGCTGGCCATCCAGAACAATATGACGGTCCAAGAGCTGATGAAAGCTGATACCTGCTACGCTCCTTCAGTATGTGAAACCTGGGAACCCATGGTTTTGGCAGCAGAGATTGCCATGAGAAGAATGTAGCTGTCTTGCACTAATTTAAAAGGAAAGAAGGCCTTCATCTTAATGACGGAAACGTTTAGCGTTCACGTAACATTAGGTGAAGAAGGTCTTAAATGCATTAATAATGTCTTACAAACACAAAGATTATTTACCCCTAAACAATCACTCAGACAAACGGAAAAAGGGCGTTCGAACTGATGTCGAATTCGGTTCTTGTAGTCGGAGGCGGTATAGCGGGCATCCAGGCTTCATTGGACCTTGCTAACCGCGGAACCAAAGTCTACCTAGTCGAAAAACTGCCTAGCATAGGTGGACGCATGGCTCAGCTTGACAAAACCTTCCCAACACTGGACTGCTCGATCTGTATACTTGCGCCAAAGATGATCGAATGCTACAGGCACCCAAACATCGCGTTATTAACCTACTCTGAGGTTAAAGAAGTTGGGGGTAAAGCAGGAGACTTCAATGTCAAAATTCTAAAGAAAGCCAGCTACGTGGAATCTGAAAAATGCACGGGATGCGGCACCTGCATGGAGAAGTGTCCTGTGAAGGTTCCAAACGAATTTGACATGGGACTTGGGAACAGGAAGGCGGTGTACATGCTGTTCAAGCAGGCTGTACCCTTGGTTGCGACAATCGACCCGGAACACTGTCTGTACTTCACTAAGGGCGTTTGCAGGGTCTGCCAGAAATTCTGTCCCTCGAAGGCTATAAACTATGAACAGCAGCCTGAAGAAAAAACGATAAACGTATCATCTATAATACTCGCAACCGGTTTCGACGTCTTCAACCCATCTACCATGAATGAATACGGCTACGGCAGGTTCAAGAACGTCGTACATTCCATGGAATTTGAAAGAATTATATGCGCTTCAGGACCAACGGGCGGCCACCTTGTTAGGCCGTCCGATGGGAAGGAGCCTAAAAGCGTTGTTTTCGTCCAGTGTGTTGGCTCAAGAAGCCAGCACGGAGAGTTTCCGTTCTGTTCGAGCGTATGCTGCGTCTACGCGACAAAGGAATCCATACTGATAAAGGATCACGCTCCAGAAACGGATGTTTACATCATGTTTATTGATATGAGAGCTGTTGGAAAGGGTTTTCAGGAATTTGTCGATAGAGCAAGAAGGGAATATGGAATCAAATACGTCAAAGCTCATCCTGGTGGAATAAACGAAGACCCCTTAACAAAAAATCTGCAGATTCACTACGAAGAGCTTTCATCAAGTAAGATGAAGGTTTTGGAGACCGATCTGGTTGTGCTGTGTCCTGCGCTGGTGCCTAAGGAAGACAACAAAGTTATTGCCAAGACGATGGGGCTGGACCTTGACGAATACGGGTTCTTTAAGTCATGGGAACCGCTTACTGCACCAATTGACACAAACGTCCCTGGCATATACGTATGCGGGTACTGCCAATCCCCGAAGGATATTCCAGAAAGCGTCGCACAGGCAAGCGGCGCAGCGGCTCGTGCATCGGAAACGATAGCACAAACGATTAAGGAGGCGATATCGTGAGCGAGAAGACGAAGTGCCGAATAGGAGTTTTCGTATGCTACTGTGGAGTCAACATCGGAGCAGTAGTGAACGTTCCTGACGTCGTCGAATACGCAAAGACCTTAACAGATGTCGTACACGCGGAGGGAAACCTTTACACGTGCTCGTCTGAAGGGCTGGGGAAACTTAAAGAAGCTATCAAGAAATACGAACTTAACCGTGTAGTTGTTGCTTCATGCACGCCGAGAACTCACGAACCGCTCTTTAGGAGCGCGTGCGAAGAAGCTGGGCTGAACAAGTACCTATTTCAAATGGCGAACATAAGGGAGCAATGCAGCTGGGTGCACGCGAAGGAGTCTCAGAAAGCCACAGAAAAAGCCAAAGAGATTGTCAAGATGTGCGTGGCCAAAGCAGCCTTGCTTGAGCCTCAAAGCGAGCCTGAAATTGACGTTCAGCCTTTGGCGCTTGTGATAGGCGGTGGAGTTGCGGGAATGACAGCGTCGTTAAGCCTAGCAAACCAGTGCTTCAAGGTTCACCTGATAGAAAAGGAACCTGAGCTGGGTGGAAAACTTCGGGAGCTTTACAGCCTATATCCGAGCGAAAAAGATGCGGGTGAAATTTTAGAAGTTTATCTACAGGCCGTCCGCTCAAATCCCAACATAAAGACCTACACATCATCAACAGTAAAACGTAATGAGGGCTTCATAGGCAACTTTAAGGTAACAATAGATAACAATGGTAAAGAAGAAAATCTTGACGCAGGAACCATTGTAGTCGCGACGGGAGCGGATGTCCTCAAGCCTAAGGGAATGTATCTGTACGGAGAAAACAAGGGAGTTATCACACAATTGGAGTTGGAGCGTCTTCTGAAAGAAGGGGCGCTGCCTGAGCCGAAGAACGTTATAATGATCCAGTGTGTGGGCGCGAGGGAAGAAAAAGATGGTGGAATAAACTATTGTTCAAGGATCTGTTGCGCAGTCGCACTTAAGAATGCTTTAAAGATCAAAGAAACGTATCCAGAGGCCGAAGTCACCGTACTCTACAGGGACATGCAGGCCTACGGCCGTGAATTTGAGGGACAGTATAAGCAGGCGAGAGAGAGCTTCGTCCAATTTATAAGATTCGAAAAGGAAGAACCTCCGGAAGTCTTCTCGGAAGAAGACGGAAGGATCATCGTAAGGGTTCACGATATCTCCGTCAACGAAACCCTTGAACTTCAACCCGACCTCATCGTTTTATCGACTCCGCTGATCCAGTCCGAGGGAAGCAGGGAGCTCTCCAAAATTCTTAAGGTTCCACTTGGAGCAGACGGATTCTTCTTTGAAGCCCACGTTAAGCTTAGGCCGGTGGACTTTGCCACCGACGGAATATTTGTCTGCGGAACAGCACACAGCCCTAAGACTATTCCAGAAAGCGTCGCCCAAGCGTACGCGGCAGCTTCGAGGGCAGGTATCCCGATGGCTCTTAAGCGTGTAACAACCGAAGCCATAACGGCCTCAGTGAAGGGGGAGGCTTGCACGGGCTGCGGAACGTGTATCAAAATGTGCCCCTACAGCGCCATACAGAAGGATGAGAAGGGGGTTGCTTGGGTTAATGATGTGCTCTGCAAGGGTTGCGGGGTTTGCGCCGCCAGCTGCCCCGAAAAAGCAATAACCATGCGGCACTTCAGTGACGCGCAGGTGTTGGCTGAGGCCACAGCCACTCTGGGGGTGTCATAGGGATGAGCAGCTTCGAGCCTAAGATTATTGGTTTCCTGTGTAACTGGTGTAGTTATGCTGGCGCTGACCTTGCTGGTGTTAGTAGGATTCAGTATCCTCCTAACATTAGGATCGTGCGTGTTATGTGCAGT
>Ga0187889_10001488_pt1 | contig 24865 bp, 18 predicted proteins | sample June2016WEW_7_10_2_FD_132992 | JGI IMG/M metagenome (GOLD analysis project Ga0187889, IMG submission 132992) | Peatland microbial communities from SPRUCE experiment site at the Marcell Experimental Forest, Minnesota, USA - June2016WEW_7_100 | ecosystem: Environmental > Terrestrial > Soil >... | reverse complement strand
TGCTGTTCCTGTTCGGGTTCGGGATGAAGGCGGGGATCGTGCCGCTGCATGTCTGGCTGCCGGAGGCCCATCCAGTGGCCCCGAGCAACGCCTCGGCCCTGTTGTCGGGGGTGCTCATCAAGACGGGCATCTACGGTTTGACCCGGGTGCTGTTGGATTTTCTGGGGGCGCCGCCCAACTGGTGGGGTGTGACGGTGCTGACGATAGGAACGGTGTCGGCGGTCTTGGGGGTGCTCTATGCGCTGATGGAGCACGACTTGAAACGGCTGCTGGCCTATCACAGCATCGAGAACATCGGCATCATCCTGATGGGCCTGGGCGCCTCGTTGATGTTCCTGCACACGCATCACCCCGTCCTGGCCGCGCTGGCCCTCATCGCCGGGCTGTATCACACGATCAATCACGCGATTTTCAAGGCGCTGCTCTTTCTCGGGGCCGGGGCGGTGCTGCAGGCCACGCATACGCGCAACATGGAGGAGCTGGGCGGGCTCATCAAGCGCATGCCCAAGACGGCCTTATGCTTCCTCGTCGGCGCGGTGGCGATTTCGGCCCTCCCTCCTCTGAACGGCTTCGTCAGCGAATGGCTCACCTACCAGTCGCTCTTGCAAGGCTTCGGCACCACCAGCAGCCTGGTGCGCCTCCTGTTCCCTCTGAGCGGGGCGATGCTAGCCCTGACGGGGGCGTTGGCCGCCGCGTGCTTTGTCAAGGCCTTTGGGATTACGTTTCTGGCCCAGCCGCGCAGCGAGCCGGCGGCGCAGGCGCAGGAGGCCACGCCGGCCATGCTGGCCGGCATGGGTTTGCTGGTGATAGCGTGCCTGTTTCTCGGACTTTTCCCCGCCACGTTCGTGAAACTGTTCGATCCGATCACCCGGCAGCTCATGGGCCAGGAACTCAGTTCGCAATTGGGCCTGGCCCATGGTTTGGCGCTCGGCAACACCCGGCTCCACGGCGGCACGATCTCCACGTTGGGAATGGCCCTGATGGGGATTTGCCTGCTGCCCGTGCCCTTGGTCTTGTGGCTGTGGTTCGGCCGCCAGGCCGGGACGCGCATCGGGCCGACCTGGGATTGCGGCTTGCGCGGGCTCACCCCGGCGATGGAATACACCGCCACCGGATTCTCCAAGCCGATTCGGATGATATTCAAGGCGCTGTTCCGGCCGCGTCGCGAGGTGCAGCGCGAGTATGACTACTCACCCTATTTCGCCAAGACGCTGCGCTTCCAGAGCCACATCGAGGAGGCCTTCGTTACCCGCCTCTATCGGCCTTTCAACCGGGCCGTCCTGCGGTCCTCCGGGCGGATGCGCGCCCTTCAGGCGGGCAGCATTCAGGCCTACCTGATTTATATCTTTGTCACATTGTTGGTGCTCCTGCTCCTGGCTTTATGACCGCCGTCCTCGCCCTGTTTCTCCAAGCGCTTCTGCTGCTGGCCCTGGCGCCGGTGGTGACCGGTTGTATCCGGAGTTGGAAGGCCAGGCTGCAAAATCGGCGCGGGCCGCCGGTGTGGCAGCCGTATCTTGACCTGGCCAAGTTCCTGCGCAAGGACATGGTTATCTCGGAGCACACCTCATGGGTGTTTTGGTTTGCGCCCTACGTCGTGTTCCTCTCCGCGCTGCTGGCGGGGCTGATGGTGCCGATGCTGACCGCCCAAGCGCCGTTGAGCCTGTTCGGGGGCGTGCTGGCGGTGGTCGGCCTGCTCGCCCTGGGGCGTTTCTTCCTGGCGCTGGGCGGACTGGACCCCGGCAGCGCCTTTGGCGGCATGGGCAGCAGCCGCGAGATGACCATTGCCGCCATTGCCGAGCCGGCCATGATGCTGGCCATCTTCACCGTTGCCATCGGCGCCGGTTCGACTGACCTGAGCCAGATGGTGCAAGCCAGCCAAGGGCCGGCGTGGAAACTGTTCAATCCCACTCATGCGATGGCGTTTGTCGCCCTGTTTATCGTGCTGCTGGCCGAGACGGGCCGCATCCCGGTGGACAACCCGGCCACGCACCTCGAGTTGACGATGGTTCACGAGGCGATGCTGCTCGAGTACTCGGGCCGTTATCTGGCGCTCATGGAATGGGGCGCCTCCGTGAAACAACTCGTGCTGATGACGCTGCTGGCGAATGTCTTTCTCCCGCTGGGCATCGCCACGGACGCGTCGCCCGCGGCCTTGGGCCTGAGCGTGCTGGCCTATCTGGGGAAGTTGCTGGTCCTGGCAGCGGAGGTGGTGCTGGTGGAAACGACCAACGCCAAACTGCGCCTGTTCCGCGTGCCCGACCTCTTGAGCGCCGCCTTCGTGCTCGCCACGCTGGCGCTGCTGTCCACGTTCCTGTTTCGATAGCCATGAATGCTCCCACCTCCACCGAAATCGGTTCGCAACTCATCACGTTTTGTGCGGCGGGCATGTTGGTCTTTCAGCTCCTGCTGGTCGTGCAGCGGATGTTGCTGGCGAGCATCCGGCTCTTCGCGTTGCAATCGCTGTTCCTGGCGGGTATTGCCGGCGTGGTCGCCTGCGTTCACAACGCCACGCACGTCTATATCGTCGCCGTGCTGACAATCATCGGCAAAGTCGTGTTCCTGCCCTGGTTGCTGAACCGGCAGGTGCGGCGCATTGGGATCAGCCAGGAAATCGCGCCGCTGCTTAACCCGCCCGCGTCCATGCTGCTGTGTGGCGGGCTGACGCTCCTGGGTTACATCGTCGCGCGCCCGTTCACGGCCCTGGAACGGCTGGGCAGCAACACGCTGGCCGTGGCCATGGCGCTGGTGCTCACCGGGTTTTTCCTCATGTTCAACCGCCGCAAAGCGATCACGCAGGTGCTGGCGTTGCTGACGGTGGAGAACGGCGTGATGCTGGCGGCCATTGCGCTGACGACTTACGGAATGCCGCTGGTGGTCGAACTGGGCATTTTCTTCGACGTGATGGTCGCGGTGATGGTGCTGGGCATCCTGGTCTATCGCATTCGCGACAGCTTCGATTCGATGGACACCAGCAGACTCAACCAATTGAAGGGATGACATGCCGCTTCTGGCCCTCCTGATCCTCGTCCCGGCGGCGGCGGCCCTGGCCTGCCTGCTGGTGCGGTCGAGCCGCGCGCTGGCGGCGCTCGGTGTGCTGGCGTTCAGCGCCACGCTCGGGCTGGGCCTCGCCCTGGTCCGCCAAGTGTTGGCGCGCGGCGTGGTGAGCGAGTGGAACGGATTCCTTTGCGCTGACGCCCTCAGCGCGTGGATGGTGCTGCTCATCTCGGTCGTGTCGCTGGCCAGCGCGATTTACGCGGTGGGCTACCTCCGCCGGGAATTGGCTGACGGCGCCGTGACCGAGCGGCGTTTCCGCGAGTTCTATGTGCTGACGCCGCTCTTTGGGGCGAGCATGTTCCTGGTGGTGCTGGCCAACAACCTGGGCGTGATGTGGTTTGCGGTCGAGGCCACCGCGCTCTCTTCGGTCCTGCTGGTCGCGCTGTACAATCGGCGGACCTCGCTCGAGGCCGCCTGGAAATACATCATCCTGGGCAGCGTGGGTCTGGCCCTGGGGCTGATGGGCACGGTGCTCGTTTATGCCGCCGCCTGCAAAAACAACACGCAGTCGCTGCCCAGCTTCAACTGGTCGTATCTGATGAGCGTGGCCGGCCAACTGGACCCGCGCCTGCTCAAGCTGGCCTTCGTGTTCGCCTTCATCGGTTACGGCACCAAGGCGGGCCTGGCGCCGATGCACACCTGGCTGCCCGACGCGCACAGCGAGGCGCCCTCGCCCACCAGCGCCATGCTCTCCGGGGTGTCGCTCAAAATCGCGCTCTACGCCTTGCTGCGGTTCCACATTCTCACCACCGCCTGCCTCGGCACCGCCTTCAGCCAACACCTGCTCCTGGGTTTCGGCTTGCTCTCCATGTGCGTGGCGGCGCCCTTCATCCTGGTCCAGACCAACATGAAGCGGTTATTCGCCTACCACAGCCTCGAGCATATCGGCATTATGTGCGTCGGTCTTGGTCTTTCGGCCCCGCTGGCCGTTTTCGGCGCGGTGCTGCATATCGGGTATCACGCCTTGGTGAAATCGACGATTTTCTTCGCCGCAGGCAACATCCATCAGAAGCACCATTGCCTGGAACTGCCCTCGCTGGCAGGCCTGCTCAAGACGATGCCGGCTTCTTCCATTCTGCTTGCCCTGGCAGTCATCGGCATCGCGGGTCTTCCGCCTTTTGGGATCTTCCTGACTGAGTTCAGCATCGTGGCGGGAGGGATGGGGGCGGGTCAGATTCTGGCCAGCGTCTTGTTCGTGGCGGCCCTGGCCACGGTCTTTTCCGGCCTGCTCGGCCACGTCGCCCACCTGCTCCTGGGAGAGGCGGACAAGGAACCGGCAGGACCACAAACACCCCTTAGCTGTGTGGCGGCGATGGCCCTGTTGATCGCCCTGCTGACGGTGTTCAGCGTTTGGCTGCCCGCGCCGCTGCTCCAATTGCTGCGCCAGGCTGCGGCCATCATTATTGGAGGCAAGCCATGAACCTGCCGCCCGTTTCCAACGACCTCCGGCCCGTCGTCGAAGAAATCACCCGGCGCTTCCAAGGCCGCATCGACTCCTGGCAGGCGCCGCACCCCAACGAGGTCTATTGCCACGCCAAAATGGAGCTGGTCGCCGGCTTTTGCGCCCACCTCTACCGAACGTGGAAGGCGCGCCTGGTGACCCTGTTTGCCGAGGACGCGCGCGCCGGCGAGGGCGTGTTCCACCTCTATTATGTGTTGGCCCTCGATGCGGCACACGGGTTTCTCACTCTCCGCGTGCCGGTGTCGCCGGAGGCGCCGGAGTTTGCCTCGCTCACCGACGCCATACCCGCGGTGAATTGGCAGGAGCGCGAAGTGCAGGACCTGTTCGGCCTCAAACTGGCCGGCCATCCGAACCCGCGCCGATGCGCGCTGCACGACGATTGGCCGGAGGTCTTTCCGTTGCGCAAAGACTTCGATTTGCGGACCAAGCTGCCGCCGTTCACCGGGGTGCGGCACAAGTTCCGCGAGGTCGAAGGCGAAGGTGTCTTTCAGGTTCCCGTCGGCCCGGTCCACGCCGGCATCATCGAGCCGGGCCACTTCCTGTTCAGCGTCGCGGGTGAACCAGTGCTTTACCTGCAGCTCCGCATGTTTTACGTCCACAAAGCCACGGAGAAGCTTTTCGAGAGCCTGCCGATTCCTCATTGCGTGCGTCTGGCGGAGAGTATTTCCGGTGATTCCAGCTTCGCGCACGCCACTGCCTTCTGCCACGCCGTCGAACGTGCCGCCGGCGTCGAAGCCCCGCCCCGCGGGCGCGCGCTCCGCACGCTCGGCCTCGAACTGGAGCGCCTCTATAACCACGCCGCCGACATCGGCGCGATTTGCAACGACGTGGCGTTCGTCACCGCCAACATGCACGCGATGCGGCTCAAGGAACGCGTGCTGCGCGTCAACGAACAACTCACCGGCAACCGCCTCTTGCGCGGCATGGCTTGCCTGGGCGGCGTGCGATTCGATTTGGAAGCCGAACACCTCCGCGCCCTGGCGGAACTCCTGGACTGGTTCGAGGACCAATTCAAGGAACTGGTCGAACTGATTCGAGGCAACTCCGGCACCCGCGACCGACTCGAGACCACCGGCGTGCTTACGCCCCAGGCCGCGCGCGACCTCGGCATCGTCGGCATCGCCGGGCGCGCTTCCGGTTTCGATCACGATTTGCGCCGCGATTTTCCGAACGACTTTTACGACCAACTGCAATTCAGCGTGCCCGTGTTCTCTGTGGGCGACGTGCAGCACCGCATGGTTGTGCGGCGTGAAGAAATCTTCCGGAGCCTGTCCATCATTCGGCAGGTGCTGGGTCAATTGCCCGACGGTCCCATCCGCGCGGAAGTCGGCGAAGCGCCTCCCAACCGCGTGGCGCTCGGCTATGTCGAGGGCTGGCGCGGCGAAATCTTTCACTGGATTCACACCGCCGCCGGCAACCGGCTGACCCGCTGCAAAGTCAAGGACCCATCGCTGCAAAACTGGCCGGCCGTGAGCGAGGCCATCATGGGCAACATCATCGCGGATTTTCCGGTGGTGAACAAAAGCTTCAACCTCTCCTATTCCGGAACGGACCGCTGACTATGTTTGAAGCCCTTCGTCAAAGTTTGAAAACCGGCATCGTCACGACGAACTATCCTGACACGCCACTCGAAGTCTCCACCCGCGCGCGCGGCAAGCCGGAAATTGATTGGCCGAACTGGAAAGATGCGCGCCCCGCGGCTGCGATTTGTCCGACTGGCGCAATTTCATACGAGGACGCGAACGGCCGGCGCGCCGCCCGGCTTGACCTGGCCAAGTGCATCTTCTGCGGCCTGTGCGCCGATGTCGACTCCGCCATCCGCATGACGAACCTCTGCGAATGCGCCGCGCGTCATCGCGACGATCTGGTAACCAGCGCCGGTTACAGCCTCAAGCCCGACGGCGCTCATGAGCGAATGGTTTCACCGCCCTCCGTTGCGAAGCCCCTTCCTGGCGGACTTACACCCTCACAAGGCGCATCGCTCGCCGCCATCGGCCGGCAAATCAAGGGACGGGCCGGCAACATGTTCGGTCGCTCCTTGCACATCCGCGAGGTGGACGCCGGCTCGTGCAACGGCTGCGAGGTTGAAATCGCCGGCTTGAACAGCCCGGTCTATGACCTCGAACGCTTCGGCATCCATTTCGTCGCCTCGCCTCGCCACGCCGACATGCTGCTGGTCACCGGACCCGTGTCGCGCAACATGGAATTGGCCTTGCGCAAGACCTACGACGCCACCCCCGCTCCGCGCCTGGTCGTCGCCGTGGGCGCGTGCGGTTGCGGCGGCGGCATTTTCGGCCAGAACTACGCCACCCTCGGCGGCGTGGACAAGGTCGTTCCCGTGGACGTCTTTGTCCCCGGCTGCCCGCCCAATCCACAAGCCCTGCTCCACGGGATACTGATGGCCATCGGCAGAGTGAGCTCGAAGTCCCGGGCAGAGGCCTGACATCGAGCAGGTCCGTTAGACCCCTGACACCACCTATGGCAAAACAGGATTATATTCTAAGGAGGCAGGGCCTCAGACCTTTAGAGATTGAAAATTGAAAATTGAAAATTTTCAATTGCCAATTTGCAATCCCAGCCCAACTGGCCGTTTGCTATCGCAGCAAAACTTGACTTGTTTACAACGTGTTTTGAAATTCAAGGATTCTAGCGAGGCAGCGAACGCGCCAATTCCTCAAAGACACCGGGAACAGCCATCATATGTTTCACGGCCCAACTTCGGACGAATATTGGTCAGCACCTTTACGGGTGCTTGTCGTGAACATGGAATCATACGGATACGATGAGTGTGGCCACGTCGAAGTTGACTTACACTGCCTTCTCGATTGGATGTATGACCGAGGGCACACCGGAACGAAGACAGTTCGTTACACGTTTGCTATAATACGCACCCTCATTGACGCGTATGCCGGCGGCATAGTTCCTATCGGCGATTATCTGCGAAAGACGCTGGCATTCTGAGAGGATCTTGCTTCAGTCCATCAGACATCCATCTCGCCCCAATTATGAGGAGTATGCGTCCACTATTGCGAACCTTGTTCGGGACATTAAAGCAAGGGCCTAACTTTTTCTCCACGACGCGCCTATGACATCCCGGTTGCAAACCGGCTTCATTGGCCCGGCTGAGAAAGGGGGCCAGCCATTAGGGCAGCCCGCAGTTTGGTTCGTTCTTCCTCCACATCATCGGGTCGCTTAAAGCGCAATCCGCGCGCGGGAGGCCTACGGACGAATGTGCGTTGCTTCCCATCCGGAACACACTCAGCGGGCAGGCGCCTCGTCGAGGAGCTGGTGGCCAGCCAGGCCGATCGCGCCTGGCCCCTGCTCGCGGGTCACGCTGCGGAAGTCGTCGAGGAAGGTTTCCGGCGAATCGCGTGCGTGCGGGTGGCCAAACAGGCTCCTCACCGGCACGCGCGTCCCCCCGAAGCACCGGCATACCGCCCAGCCGTGGCGGGTCGCGCTTCACGCTCCGCCCAGAGCACACAGGTCCCCGATTTTGTTTTTCCACGAGCCCTAAAAAACCCCGCGAGGGGTGACCTGTTTATAGGCGCGCACCGCGCAAATCATTCTTTTTGTTTTTCAGCGGCGCGGGTCTGGCGCGACCATTCAATTCCACGCCCGCCGCGCCGCTGAAAAACAAAAAGAACGCTCGTTCATCGCGGTCCTCCTATAAACAGGCCACCCCTGGCGGGGTTTGGAGCCAGGCCAAAAGGACCAACCATTACTATCGGCTGACAACTTCCTGGAATATGAACCGCTCCTCATGGTCGATCTCGAATTTCTTGAGAAACCGCACGTATTCCTCGCGGAAGGATCTCCGCACATGGTGCTTTGGTTGATTGTGGATGTAGCGGATGACGGTCGAAATTTGTGAGTGACCGTAGGAAAAGGCGCCAAAGCCCTCCTGCCAGGAGAACCGGCCCAGAACCCAGCGCTTGCGGTTGATTAGGTTAGAGGAAGCGTTCTTGATGTCCCGCACCAGGTCCGAAAGGGCCATGCTGGGCTTGAGCCCGATCAGAAGGTGCGTGTGGTCTGGCATGCAATGCACGGCCAGAAGTTTCTGGTCGCGCTCGCTGATAATGCCCGTCATGTACTTGTGAACCTCTTCTTTGAACTCGGGCCGAATGAGGTACTGACGAGCTTCGACGGCAAAAACAACTTGGATGTAAATCTGGGAGTAGGTATGGGCCATGGAAGAAGTGTGCACACCACCAGCCGATCTGCAATTCTAAAAAACCCCGCCAGGGGTGACCTGTTTATAGTGCGCAGCCCCCAGATCATTCTTTTTGTTTTTCAGCGGCGCGGTCTGGCGCGCCTATCGAATTTCACGCCCGTCGCGCCGCTGAAAAACAAAAAGAACGCTCGTTCGTCGCGGTCCTCCTATAAACAGGCCACCCCTGGCGGGGTTTGGAGCCAGGCCAAAATGACCAACCATTACTCTGTGCAGAAGGGCTCGAGCAGGCCCACGATGGCCCTGGCCGCCCGCCGACTCGCGCCCGGGGGACCCAGGGAAGCAACGATTTCCGCGAGCCGGGCTTTGATCCTGGCCCGGCGGTTTTCATCGCGCAGCAACTCGAGGGCGGCGCGCGCGAGGTTCGCTGCCGTGGCTGCGCCCTGGACGAACTCGGGGAAAAGCGGCTCGTCGGCGAGCAGGTTGGGCATGGCCAGATACTTCACCTTGACGATCTGCTTGCCGGCAAGATAGGTGAGCGGCGAAGTTTTGTAGAAGACGACGGCCGGCACGCCAAAGAAGGCGCACTCCAATGTAATGGTGCCGGACTTGGTCAATGCCAGGTCCGCCTGGCTGAGGGCTTCGGCAAGCCCGCCGACCTGGACCTGGAGGCGCGGCGCCTGGGCTGTCAGAGGCCCGGCAGACCGGGCCAGGGTCTCGTTGGGCAGGACCATGCGAAAGGAGGCGGACGTTTCGGCTGCTATGCGCCTTGCCGCCTCGATGAGGACCGGCAAATGACGGCGCAATTCGCCGGGACGGCTGCCAGGCAGGAGCACGACGCTGGGGGGCGATGGAGGATGGGGAGGGGATGCTGCGAGATTAGGATTAGGATTAGGAGCGGGAGCGGGAGCGACGGGGGTGGATGGAGGATGGCCAAGGGATGGTGCGACAAAGCGCGTGGCGCGGGCATCCTGCCCGCGTCCCCCCGGGGCGGGTGGCGGCGCTTGGCGATACCTTTCCACCATGGGATGGCCCACGAACTGGACCCGGAAGCCAGGCACTCGTTTGGCAAACCAGGCGCTCTCGAAAGGAATGATGCTCAGCAACAGATCATAATCGCGGGCCATCCGGTAGGCGCGGCCTTCACGCGAAGCCCAGACCTGCGGTGAGACATATTGGATCAGCTTCGGGGCCCAGTCATGAAACCAGTCGCTGTGGGAGCGCGCGTAGTGCTTGATCGCGTGGGCAAAACGGAGGTTGAACCCGGAAAAGTCCACGCAGATAATCGCCTCCGGCTCGCGCTCGAGGGCCAGCTCATAGAGCCGGTGAAAAAGCCGCCGGAACGTCACATAATCGCCGAGGACGTCCGACAACCCGATGACCGAATGGGCCGTCATGTCGAAGGCCAGTTCCACCCCGGCGGCGGCCATGCGCGGACCGCCGGCCCCGAAAAAGCGCGGCTCCAGGCTCGCGCGCAACGGCTGGTAATCGGGCGTCGGAATCGCTTGGAGGCCGGCAAGTTCCTCGCGCAAGGCCCGGACCAACTCCGCCGCCAGCAGGTCCCCGCTGGCCTCCCCCGCCACTAGCATGAAGCTCTTGGGTTTCATCCCTTGATTTGGCGGGTAATCTCGAAGGCCAGATCCAACGCGCGCTTGGCCGACTCGCCGCTGACCCTGGGTGTGCGATGGGCGCGGACGCACTCGACAAAATGCTGCAACTCCAGCTTGAGGGGCTCTTCCTTGGTGATGGGGACCGGTTCGCGCACAATGCGTTTGCCGCCGAACTGGCTCACAATCGTCGAGTCCTTGGCGCGGAGCAGTTTCTTGAGCAGTGAACTCTCCGGCTCGTCGTCGCGGGCGATGCGGTAAATGAAACCCTCCTGCGCCCGGTAATCCAGGGAGATGTAGCTGGTCGAAGCCCCGCCGCTGAAGACGCGAATCTTGCGCATTCGTTCCGGGCTGACGCGGCTGGCCGTGAGATTGGCGACGCAGCCATTGGCAAAACGCAAACGCGCGTTGGCGATGTCCTCCGACTCGCTCAGGACGGGAATGCCCACGGCGTCCACGCTCGTGACGGGCGACTTCACGAATGCCAGCACCACGTCCAAATCGTGAATCATCAGATCGAGCACCACGCCAACGTCCGTGCTGCGGGCCAGGTAGGGCGAAAGGCGATGGGTCTCGATGAAACGCGGCTCGGTGGCCACCGTCTCGAGGTATTTGAATACGGGGTTGAACCGCTCGACGTGGCCCACCTGGAGGACAGAATGCCGCTGTTGGGCAAGTTGGACAAGCTCACCTGCCCGGCCCGCGTTGTCGGTCATCGGTTTCTCGACCAGCACATGTTTGTCTTGTTGCAGAAGCATCCGGGCCAGCTCGAAATGCGTGGTCGTGGGCGTGACGATGCTCAGGGCGTCGCTGGCCTGCGCCGCCTCGGCGACCGAGCCGAAGGCGCGCACGCCGTGCTGGGCCGCGATCTTGCGCGCGGTCTGGGCGGCGACGTCGTAAACCCCAACGAAATCCACCTGCCCGCCGGCCGCCAGCTCCGCATAGATGCGCGCGTGCTCCTGGCCCAACGAACCGGCGCCGAGCACGGACACTCGGACTTTGTCGGCGGGTTGTTGCTCGGGGTCCGTCGTCATGAGCTTGATTGTGCCACCATCCTGGCGCAGGTGACAACTCAAAGCGGGCGCACATCCGTTTTTGAGCACCTGCTGGATTTCGAGTGTCCCGTTTCCCCTCACCCCGGCCCTCTCGCCGAGGAGAGGGAGAATTCTCGTCAATCGGCCGACGAATCCAGCGGAGTGGGAATGTCCGAGAGCCGGCCCTGGTTGCTCCCTCTCCCCCGGGGAGAGGGCCGGGGTGAGGGGGAATTGGCCGCCCAACAAAACCAGTTCCCAAAAGCTGATTTGTGGGAGACGACGTGAGGAGTCTCTGACTGATTCTTGGGCACAGCGAAAGCCTGCTCCCCTCGGAGGCCATTGATCAGAGACTCCTCACGTCGTCTCCTATAGCCAGGGAATGCGGCCCGTTTCGGCGACTTGGTCATTGGCCCTGGCGCAGTTTGGCCTTTCATCTTCGGACCCTGGACTCTTAAATTATCACTGTGTCAATTGCCGGTTACATAGTGACTGCACTCGCCGCTTATTTGCTGGGCTCGATTCCCACCGGCTTCCTGGTGGCCAAGGCGCGCGGTCTGGACATTCGCTCGGTGGGCAGCGGCAATATCGGGGCCACCAATGTCTTTCGCTGCCTGGGCGTGCCGGCGGGCGTTTTGGTCTTGCTGGCCGATGCCGCCAAAGGCTGGCTGGCGGTGGCGGTGGCCGCCAGATTGATTTCGGGCTGGTTGTTTCCTGCCGGTGGGACGGAGTCGCGCGAGTGGCCGGCCATTTGCGCCGGCTTTTCGGCCATTCTCGGGCACAACTACACCTGCTGGCTCTATTTCAAGGGCGGCAAGGGCATTGCCACTTCGGCCGGCGTTCTGGCGGCGTTGGCGACCTGGGCGCTGCTGATCATTCTCGGCCTATGGATCGTCGTGTTTACCCTGGGCCGGTATGTGTCGCTGGCGTCCATCGCCGCTTCCGTGGCGCTGCCATTGGCGGCGTGGCTCACGACCCGCGACTCCGCGCTGACGGCGGCGACCGCCGTCATGACGGTCCTGGCAGTTTATAAACACCGGGCCAACATCAAGCGGTTGTTCAGCGGCACCGAAAGCCGCATCGGCCGCAATGAACCGCCTTCGCCCGTCGCCCCGCCAGGTTCATCGGCATGAAGATCACCATATTAGGCGCAGGGGCGTGGGGCACAGCCCTGGCACGACTGCTCGAGGCGGGCGGCAAGGAAGTCACGCTCTGGGGACACCGGGCCGAATGGCTTGAAGAAATCCGGCGAACGGGCCGCAACGAACGGTTCCTGCCCGGCATCGAGCTGCCGGCCGGCCTGGTGCTCGAGAGCGATGTGCGGCGCGCGATTGCCGGGGCCCAGTGCGTCGTCGTCGCGGTCCCTTCGGAGCCCTTTAGAGAGGTCACCCGCCACCTGGCCGATTACTCGGGCCCTGTGGTCAGCGTTACCAAGGGCCTCGAATACGAGACCGGCCTGACCATGTGCGGTATCCTGGCCGGCAATGCCCCGAAGGCCCGATGCGCCGCAATGTCCGGCCCGAGCTTTGCCATCGAGGTGGCTGGGGACATGCCCACGGCCATCGTCGCCGCCAGCCAGGACCCGGCTACCGCCGCCTGGGTCCAACAGCTCTTTAACCGCCCCGCCTTCCGGGTCTATACGAGCACCGACAGGCTCGGGGTCGAGTTGGGCGGCGCCTTGAAAAACGTCATCGCCATCGCCGCCGGCGTGGGTGACGGGCTGGGCTTCGGCGACAACTCGAAGGCGGCGCTAGTGACGCGCGCGACTGTGGAAATCAGCCGGCTCGGCGTGGCCTGCGGCGCCCGGGCCGGCACTTTCACCGGTTTGAGCGGCCTGGGCGATTTGATGGTCACCTGTTTCTCCCGGCACAGCCGTAACCGGGGCTTTGGCGAGCGGGTGGGACGGGGCGAAAAACCGGACGCTATCGCCGCCAGCACGCTCGCGGTGGCCGAAGGCTATCCCACCGCCCGCTCCGCCTATCAGCTAGCCCGCAAACACGCCGTCGTAACGCCGGTCATCGACGAAGTCCATGCCATGCTCTACGAAGGCAAGGATGTCGCCCGGACGGTGCGGGACTTGATGTCCAGGGATTTGAAGGCGGAATGAGAGACGGCCGAAGGCCGAAGTCCGAAGGCCGAAGGAAGCCCGAAATCCGAGGGCCGAAATCCGAAGGAAATCCGAAGCCCTGAAATCCTAAGTCCGAAATCCGCATCCGGTCCCTCATGCCGTGCGGTCGTTGCGTGACACGGAAGCGCCTGTGGCCTCGGTATTGAGCGCAGAGCCAGTGCTCGAAAGCTTTGCGATCTCAGCCTTCGCTTCGTCCTCGTAAAATTGAATCCAAGATGGCTGCGATCTTGAACCGCGGAATACGCGGAATACGCGGAAACCCAAGACGATAAGGGACCCTTTTCCGCGTATTCAGCGTATTCCGCGGTTGCTCTCTTCCCGCGTTGGTTCTGGCTGCGCCAGGTTGTGATTTCGGCCTTCGGATTTCCTTCGGATTTCGGCCTTCGGATTTCGGATTTCCCTTGGCCTTCGGACTTCGCCGCTGCGGCGTTTTCTTGCCTTAGGGCGGCCCGCGGCGTATTCTATGCGTCATGGGCCGCAACTGAAAACCAAACACTCAAACCGTTCTATGACCAAGCTGCTTGTCCTGTACTACTCAACCTACGGCCACGTTGAAACCTTGGCGAACGCCGTCGCCGAAGGCGCGCGCGCGGTTGCGGGCGTGGAGGTCACCCTCAAGCGGGTGCCCGAAACCATGCCGCCCGACGTGGCCAAGCAATTTGGCGCGAAGCTCGACCAAGCCGCGCCGGTCGCCTCGCCCAAGGAACTGGCGGACTACGACGCCATTATCTTTGGGACGCCCACGCGCTTCGGCAACATGGCCGCGCAGATGCGCAACTTCCTGGACCAGACTGGCGGACTCTGGGTCAAGGGCGCGCTGGTCGGCAAGGTCGGCAGCGTTTTCACCAGCACCGGCACCGGCGGCGGCAACGAGAGCACCATTATCAGCTTCGTGACCACGCTGATGCATCAGGGCATGGTCTATGTCGGACTGCCTTACGCCTGCCCGGAACTGGCCGACATCAGCGAAGTCAAAGGCGGCTCACCGTGGGGCGCAGCGACCATCGCCGGGGCGGACGGTTCACGGCAACCCAGCGTCAAGGAACTGGCGCAAGCCCGCTTCCAAGGCAAACACGTCGCCACCATCGCCGCCAAGCTGCGCGCCTCTTCCCCTTGAGCTGCGGATTGAAATGAATAGTGCCTCGCTGGGGGAGACGCCGCAGTCTCGTCGCGGTTACTTGGCCAGCCGGTAAAACCGGGTCCCAGCCACCGCTTGCGTCACCGTAATTTGGCCCCCCACAACCGCAGAACTGGCCGTCACCGTCATCCATTGCGGCGACACCAGGTTCGCTGTGGACTGCAGCACATAATCGGCGGCGTTGGTCGGCCAGGAAAGGCGCACAGTGGCGCCCGGCTGCAAAAGAATCCCCAGGGCCGGCGGCGCCTCGACTGCGTTGAGAGTCGCCGCCAGCAGATAGACCGGGTTGTTGGTGTCGGCGGCGGGCAAGACGATGCTCGAAAGCGTTTTCGACGAGTTCAACGGGCATCGGCGCTGGAGCAAATCCAGGCTGTAATTAGTCGGATCACCGAGGGTGGATTTCAAACCGTTGAACACCAGACGGTCCGATTGGATATCGATGTTGCCGGAGTAGGCCGCCATCCAGAAGACGCCAGGCCCCCAGCCGTCGCCCGTGCTGCCATCGGTGAATTGCACAAAGACCTCTTTTGCCGGGTTCTTGATCAGCACGGGGGAGAGGTCGATGGTGTAGTAGCCCTTGTTGTACTCGCTATGAACGTCAGCCCCGAAGAGAGCCTGGGAATTCAGCACCTCCTGAAAGCCCGTATTCGTCGTGTTCACGATCATAATCTTCTCGACATAGGGGCCCCAACCATCCGTTGGCACCCCGTCCGAGAAACGGATTTGAACGATCTTTGAGGGGTTGTTGGTCAGGTATTTCGTGAGATCCACGTCGTAGTAATTCAGGTTGGAAAGATCGTGCGTCTCCTGGCCGGTTTGGGCCACCCAATCCCACTCGGTCTGAAAGTCCCCGTTGGTCCCGGAGGCTGCTTGAATGACAAACTCGTTCCCGACCTGGATGAGGGCGACGGCATTGGTGACGTCATCCGGAAGATCAAACTGGTAAATCATGTAAGCATTGCCGTCGGCATAACGGTAGCCGTTGATGTTGCTCCCGCCGGCGTCGACCAGGTAATTGGTTTCGCCGCTGGTCCCCGTCACCACACTGGCATATTGAACCTGGGACTGACCGCCGCGAAGCGAGACGACGAAGTTATTGGCCATGTCCACCGTCAGCTTGGCGTTTGCGGTGTTGCTGGGGAAGTCGAATTTGTAGGTCAATGACTGCGAGCCGTCAGCGAAGCGGTGCCCGCGGTTGCTCGGCCCGGACGCGCTGTTGTCGTAAAGGTAGGGGGTCTCGGCGTCCGTGCCCGTGTCAAACATGGCGTTCACCGTGGCGCCGGACGTGTCCACCGCCGGATCCAGCCGCTGTGAGTAATACCTGGCCGTGCCGGTGAACAGGCGGATCTGCTGGATGTACGGGCCCCAGCCATTCGCGGGCGTCGCATCGGTGAACAGGATGTAGAGGGTGCCGGTTCCCTCGGCCAGCTCGCTCGAGACGTCAAAGAGATACTCCTTCAAGTTCGCCAGGTTCCTCTCCTCGAACCCATACAAAGTCTCTGAGTTGGCCAGGACCGTGTACCCGTCGGTGGTGGACACGTCCGGGTCGTAGTAATCCGTGGCCAGCGAGATCACGAAATCGTTGCCGACCGTGATGCCAAGGGTGGCCTGCGTCAGGCCGGCCAGGTTGTCAATCTCGTAAAGTGCGTAGGCCCTTGCGTCACAAAAACGCGCACTGCCCGATTGAGCGGTTCCATTTTGCTGCGCGAGATACGGCGCCTCGGCCGCGCTGAAATCGGTCGGGAAGGACACAATATTGCTCACTTGACTGTTGTCAACGGCGGTCAGAATCGCATGGTCGTAGCCGTTGGGACTGTCAAACCAGCCCGCCACCGGGCCGAACCGGTTCGTGTCCTTCGAGCCATCGGCATAGTGAAACTCGATGGCGCTAAAGGGATCGCCAAACGCTTGCGGGGCCGCCAGCAACGCCAGATCCACCGAGCCGTACTGGCCGGCCTTGACGCTGAGGCTCTGGCCGTTGATGGCGGCGCCATCCAGAGATGCCGTGCTCAAAACGCCAAACTTGAAGCTCGCCCGCCCGTCCTGGGTGGCCGCCGGCGACCCGTCCACGTAACTCGCGGGCAGAGTGGCGGGGTCAATCCGCCGTCCATTGGCGTCCAGGGCGTTCCCCAGACCCGTCCCTCCGCTTCCCAGAAAGACATCCGTGTCAAACAGAGCCTGCAGATCCACGTAAGTCGAAGCTGCAAACATCGATCCGCTCGCCATAAGCGAAGACAGGACCAGGACAATTGGTTTCAGGTTTCTCTTCATATTGATTTCTCCATCATCGGTCTTGCAATTGGCACTTCCGGACCGATTCTGGGCTCGCTTCGGGAGGTCGTCAACATTTAAGTTAGTGTTCTTGAGTGGCTCACTTTATGAAGCATTTAAGATGACCCGATGGTTTTCGGCCTTCGAACTTCGCCCTTCGGCCTTCCTCCGTGCTTGCCAGCCAGGAGACTTGGGGCGATCATGGCGGGGGATGGTTTCGGGCTTTTCGGCTCGATGCGTGGAATGAAACAATGGACCAGGTTTTTGTGGCGTTGAAACAGTGGTTGGTCGAGCGCGCGCCGGCGGCATGGCAGCCGGTGGTGTCGGGCTTGATTTCCGTCGCGGCCATCATCGGCACGTTCGCGGCGCTCTTCGCTGTCACCACGCTCCTGGAACGCAAGGGCCTGGCGCGGATGCAGAACCGCTACGGACCGAACCGGGTTGGCCCTTTTGGCGTGCTGCAACCGCTGGCCGACGGGGTGAAGGCGCTGACCAAGGAAGACCTGGTCCCGCGCGGGGCGGACCGGGTGGTGCATTTTCTGGCGCCCTTGGTCCTGGTCGTGCCGGTGTTTCTGGCCCTGGCGGTCGTGCCGATGGGGCGGAACATGGCCGCGGTGGACTTGGACGCCGGAGTTTTGTTCTTTTTCGCCGTGGGCGCGGCGACCGAGCTGTCCGTGTTCATGGCCGGGTGGTCGAGCCGGAACAAGTATTCGCTCTTGGGAGCGATGCGCGCCATTGGGCAGATGATCAGCTACGAGGTGCCGCTGATGCTGTCGGCGGTAACGGTGATCATGACGGCGGGCTCGCTTTCGACCGTGAGGATCGTGGCGGCGCAGGCCGGGTATTGGCACGGATGGCCGCATTGGTTCGTGCTGACGCCCTGGGGGTTGACCGGCTTTGTCCTGTTCCTCATCGCCGCCACGGCAGAATCCAACCGCTCGCCCTTCGACCTGCCCGAAGGGGAATCGGAAATCATCGCCGGTTACTATATCGAGTACTCCGGTTTCAAGTTCGCGCTGTTTTTTCTCGGCGAGTACATCGGCATGTTTGCCGTCAGCGGCCTGGCCATTACGCTGTTTCTGGGCGGCTGGCAGGCGCCGTTTTCTTTCCTGGCCTGGGTGCCCTCCTACGCCTGGTTTTTCGCAAAACTCCTGGCCTTGATTGGGCTGTTCATCTGGGTGCGCGGGACGCTGCCGCGCCTGCGGATGGATCAGCTCATGAATTTTGCGTGGAAATTCATGCTGCCGATGGCGCTGGTGAATATCCTGGCCGCAGGTTTGTGGCGTTTCGTGGCGCCGGGCCCCGTTCGCTGGCTGGTCTGCTCGCTCCTGGTCGCCGGCGCCTACATTGGGCTGGGCCGCGCGTTGTTCGAGCGCCAGAAGGTCGCAAAGAGAACGTACCGGTATGGGTAGGTGGTCATGAACATAAAGAAATGATCGCCCTGCTTGGCATCGTAACCTTGGCCGGGGCCATCGCCGCCATGGCGCTGCGCAACCTGGTGCATTGCGCCCTGGCGCTGGCAGTCGCCTTTGGAGGTCTGGCAGGGCTTTATTTGCAACTCGGCGCCCAGTTCGTCGGGTTCGCCCAAGTCCTGGTCTATATCGGGGCGGTGGCGATAGTCATCGTCTTTGCGATACTGTTGACGCGGGGCGGGCAAGCGGCGGGACAGAGGGTCTTCTCTTGCACCTGGGCCGTTGGGGCGGGCGTTGCGGTGGCGGTGTTCAGTGTGCTGTGCGGGATTATCCTCTCAAGCCGGGTGCTGCCGGCCACGATGCCGCCTGAGCCGGCCGCCACGGCCGGCCGGATTGGCGACCAGTTGATGACCAAGTGCCTCCTGCCGCTGGAGGTGCTCGCCCTGCTGTTGACTGCCGCCCTGATCGGGGCCGTCATTATCGCGATGCGTGAAGGGGCGGAGGAGGAGGAGGGGGAAGGATGAATTATGAATTATGAGGGATGAACGATGAGTAGCGATGGTCCGCACTCCGCACTCCTGTCCCGGATGTTTCATAGGGTTTCGGTGACTGGAAGTCGGCGATACAGCAGGTTTGGAAATCTTGTCTTTACCCACATCTTTTCACCGGTCATATCAGTTGGCCTTCTGGGTGCGCGACGGAATTCCCCGAGAGGCAGCATCCGGGAGGCACTGCGGGCCTGTTTGAGACGCCAACGGCGTCATTCATACCAGCCCAGGGCAACGCCCTGGGTTTATCGGCCAAAGACCATTCTGAGCGCTGAAAGCGCGATTCATTGTCTTGCGGGATCGAGGCCCGGCCCCGACGCTGCGTCGGGATTTGAGACACGGAAACCCAGGGCGTTGCCCTGGGCTGGTATGAATCAGGCCTTTGGCCTGAAAGCAGCGGATACGGCCAGTTCCCCTCAATGAGCACTCCGCACTCCGCACTCCGCACTCCGCACTCCGCACTCCCGTGACCCCGCTCCATAGCTATCTGCTGGTCTCGGCGCTGCTCTTCGCCATCGGGTTGGGCGGGGCGCTGACGCGGCGCAACGCCATCATTGTGTTGATCGGCATCGAGCTGATGCTCAACGCGGCCAATCTCAATTTTATAGCCTTCTGGCGGTTTGGCCCGCATCCGGAGGCGCTGACGGGCATCCTGTTCGTCCTGTTCTCGATCGGCGTGGCGGCCGCGGAGGCCGCCGTCGGGTTGGCGCTCATCATTGCCGCCTATCGGCACTGCAAGACGGCGGACGTGGATGAGATCGATTCGATGAAGGGATAAGGTGCACTGGACCGTTGAATATCTCTGGTTGATCCCGGTGCTGCCGCTGATGGCGGCGGGGTTGAGCGCGGTGGCAAAGCAGTCTGGCCGCGCTTTTGCCGCCTGGCTGGCGATCGTGGCGATGAGTCTGGCGCTGGTCCTGGCGTGCATGGCCTTTGCAGAGGCCGTGGGGCACGCAGGCCGCCAGCATGTGAACTTTCCCTGGTTGCAGATGGGCGATTCCTGGTTGAAACTGGGCTGGGTGCTCGATCCGCTCTCGGCGGTGATGCTGCTGATGGTTTCGTCGGTGGGGCTGCTCATCTTTATCTATAGCCTGGGGTACATGGCGCAGGATGAGAATTCCACGCGCTTTTTTTGTTTCCTATCGCTGTTTGCCGCGGCGATGCTCGGCCTGGTAATCGCCAACAGCCTTCTGCTCCTGTTCATCTGTTGGGAGTTGGTCGGCCTGACCTCGTATCTCCTGATCGGCTTCTGGTATCACAAACCAAGGGCGGCAGCGGCGGCCCGGAAGGCCTTCATCACGACCCGGGTTGGCGATCTGGCCTTTCTGCTTGGCATGGTGTGGCTCTATGCCCGGAGCGGGACGCTGCTGTTTTATGACGGCGGCAATGGCTGCCTGGAACCATCCGGCCTGGCCCCTCTGGTCACGGGCACGACGAGCCTGGGCCTGGCGGCCTCGGGCGGGATTGGGCTGCTGATCTTCTGCGGGGCGGCAGGCAAGTCGGGCCAGGTGCCGCTGCATGTCTGGCTGCCCGACGCGATGGAAGGCCCGACCCCCGTGAGCGCGCTCATCCACGCGGCGACGATGGTCGCTGCCGGGGTGTTCCTGGTGGCGCGAGTGTATCCAATCATGGGGCCGTGCCTGCCGGTCGTGGCCTGGGTTGGGGCGGTCACCGCCGTGTTTGCGGCCAGCATTGCTGTCGCCCAAACCGACATTAAGCGCATTCTCGCCTATTCGACGGTGTCCCAAATCGGGTTCATGATGCTCGGCCTGGGCGTGGGCGGGGTGGCGGTCGGGATGTTCCACCTGGTGACCCATGCGTTTTTCAAGGCGCTCCTGTTTCTGGGCGCCGGCTCTGTCATCCATGGCTGCCGCTCGGAACAGGACCTCCGCTGCATGGGCGGCCTGCGGCGGTTCATGCCCATTACCTTCGCCACCTACGCCGTAGGGATGCTGGCCTTGAGCGGTTTTCCGCTGCTCTTCTCCGGGTTCTGGAGCAAAGACCGGATTCTGGAGGCGGCCCATGACTGGGGCGCGTCACAGGGGCCTTTTTACCTGGGCCTGTGCGGGGCTTTGCTGACCGCGTTTTATATGACCCGGCAGGTATTCTATGTGTTTTATGGCAACTGCCGCCTGCCGGAGGACCCGCATGAAAGCCCGCGCCTTATGACGGCGCCGCTCGTGGTCCTGGCGGTTTGTTCGGTTCTCCTGGGATTCATCGGCACGCCGGCATGGCCCTGGTTCCAGGGGTTTCTGGAGGAGCGCTCGGAGCGTGGAGCGTGGAGCGTGGAGCGTCGGAGCGTGGAGCGTGAAGGCATCGTAACGCCTGCCACGCTCTCACGCTCTGACGCTCCCACGCTCCACGCTCCCACGCTCCACGCTCCACCCCAAGCATTCAGCCCTCGGAATTTGCTTCCGCACGCGCCCCTAATGGTGCTTTCGAGCCTGATCGTCCTGGTTGGAATAGGGCTGGGCTATTGGCTGTATGGCCGCAAGCCGCTGGGCGGGGCCGGGAAGGTCGATGTGCTGGAACGGGTCCAGCCTGACCTGTTTGGCTTGCTGCGCAATAAATACTTTGTGGATGAGGTTTATGAGTGGGCCTTTGTTTCCTTCACGGTCCGGTGGGCGCGGATTTGCGATTGGCTGGATGAGTGGGTTTGGCGTGGGATGGTGGAGCTGCTGAGCTATGCGCTCGCAGGGCTTTCGTGGGCAAACAGTTTCTTGGACGAATACGTGGTGAACTTGGGTTTCGACCGGCTCTGCCGCCGGTTGACGGAAGGCGGGGGGCTGCTCTCGCGCTTGCAGGATGGCCGCGTCCAGCATTATCTGCGGATTATGGGCGTGGCGCTGGCTTTGTTGGCGCTGTTGCTGATCTGGGGATGCCGCAGCTTATGAATGGCCTGCCCCTCATCACTGCGCTCACGGCCCTGCCGCTCATTGGAGGAATCGTGGTCAGCGGCCTGGCCACGGACCAGAAGCAACTGGCGCGGCGCCTGGCACTGGGTTTCAGCCTGGCCGCCCTGGCGCTGGCAATGGTTCTGTGGACGAGGTTCAACCCTGCTTTCCAGGGCGGAGCTTCAGGCCCTGCCTTTCAGTTTGAAGAGCGGCACGCCTGGATTCCGGCTTTGGCTGTCGAGTATCACCTCGGCATTGACGGACTGGGCTTGCTGATGGTTCTCCTCTCGGCCATCGTCGTGCCGATGGCGTTGCTGGCGTCGTGGCGCATCGAGGATCGCGTGCCGCTCTATTTTGGCTTGGTTCTCTTTCTCGAAGCCGGCCTGTTCGGCACGTTCACGGCGTTGAACTTCGTCCACTGGTTCCTCTTCTGGGAACTGAGCCTGGTCCCGGCGTTCTTCCTGATCCGGCTTTGGGGCGGTCCGTTGCGGAGCCACGCCGCGACGCAGTTCTTCGTCTATACGATGGCCGGGAGCATCGCCTTGTTGCTGGCGTTTCTGGGTTTGTTCCTGGCCGGCGGCAAGTTCGATTTCATCCAGTTGTCCGAGGCGGGGCGCGCGGGCAGCCTGGTTCCTGCGCTGGCTGCCAAATCAGGGTGGCATGGACCGGGGGTCGAGCGCCTGGCGCTGGCCGTTTTTGCCGGGGCCTTCCTCGGTTTCGCGGTGAAGGTGCCGTTGATTCCGTTCCATACCTGGCTGCCCGGCGCTTATGCCCAGGCGCCCACCGGCACGACGATGCTGCTGGCCGGGTTGATGTCCAAGATGGGGGTTTATGGCCTGCTGCGCATCCTGGCGCCGATCTTCCCGGACCAGATGCGCCAACTCCGGACGCCGCTGCTCTGGCTGGCGGTGGTGACGATCATCCTTTCGGCCAGCGCCGCTCTGGCACAAAGGGACCTCAAACGGACGCTGGCCTACTCCTCGATCAACCACCTTGGCTACTGCCTGCTGGGCATTTTTGCCGTGGCCGGTTCCAGCCCGATGGCCGCTTCGGTGGCGACGGAGCGGGCGGCCGTTCTGGATGGCGTCTTCTTGCAGATGTTCAATCACGGCCTGACAGCGGCGACCCTGTTTTGGTTTGTGGGTCTGCTGGAAGAGCGGGGCGGGGGACTCCGCGGGTTGGACGACTTCGGCGGCTTGCGCAAAGTCGCGCCGGTCCTGTGCGGCTTGATGGGGATTGGGCTTTTCTCGTCGTTGGGGTTGCCCGGTTTGAACGGTTTTGTGGGAGAGTTTCTCATTTTTAAGGGCGTCTTTCCCCTCGCGGCATGGGCGGCCTGTTTGTCGGTCCTGGGTCTGCTGCTCACGGCGGTCTTCATTCTCACGATTCTGCACCGGGTGTTTTACGGGCCGCTCGACCCGAGGTGGTCGAAGCTGCCCGACTTGACCGTGGCGGAGCGCCTCCTGGCGCTGCCCGCCATCGGCCTGATGTTTGCGCTGGGCATTTACCCGCAATGGGTGCTCGGGGTCATTAACGGCACCGTCGTGCGGATGGTGGAAGGGTTGAAATCCTGACTCGCCATGCTGGCCTGGACCATCTATGTCTCGTTTTTGGGCGCGGCGGCGCTGATGCTGGCGCCGCGGGCCGACGCCCGGGCGGCCAGGTGCATCGCCCTGCTGGCCGCCAGCGCGGGCTTTGGCATTGCCCTGGCGGGAGCTTTTCAGGCCACGCCCGGCGAACTGAAAACCATTGTGAAAATCCCGTGGATCCCCTCGCTCGGAATCGAGTATTACCTGGCGGCGGACGGGATCAGCCTGACGCTGTTGTTGCTGACGGGCCTGGCCGCCGTGGCGGGCGTTTTGTTTTCGTGGAACATCGAGCAACGGGCCAGGGAGTTTTTCGCCTTTTATCTCGCGCTCATCGGCGCGGTCTACGGCGTGTTCCTGAGCTTCGATCTGTTCCTGTTATTCGTCTTCTACGAACTGGCGATCATCCCCAAGTATTTTCTCATAGCGATCTGGGGTTCGACGCGCAAGGAATACGGCGCGATGAAACTGGCGCTTTATTCGTTGGCGGGCAGCGCGCTGGTGTTCATTGGGTTGTTGGCGGCCTACGTCACGGCGGGCGCAAAGACCATGAGCCTGCTCGAGTTGGCTCGATACCCCTTCGCCCAGGATTTTCAACTTTGGGCTTTTCCGCTGACGTTCGTGGGCTTCGGAATCCTGGCCGGCCTATGGCCGTTCCACACCTGGGCGCCGACCGGTCACGTGGCCGCGCCGACGGCGGGCTCGATGCTCCTGGCCGGGGTGGTGATGAAGCTGGGGGCTTATGGCTGTTTGCGGGTCGCGATGACGCTCTTCCCGCGCGGACTGGATGAGTGGGGCTTTGTCGTGCTGGGCTTGGGCTCGTGGCGCGACCTGCTGAGCCTGCTGGCGGTGATTGGCATTGTCTACGGCGCCACGGTCGCCCTGGTGCAGAAGGATCTCAAGTTTGTGATTGGCTATTCCAGTGTGAGCCAGATGGGTTTCGTGCTGCTGGGTTTGCTGACCCTCGATCCCGTGGGCTTGAACGGCGCGGTCCTCCAGATGTTCTCGCACGGCCTGATCGCGGGGCTGCTCTTCGCCGTGGTGGGGCGAATGGTTTATGACCGGACACATACCCGCCAGTTGGCGCAGTTGCAAGGGATGGGGCTTGGGCGGTTGCTCCCCTTCGCGGCGGTTTCTTTTGTCCTGGGCAGTGTGGCCTCGATGGGCCTGCCGGGCTTCAGCGGGTTTGTGGCGGAGCTGCAAGTGCTGGTGGGGGCCTGGCACGCGTTTCCGGCGCTCGGCGCGCTGGCGGGCCTGGGCATTTTGGTGGGAGTGGCTTATGCATTGCGGGCGCTGCAAATGGCCTTTTTCGGCGAACCGCCCCCCGCGATGCACGGCGCCGGCCCCCACACGGACCTGGCGCCCATCTCCGTCCCCGAACGAATCGGGGCAGCCGTCCTGATAGGGGCCTCACTCCTTATTGGGCTGTGCCCGCAATTGCTGCTCAACTTGATTGCGCCGAGCTTCGCCTCGCCGCTCTTTGGGGAACTCTTGAAAGGGGCAAACCCATGAGCGCGACTATCCAGCGCCGGTCCGCGTTCTTTGCCCGAAGCCGGCTGAAGCCGGCGT
>Ga0187889_10001486_pt1 | contig 24905 bp, 32 predicted proteins | sample June2016WEW_7_10_2_FD_132992 | JGI IMG/M metagenome (GOLD analysis project Ga0187889, IMG submission 132992) | Peatland microbial communities from SPRUCE experiment site at the Marcell Experimental Forest, Minnesota, USA - June2016WEW_7_100 | ecosystem: Environmental > Terrestrial > Soil >... | reverse complement strand
GCGTCCTGGTCGCCCCGGAACCAGCTCCCGCAGCACCACTCGACCCTGATGCCCCTGACCACGGACGTGTCGTAGACAGTGGCCATGTACCCGGCGCTAGGGTCAGTGCGCCTGCGGGCATAGGAGGCCTGATGCCATACCTGCTTGTCCCCGTACTCGATGTGGAGGCGGAACCCCTCGGTCCTGTCCCCCCACCCCTTGACCATGCCGGACCTGTGGTACGCACTGGCCTTGAAGCCGGCCTTCTTGAGGACGCTCCTGACCGATGCAGGGTGGAACTTGGGGGACGCCATGGCCTTGCCTCCTGTGAAAAGCTCTTGCATGTACAGTATACACCAAGCTACACAGGATTGGACGGGATTCTACTTCTTGAAGGTGATGATAGCATGGCACTCGACCTCGTACGCCCATGCCCTGCCGTCCCCGGCCCATATCTGCTTGTTATAGAACTGGTAGGCAGCATGCGGCCCCCTGTGCCCCCGCCTCCGCAGGCAGACCAGGCTGGTCGGGCCCTTGCCGTCAAGGAGGTCACCGATGCTGCTCCCTGAGACATGGGCATAGCACTTATCCCCCCTGTCTGCCATCACTTCCTTCTCGTAGCGCATCCCTTCCCCCTGTCTCATGTCACCAGCATGCTCAGCCTCGGCACCGCCCCCTGGAACCTCTTGTGGGCCTCGACCAGCTCCCCCAGGAAGATGTCGGCATCGATAAGGTGCAGCAGCACCCTCCTCCCCATGTCCGTTATGGCGAACCCCATGGGCACCTGCGACACGATGCCGTACTGGGCGCTGGCCAGGAGCAGCTTCTCGGCTAGCTGGTAGAGGAGCCTGCGGGTGAACTGCCTCCCCTGCTCGTCGGCGGCCTCTATCCTGGTGCCCGCCCCCTCCAGGGTCACGCTGACCTTGAGGGCCTCCTCCAGGGGCTCGATGATATAGTCATGGGTAGGGTTGTCAAGCTCCTTGAGGATTAGGAGGTACATGGACCTGAGGTAGGGGAGGAAGGGGCGGAAGGGGACGTCCTTGAGCAGGAGCACCCTGACCTGGTCGATGACCAGCGCCCTGACCATGATGGCAACGCCGAAGGTGGCCCCCCACTTGGTGGCCCCTATCAGCGACGGGTGGAAGGCGAACTCCGACAGGGTAGGGTACTTGGCATACTTCTCCAGCAGCCGGGCGTGGGCGAGCACGATGCGCTTTATCTCCTCCGGCCCCGACACCCTGCCCTTGGCAAGCTCCTCGGTCGTGGCAGTGGACATCATCTCCCTGCGGACCTCCTGGGCGATGGTCTTCTGCACGAAGAGCACCCGCTTGAGGTCCTCCAGGGTGTCCAGGGGGACCAGCCTGTGCCTGTCGTTGTCCTCTATCATGTCAGTCCGGCCTGTGCGGCTTGCATGGATGGGCACCCAGTGACTTATGGTGCTCAAACTCAGCCTTGTTGGCGGTACTGAAGCCGCAGGTACAGGTATACCTGTACTCCGGGGTCGGTTGCTTCTTCATAGCCTGTCCAGGTACTCCATGACCTCGGCGATGGCCTGGGCCACCCTGCCGACCTGCCTGTGGATAGAGGCCAGCAGCCCGCAGAGGTCGGGATAGTCCGGGTCGAGCACGACCTCCTCGTCCCTTACCATGAAGCAGAGGGCGACGGGGCCGTCGGAGATAGTGCCGTTGTGCTGGAAGGCCAGCTTAATCTGCCCCGAGAGCTTCTCCGGATAGTAAAGGCAGTAGGCGCTGCTGCCAGGGACAGTCCGCCACAGGACCCTATGGTCGTCCGTGGCCAGCCTGAGCTTCTGGCATAGCTCCGAGTCCCTGGCCCCCTGCTGGGCCAGGGGGACAGGGTACGTATGGTCCTGTCCCCCTGGGAATATCTTAAAGCTGTTTTCTGGCATTCCCCTTCTTCCCCTTCTTCCCGTGCGAGTGCGCCTTCCACCTCCAGGACCTCTGCGTCCTGAACCCGCAGGGGCACACGTACCTGTACGATGGCTTCATATCCCTCCTCCTATTACTCAGTCCTTCAGGTGCCCGGCATTGTCCCTCTCCCGCCCCACGAAGGTACCGGCATACCGGGCGGTCTTGATGGCCTGGGCGGCAAGCTGTAGCAGTTCCTCCCGGATGTGGGCGGCAGAGCGCTTCCGGCGCTTCAGGCGCACCTCGTCCCAGAACTCGTCCAGCTCCTCGAACAGGAGGCCGTAGGCCTGGTGGATGCTCGCAAGGGGCCCGTATTCCCTCTCGCTGTGGGTCAGGATTTTCTCGATGGGGAGGACCTCGGTACCGAAGTCCAGCCTCAGCCTCGGGCTGTCGGGAAGCCTGTCGCTCAGGTGCCTCTTTCTCCTCATAACGACCCCCTAGCCGAGAGATGCGTCCCCAGGAACCTCAGCACGGCAGGGACGGACCTCAGCCGCTCGCTGGACCCCCCGACCGCCACGTAGCAGAACCCCCCGCAGTACACGTCCACGACCCACTCCGTCCCCCCTGTGATGCCCAGGAAGCGCCAGTTAGGGGCCAGCTTGGCCGACTCCCTCCATCCCTCGCGGAGGGGCGAGTCCACGGGTATGCGCCCCAGGGCGGCCCTGACGGGGACGATATCCTGGGACCTGGGGTACCTGGGCCTTGACCTGCGCACTAGATTGCCCCGTATGGCACATGGGCGTCGATGTCCAGGGGCTCGCACTCGCGCCCGCCCTTCTGGTAGTCCACGCCTGCCAGGAAGGCCGCTAGCTCCTGGGCATAGCGGCTCCCCGACCGGAAGCGCTCCCTGTCGGGCTCCTCCATGCCGTGGGCCTCGAAGTACCTGAACGTGTAGGCCTCGAAGGCCTTAATCTCCTGTAGGCTCGCCGTCCGTTCCCTCATGCCCCTCCGTCCACTCTACCCTCGTGCTGCCGTAGTGCCCGTGCAGGAGCAGCAGGGTACTGATATCGGGGTGTATCTCCGTCGTCGGGGTCCTGCTCGTCCAGCGCAGCACGGCCAGCCCGTCCGAGAACTCTACCCCCTCGGCGACATACCCCGTGCCGCTCACCCCGCTCATGTCCTTGCTACGGTACAGGCGGAACGTCCTCATAGGTCTCCTCCATGAAGGCCACGGACGCCGGGGATGGGCCGGGCTCGAACATCTCCTCCTGCTTGGCGTCCTTCCTGGCAAGGGCGTCCATCCCTGCCACGGTATGGGCCGCCCCGAGGAACTGCGCCCGCTCCCATGCCTCCTTCCAGGAGAGGGAATAGAGCGGGACGGTCCTCTTCTGGCGTATGCGGATTCCCTCGGGGCCTATCCATACCAGCAGCCCGTTCGGGAGCTGCCTGCGTATGGTACGGGCCATCCTTATGGTCTTCATCGTTCTCCTCCGTCAACCAGCACGCCCCAGCTAGAGCCTACGGGGACGGTCGGGAACCCGCATCGGAGGAGCTGGGCCGCTACCCAGGCAGCGACCTCCTCCCGGCTCTTGCCGTGCATGTGCTTTGCCGCCGAGATGGCGACCTCGAACATGATATCGACCAGCCCTTGCTCCCGTGCCATCAGTACTCCTCCGTCAGCAGCCCCCTGAGGTCGGCACGCATGCTGTTACGGCCTTCCTTGACACCGGACTTCCAGACCAGGCTCAGTATTTGCAGGAGCTTCTCCCCGTCCAGGTGCCTGAGGATGGTCCCCACGGCGAACCCCGTGCGCTGCTCCGGGGCTATGCCGCGCCATGCCTGGATGACCTCTGCGCCGAAGAAGAAGGTGGGGAAGTCCGGCGTGCAGTCGCCGAACTTCAGGCGCATGCTTATTATCTCGTTGCCCTGCTCCGGGCCATTGGAGGTGTACCCCCTGCTGACGGACACCGTGCCGTCCTCGAACGCCAGGCACGTGCTGTACCCCCTGCCCTCCAGCGAGGCCGGCACGAAGATGTTGTTGCTCATGGTCGCTTCTCCTCCCGGCAGTGCGCACGGATGGCCGCCGCCGCCATGGACGGGGTGACCTCGAACCTGTGGTCGTCCTGCTCGTCCTCGATTACGCTCCACGGGCACCCTGCGACCCTGTCCAGGGGGAGGTTGAGCCTTACCTTCCGGCTCCCCTGCCCTGACGTGGCCACCAGGACGCTCTTCCCTATCCTTACCTGCCATTCCCTGCCGTCGATTATCAGAGTGCGCATATGGTCCTCTTGCAGAACCTACTGACGGTCTCATCGACTATCCTGAGCAGGCTGTGCTTGGTGCAGCTATCCGGGGACTCGCACGGGTCCGGCTCGGAGCGGCACTCCAGGTCCGCCTCGACCAGGCGGCGGATGTCCTCCAGCCTGTTCCTCAGCCTTTGCCCGTCCGTGCTGGGCGAGCAGTAGGGCAGCATCTCCCCTAGCTGTAGGCTGACGGCCTTCTCGTCGCACTCGCCCCTCATATGCTTCGGGCACCTCGTGCAGTCCTGGAAAACCTTGTGCGGGAAGCGGCCCAGGGGCACCTCCGTGAACCCTATGCCCGTGAAGAACCCCGGTATGGTGGTGAGGGCGAACATCTCCTTCATGTGCAGGCTGCGTGCCTCCCCCACCAGCACCGTGACGAGCAGCGTGCCCGTGCCCTTCCCACGGTGCCTGCCGTCAACCGCCAGGGAGCGCAGCTCGGCAAGCTCCTGGCTGTAGACCCTGAGCGCAGCGCACCCCACGACCTCTCCCCCCTCCTCGGCGACATAGAACTCCCTGAAGTCCCTGTAGAGGGCGGGGAGGGGCCTGGGCAGCAGCACGTCCCTGCTGCCGCTTACCAGCCTGGAGATGGCCGGGGCGTCCTTCGGCCTGGCGTTCCTGAACCTCATCTGCCCTCCGGGTACGGGGGGCGGGAGGAGATGCAGACAACATTGCTGGTGTACGGCTCTACGATTATAGGGCCGCTGAGGGCACGGACCTCCAGCCTGGCGTCCTCCCCCTTCATCCTTGCCTCTATCTCCCCGGTGATGGTCTTGAACACGATGGTGCTGCCGATGGGTACCCCCCGGTCCGGCTCCGGCCGCCAGCGGATAGCGGTGTCCGTAAGGCCCGTCTCCGTCGCGGCGTAGAAGGCCTTCTCCTTCCAGGCGTCCCGGTCCCTCTCCAGGCGCTCCATCTCCTGCTGTGCCCACTTGGGCAGCGTGCTCCTGTCCCCCATGCTACTCCTCCTTGAAGGCGTCTACCGGGCAGTGGACACGCCTGCCGATGGCAGTGAAGTGCGAGTCAGGGTAGACCTTCGTGTCCCTCGGGAAGCTCCAGCCGTACCCGTAGTTCTTCCTTGTCCATCCCCTCCAGCTATACCTGCCCCAGTGCGCTATGGTGCGCACGGTACGGCCGTCCTCGTCCCTGAGGGCCACATAGTAGAAGCCCACGGCACGGCCCGTATCCTTCACAAGGCCCGGGTAGGAAGACCCGTCAATCCCCTCGAAGAAGCTGAAAAAGCTGCGTATCCCCACTCTGCCCTCCTGGCATAAGTATACCTTACTTCCTTGGCTCCGGCCATGCGAGGAACTGCTGCTGCTTGTTCTCCTTGCGGGTGAACCTGAAGAACGCCCTGAAGGACCCGTCGGGGTCCGGCTTGATATACTCGACCTTCCATCCAACCTGGCGGTATAGGCCCTCGACGTCCAGCCAGTTATTGTCAAACACTTCCTTGCGGCTATACCCCTGTCCCTCCAGGGCCGTCAGGACCTCGTCCTGGGAGACCCCCGCCTGGCCGCTGCGCAGGTTCCTGACGATAAGCCGGTTGAACTCCTCGATGACAGCATCGGGTATCTGGTTGCGCTTACTGCCCGCCGCCTCGTCAGGGTTGATGGGGCTGACGGTCCTGTAGGTCCTTATCATTTTGGCTCCTCCTTACCAGTCTACCTCGTAGCTCCCTGGGAAGAACACCGACTCGGACCACCACGGGCTGAACATGCGCCCGCTGCGGCGGACGAAGTCCCCGAACCCGGCGTCCAGGATATAGTGGGTGGCCCAGTCCTCCTTGGTACGGTTGCTGCGCCCCGTGGCCTGCTGGAGCGCCAGGGCGGTCCTCCAGGCGTACCAGTCGGGGTCCCTGGCCATCCTCGCCTTGACATAGGCGGAGAGGAAGGGGTACGGCACCTTGCACACGATGGAGAAGCGGCTCAGCTCGTCCTTGAGGTCCAGCCCCTCGGTCATGCTAGGGCTGACGATGACGGTAGGCCCTACCGCCTCGATGTGCCTCTGGACGATGGCCTCGCGCTCCCCGACCGCCCCCTCCTCATGGGTCAGGATGCGGCCCCCGAGCCCACGGCTGCGCAGGTACTCCACGATGTAGCGCGTAATCTTGTAGGTATGGGTATGGATTATCCCCTTCTCGCCCCCGTGCTTGCGCATGATGCGCTCTACCTCCGCCGCGACCAGCGGGAGCGCCTGCTCGATGGTCTTGGCGCTCATATTGGCCACCGGGCGGTAGAGGATGCGGCGGTTCTCGACGGGGAAGTCCGAGTCCAGGGCAAGGCACACGGCGTCCTTCCTGTCTATCCCCAGGTTGCGCAGGAAGGTGGCGAAGTCCAGGATGGTGGCGGACATCATGATGACCTTGGAAGCCTTGCTGAACAGCATCCTGTCGGCGAACAGGGTCGCCGTGAGGGGCTTGATAATCATCTTCGCCGGGAGCTGGGGTATATCCGCCTTGCAGTCCCGCCGCCAGCACTTGTCGCTCCCCGGCCGCACCTTGCTGAAGCAGCGGGCGCAGCGGGTGGCCTCGGACTCCGACCAGACCATCCAGTCCTTGCGGTCCTCGGCCTTGAGGAACAGGTCGAGGGACTGCATGAACCTCTCCAGCCCCTTGGCCTTCCTGAAAATCTTTATGGCCTGCTTGCGGTCCTTGTCCCGCATGGCCTTCGCCTCCAGGACAAGGTCGTTGATGGCGGTGACCGCCGTGGGGCGGAACACCGTGCTCAGCCAGTCGAGGGCTATGCCCATCCCTGCGGCGTTGGGGACGATGTAGGGGACGCTCCTGAAGTCTATCCCTATCTCCTCGCAGCGCCACTTGGTGACCTCGATATTGGCGAGGGCAAGGATGTGCTCCTCCGTGCCGTGCGCCTCGTCCAGGATGAGCATGGTACGGTTCTTTAGCTGCCCGGCATGGTTCGTCTCGGCGAGGTAGTAGGCGAAGTTGGTGGTGCCGATGGGGGTGTTGCAGAATATGTCCTTGGCCAGCTTGTAGCCCGAGCAGTGCTCCTTGTGCTCCTCGGGGTAGTTGAACGCCGCGTCCTCGCAGTTCATCTGGCCGCCGCCCTCGTCGGGCTCGTACCAGTAGTCGCACAGGTAGTTGGACATGCCCTTGAGCAGCACCAGCCCCCGGCCGGAGAACTCGCGCATGTACTGCTCCTGGAGGGACTTCTGCGGGGTGGCGATATAGGCCCCGGGCTCGTACTCGCCCCTGGGCATGGTCTTCGCCCAGCTTCCTGCGGATATGGCTATGCCGCTCTTGCCGCCGCCCGTGGGAATCTCCAGCACGATGTACTTCTTGCCCTCCCGTACCGCCTCCTCTATCTTCCGGAGCGCAAGCTCCTGCGGGACGCGCACGGACGGGAAGGGGAAGTGGTCGCGGATGGCGGGGGAGTAGTTGCTGTTGAACCCCGAGGGGCTTTCTGCGGCGGCTATGACGGGGGAATCTCCCATGGGGGGCCTCTGTCCTCCATAGGTATAATACGCCGGATACTCAGGGCAAAGGGAGGGATTTATACACTTCTGAAGCAGTCGCTCGTGCAGCTATAGCCCCGGATGCGCTCCCGCAGGAGAATCTCCTGCTCCTCCCTGGGCAGGGCGTCAAGGAGGGCCTCCATGGACTGCCACACCCCCTCCCGGAACTCGTTAGGGCCTATCCTCTGCTTCTCGTCCTCCAGCATCCCCAGGAGCCTGCGCCCCGTGTCCACCAGCCTGGAGCACAGGCCGGAGCAGAGCATGGGGTCCACGCCGTCCGCGGCCGCCTCCTTGATTAGCTCTACCGCCTCCAGGATGCGCTCCTCCGGGTCGTCGATGTGGTTGTAGAGGCATAGCAGCTTGGCCACGGCCTTCTGGCGGGGCTTGAGGCGCTCCCAGTCGGGGGAGGAGCGGGAGGCTATCTCCGACATGACGTCCCCGTACATCCCCTCCGCCTTCAGCCACCTCTCCGAGCGCATGAGGTCCTCCGGGGCGAGGGACACGAACCTGCCCAGCCTGCGGTCCTTCTCCTGCCTTACCATGCGGGGGCGGCAGGCGGCTGAGCCGGCCGCGCCGGTGCAGCACAGGGATAGCTGGGAGTAGGGGACCTGGCGGAGGGACTCCCTGCCGAACCTCCTGCCCCCGGACACGAGGGCCCTGAGGGAGTCCTGGAAGCTGACGGGGGGGGAGATGACCTCCATCTCGACCTTGAGGGGCTTCTTCATGGTATACAATACCGGCCTAGCTTGGCGGATGCACCTGGAACTGCCGTGCGGTAAAGTGGAGGATGATATCCCCGCTCCCGCCCGCCAGGCCGCCCGTGCCCCCGCTCTTCCTCTGGAGGGAAAGGACAATAGGGCTGTTATCGAAGCCCAGGACAAACGACGGGACAGACGATGTGCCGGAGAGGTCCAGTACGCTGGCCGGGACCATCCGGTAGAGCAGGCTGGCACCGTCCTGGTCCATGATGCCCGTGGTAAAGGCCATGAGGGAAAGGCCGAGCAGGTTAGGGAGGGGCGGGGACTGGGCAGGCTCCTCCAGGGCGCTGACGCTGAGGTAGTCATCGGCGTTCGCCACGGTATACTGGGTGCCGCCCTCATACTCCATGATGCAGTCGCCGATGCCCCATACATGCTGGTAGGCAGGGCCCGGGAGGAGCTGGAAGGCATTCACCCGTACGTTCCCCGTCACGGGCCCCTCTGCGGTCCCCTGGTTATTGTACACGGTGATGGTGGTATCAGTAGACGCCGATATGAGCGCCGGGGATACGGAGGAGGGGTAGTCCGGGACGTTGTTGCCAGTGCTGGTAAATCCCGTGATGGTCACATAGCCGCCCGCCCATGCATTGCCATCGGCACCCGTAAAGACCCCGGTATACGTCATGTTCCCGTCCATGTCGGGGGAAGTGCAGGATGCCACGGAGAAGTCCTGGTTGAGCGCTAGGAGCTGCGCGGAACGGACCCATACGTCGTATGCCGTCAGGCCTGCGCCGGGACCTGTGTAGCCCGTGTATCCAGAATATCCTGTGTAGCCCGAATATCCCGAGTAGCCTGTATACCCTGTGTCCCCATACCCGGTGTATCCTGTGTAGCCTGAGTACCCGGTGGGCCCGCCCTCCCCCACTGCCCGGACAGCCACGCCGGTGGCATAGAAGGTGCCCGTGGCCGCGATGAGGAGCAGGGCGATGCCCATGCTCTCCGCACTGACAGGGGCCGTGTCCGTGCCGGAGAGCTGTACCCAGGAGGCGGACGTGGTGGAGTCAAGCGTGGAGTTCCCGAGAAGGCCGCCGTTGCCATTGGTCCAGAACATGCCCAGCCTAACCTCGTTCGTGCCGTCCGACTTGACCCATGCAGAGGCATAGAACTGGTCCCCTGCCTGGCAGGCAAACTGCTGGGCAGGGGCGATGCTCCCGACGCTTCCCGTCAGGGTGACGGCTGCCGAGGTGCCGTTTGACCACGGGGCATCGTCAGACTGCGCCATCGTGGCGGCCTGGGCCGTCCAGCCGGACATCGAGGCGTCCGTGAAGCTGGGGTTGCTCAGGACGGGAGGAAGGACAGGGTCATTGAAGGTACCCGCAGGACCGGTGTAGCCTGTGTAGCCAGAGTAGCCTGAGTAGCCAGTGTAGTCAGTCCCGCCAGGACCGGTATAGCCAGTGTAGCCGGTGTAGTAGCCTGTATATCCTGCCCCGGCCGCCGTAACCTGCACCGTGCTGTCGGGAAACATCACCCCCCCGTGCAGCAGTTGGATGTCCGGCCCGCTGTCGCTGACGAACCCGGCGGCGGGCTGCGCCCCTCCCGATGCGACGGCCATGGCAGGGTAGGTAGCGCCGACCCCCATCACGCCGAGCGCATACCCGCTGCCATCGGTGTCCAGCACGGCAACCAGGGCATCCTCCGCCCCGCTGGAGGGGGACCCCAGTACCGTCAGGTTGGGCAGGGGGCTGGTAACGCCTGGGCCTGTGTAGCCGGTGTAGCCAGTGTATCCTATTGCCTGGGGGCCAGTGTAGCCGGTATAGCCAGAGTAGCCAGAGTAGCCGGTATTCCCGTAGCCGGTGGGTCCAGTGTAGCCAGTCTCGCCCCGCCCGGCCGGGCCCGTGTAGCCTGTCCCGCCCTGGCCGAGGGCAAGGCTCCCCCACCAGGGGGAGAGCATGGAGGGTATATTGCCCTGGTTGTTGTTCTGGAGGGATACCCAGGAGCCGTTGCCATAGGAGACGGGGTTGCCCTGCCCGTAGATAGCATCATGCCTCCAGGGGGCGACCTGCGCTATGACAAGCCCGTCGAAGGTAAAGGTGCCGATGGAGCCCACTGCCCTTGTCGCCATGCTGCTAGCTCCCTATGATGGTCCAGGCGGAGCCGTTGCTCCATACCAGGACGGTGTGCGTGCCGGAGCCGTCGGCCGGCCTGCCCCAGACGGTCTGGAAGCTGTTGTTGACTGCGGCAATCTGCGCCTTGTGGGTGGAGGCAAGGGGCAGGGAGGCAAAGGGGATAGGCGTTATGGGGCTGCCGCTGACCGGCCCTGTGTATCCCGTGTAGCCGGAATAGCCCGTGAAATTGCCGGGGCCTGTGTAGCCTGTGTATCCAGAATAGCCCGTGTAGCCTGTTATCCTAGGACCGGTGTAGCCGGTATAGCCGCTGTATCCTGTAGCCCCCGTGCTAGCGGCAGAGCCAGCATATCCTGTATATCCAGTGTATCCTGAATACCCGGTGTAGCCTGTGTCCCCGTACCCTGTGTAGCCTGAGTACCCAGTGTAGCCCGTATCCCCTGTGTAGCCCGTGTCCCCAGAGTATCCTGTGTATCCCGTGTAGCCTGTATCACCAGTGTAGCCCGTATCTCCAGAGTATCCCGTGTAGCCTGAGTAGCCCGAGTAGCCTGTATCCCCCGTGTAGCCTGTGTAGCCTGTAGCCCCCGTGCTGGTGGCATCGCCAGGGTAGCCCGTGTAGCCCGTGAACCCAGAATAGCCCGTGGCCCCGGTACTGGTGGAGTCGCCAGGGTATCCCGTGTATCCCGTATAGCCTGAGTATCCTGTATCCCCCGTGTACCCTGAGTAGCCCGTGTAGCCGGTATCCCCGCTGTAGCCTGAATAGCCTGTATAGCCTGTGTAGCCGGAATCCCCTGTGTAACCAGTGTAGCCCGAGTAGCCTGTGAAGTTGCCAGGGCCAGTGTAGCCCGTGTAGCCCGTGTAGCCAGTGGCCCCTATGGAGGCGGCCTGCCCCCACCACAGGGGGGAGATATCGGGCTCGTTGCCCTGGTTGCCGTCCTGGAGGGAGACCCACATCGAACCGGCGAAGGATACGCCGTTGCCTGCGGTGTAGGTAAGGGACGGGTCGTATGCCCCCGACCACGTGAAGACCATCCCGCTCACGACGTCGATGAGGAGGGATACAGGATTGAAGACGCAGACCAGCGAAGTTACAGGCATGCCTCGGCCTCTCATCTAAGGAAGCCGTAGGCGTTATTTGAGGAGAGTCTAGGCCATGACCGGGGGCGCTTCCTGCTGGGCGCGTAGCTGCTCGGCGACAGCCTCGGGGCCAGCGTCCGTGGGCTCCTGCCAGGAGTTCATGAAGCGGTGCAGCGTCACGGTGTTGGGGGTGACGTAGTGCTTCCCTACCCTGGGGTTGGACTCATGGTCCGGGCGGAAGGGGCAGAAGTACTCGGGGGGGAATATCCTGAACCCCTCGTTGTACCAGCCGAAGGCGGGGACCTGCACCATGGGGCTGCCGGGGGAGCTGAGGTCCCAGCTCCACGCCGCCTTGTCATAGCCCTTGGTGAGGCACTCGATGGAGGTCTCGAACACCCTGCCGTCGTCCCCACGGAACTCCCTCTCCACCTTCTCCAGCCAGGACTTCAGGAAGGGGTAGCCGGGCTCCGCCCCGATGAGGTGGGTGCTGGCCCACCCCCGGCTCTCCCTGCCCGCGAACATGCGGTAGCAGAGGAAGCGGTCGAAGGTCCTGCCGGGCAGCACCTCCACGTCCGCGTCCAGGTAGATGCCCCCCTCCTCCAGCAGGTAGCGGATACGGAGGTAGTCGGACATCTTGGTCCACCTGGTCTTCCCCGTGCAGGCGAGGGCCTGCCTGAAGTACTCCGACGAGGTGAAGCGGGGGTCGGCACTGTCAAGGGTTATGACACGGTGCTCGTAGCCGGACAGCCTTTGGGTGGCTATGCACCTGTCTACCAGCCCAGGCACGGTGCCGTCGTCGCTGAGCCAGACGGTAAAGATGCGGCGGGGGATGCACTCCCTGTCCATGACCTCTATGCCAGCGTCGTCGCGGTGCTTGCCCGATGGCTGGGCAGGCTGCGGCTGGGGCTGTGGCTGGGAAGGCCGGGGGGCGGGGGCAGGAAGGGAGAGGCCCAGCCTCCCCAGCTCCTCCGCCAGTATCCTGCGGTCATTATCGGCCTGGGACCACCCCTTGTGGTAGACGTCGTCCAGGGGCGCTCCCCTGCTGAAGTGGCGGTGGTCTATCCTGGCCTCCTCGCAGCGTGCCGCCTGGCCCAGCGCCTTGGCCCTTGCCCAGAGCAGGTTGTCGCACCCGCAGTGGTGCAGCTTCTCGGAGAATATCTCCCCGAGCTGGTCAGCCAGGGCCCTGGTGATGAGGAAGTGCTCGCAGATGTTGCCCTCGTCAGGGTACACAGGCCCGGCATTGAAGGTCACCAGCCCGTATGCCTTGGACATCTGGGCGGCCCTGTAGACGCACCACGGGTCGAAGGTCATGTCGTTGGCGGCATAGACATAGCAGTCGGCGTCCGGGTGGGCGAGGGCCATGCGGTTCACCTTCTGGGGGACCGTCCCCTCGCCGTCGTCCACCACGGTCCTCAGGAGGTGCCTGGGGTAGTAGAGCCTCTCGATGCTCTCCAGGCACATCCTGAGCCCCTCCGGCCTGCCCAGCGTGGGGAGCAGGATGCACACCCTGGGGAGGACGTCCTTGCTCCCTCCCCAGGACTTGGCGAAGTGGTGGAAGGCCACGGTATCGGGGGTGACGTTGATAGTGCCTGTCTGGTGGTTGTAGGGCAGGCACACCTCGGGTGGGAGGATGCGTATCCCCAGGTCGCTGGCGGCGGCCTGCTCTATCTGGGGGGTGAGCAGCCCCATGGCCGCCTCGAACACCTTGTCATCGTCCCCCTTGAACTGCCTCTCCACCTCAGTGAGGTAGTTGGAGCAGATATAGAGGTGGGGCGCGGAGGCAAGGAAGCTGTTGGCGATGAAGCCGTTCTCCTCCCGGCAGCAGAGGAAGAGGCTGCCCGTGCCCAGCAGGGCATCGAAGGTCCTGCCAGGCAGGACCTCCATGTCGGCGTCCAGGTAGATGCCGCCCCGTTCCCGAAGCTCCCAGACGCGCAGGTAGTCCGCTGCCTTGGCCCACTTCCTCGCGGCTATGGCGGCGTTGACATAGGGGATGTCCCTGGGGCAGTTCTCCAGGCTGATGAGGTGGTGCTCGTACCCGGCCTCCCGGGCCGCCTGCCTCTGGCTGGCGATGCACCTGCTGAACAGGTCGGGCAGCTTGCCCTCGTCCTGGTCGCTGAGCCAGACGGAGAAGATGCGGCGGGGGATTCGCTCCTCGGGGGGCTTGGCAGGAGGGGGGAGCATGTCGGAGTAGAGCGCCCGCAGGGTGTCCTGGGATGCCTGGTTGGACCTGGTGCTGCCCAGGAAGAGCGGGTCGAAGGAGCTGCCGGTGTCGATGCAGGTGATGCTGGGGGTATCCCCCATGATGCGGGCGGTGAGGACCTTCGCCAGCGGCCCGCAGCTCAGCAGGACGATGCCCCCGTATGCCACGGTGCCCTTGAGGCGGCCCCATATGCTCTCGGCCTCGGCAAAGGCATCCTTCTCCGGCACCTCGACAAAGTCCGCGTCCAGCATGGCGGCGGCAGCGGACAGCTTCCCCGGCCCGACAAGGGTCTTGTGCCGGGAGGACTCCCTTATGGCCTTGTAGAAGGCGTGCAGGGGGGCAAGGTCCTTGTCAGGCTTGGAGTACCCCGTGTTGTGCAGCAGCATGCCGCCGTCGTTGGGGGCGGGCGGGTCCCTCCAGAAGGCCACGTAGGCGCTGGGGGACGAGAGGAGGTAGCTGTAGGCGCTCCGCAGGGCGCAGTTGAGGGCGAAGGAGTAGGGCTGCCCGTCCACGGTGCCGCCCTCCACCCCCTCCATGCACTGCTGCTCCCCGTCGCCGAACTTCGTGTAGGAGAACTGCTCCCCGGACTCCACCTTGGCCTGTAGCTCCGCCAGGTCCCTGGGGTACCTTCCCATCTCCTTCAGCGGCTTGGCTATGGTCCAGAGGTATCCTGGGGGGAGCTGCTCGGCGGGGACATACCAGATGGTCTCCCTCTTGTACGCCCTGCCGACCTTCTCGTCCACCGCACGCACCACGCCCATCCACTCCGAGGGGAGGTAGTCGTGCCCGCAGAACACCCTCCTGGCCAGGGGACGCCACAGCTCGATGTCCCTGGCCACCTCCTCGTACTCGTGCCCGGCGTCGATGAACACCATGTCGAACGCCCGCCCCTCGGCGGCGAACCTGGCCGCCGCCTCCCTGGAGTCGGCCTGCACTATCTCCAGGCTGCCGACACCCTCGGTGTTCCTCTTGAAGTCCGCCAGGACGTCCACGCCCTGGTTGTACTGGGCGTTGGTCCCGTCGAAGGGATGCTCCGACCCCTTCCAGGTATCCACGCAGGTGACGGTGCCCTTGCAGCCGGAGAGCAGGGCATGGCTGGACCTGCCCTTCCAGGAGCCAAGCTCCAGGACGCTGCCCATGCCCTTGGCGGTCTGGTAGAGCCACTCCAGCTCGCCGGGGGTCATCCAGCCCTCGATGCCAGCGCCGGGGGAGTGGTACTCGTACCCTGCCACCACCTCGGGGGGCGGGTTGGGGCAGTACTCCTCCCTCGTTGCGGCGTCGTCCGCCGTGAGGTAGAACTTCTTGTCGTTCAGGAACTTGGGGTTGGTGGGGTCGTAGCCGAGGGCCTTCTTGAAGTGCTCCTCCGAGCGCTTCCTGTCCCCTAGGGCCCACAGCGCCCAGTAGAGGCGCTCGTGCGGCTCGAAGGTATAGTGCGCCCCGACGTTCATGTAGCAGTCGTTGGGGGGTATCTCCAGGCTCGCCGTGGCGTAGCAGAGGGTGCGCTGGGGGTTGTTCTTCTTCCAGTAGTAGTCTGCCAGCCTCAGCCACGGCTCCCTGCGGGTGTCGTCAATCTGGATGGCCCTGTGCCAGGACTCTACGGCCTTCTCGTCCTCGCCCAGGGCGAGGTGGGCATCGCCGATAAGGACCATCGACTGCCCCCGCTCCTGCTGCCAGCGGTTCATGTTGACGTGCCTGGTCAGCTCCTTGATGGCCGAGCGGAACCTGCCGCTCCAGATAAGCTCCCGCCCCAGGTAGTGGCTGTTGCGGTCGTTGTCCTGGTTGAGGTAGCAGTCCAGGGAGAGCCCCGGCATGTACCTGGACCTGTGCTCCTGGGGTGCCTGGAAGTGCTCCAGGAGGAGGACGCTGGGAGGGAGGTAGGTGCGCTTGGCGGTGCCCTGGAGCACCTCGTGGACGATGCCCACCCAGTGCATGACCCTCCTGTCGTACATCTTGCACTGCCGGAACTGGACGGCGGGCTGCCCGTTGGGGTAGTGGGCGAAGATGAAGTGGAACTCCATCTGCTGGAACCCCTGGCCGATGACCCTCTCGATGGCGTCTATGTCCAGGTTAGTGTACTGCTCGTCGCAGTCGGGCATGCTGACCACGTCGTTGCTGGCCATGCGGGCGGAGTAGTTCCTGGCGGCGGCGTAGTCGAACAGCTTGTCCCCCGCCTTGACGAGGGGAGGCTCCGGGGACACCACGAAGCGCTCGTTGATGGCCTTGGCAAGGGTGTCGGGAATCTCGAAGATGAACTTCTCCCCGACCTCGGAGACCCTGAAGCCCAGGCCGCGGGCCACGGAGGGGGTGTCGTCAGTGGACCCGGTGTCTATCAGGACCACCTCGCCCTCGCGGGCCAGGAACTCCTTTAGGGACTTGTGCAGCCGCCAGAGGTTGGCGGCCTCGTTGCGTGCGATAAGGCAGACTGAGAACTTTACGCCCATGGCCCTTAATACCAGGGCAGGGGCTACTCGTACATGACCGTAAAGCTGGAGGTGCCCGTCGAGACAAGCGTCAGCCCCGTATAGAACGGCATGCTCCCGAAATGCAGGGCAAACGGCGAGGGGTTGCCCCCCGAGGGGATAGTGCCGGACGCCCACAGGACGGTCCCGTTGCCGGCCGTGTTGTCATAGAGCGTGATGGTATACCCGGCCGTAGGGGAGCCGATGATGATGTCATGCACTAGCCCCGGGCCATACTTCAGGACCGTCCCGGCGCTTATAGCGGCAGAGTAATAGCTCTTCGTGGCGGTGTCCACCTGCCCCAGCCTATGGATTGTCGAGGCGAAGACTTGCAGGGTGGCGGACGTGGTCCCTGAGGCGCTGTTGGCGGACCAGGCGCTTACCGGCAGGTGGAAGGTCGAGACTAGCTGCGCCGTGGACGGGACGATGGAGTGGATGAGCACGCCGTCGATGAAGAACTGCGCCGATGCCATAAAGTACTGTATCTCATAGACATGGACATTGGTGTCCACCGTGTACTTGGATACAAGGCCGTTGAAGGAGCCAGAGGCTACCGATGTTACCGACCCATTATAGGCCCAGTTGACCGACAGGACGCCTGCCCCGCTAAGGCTGAAGAAGAACCCGTCCTGCGGGGCCACGGTGCTGAGCGTGACCGCCCCCCATGCCCTGGTGCTGTTCGCCTCCACGACGGTGGGCACGCAGATGAGCCCCCTGAACCTGACCTGGTTCCCGAAGACGAACCTGGATACCCTGACGCTCTGCAAGGAGCCGTACCCGGAGTTGACAGTGCCGCTGACCAGTGTTGCTACCCCCAGGGTAGTGGCCCCCGTGTCCGCCACCGAGCCTGCCCCGCTGTGGGCGGTAGTCCAGAAGTTGGTGTCCGTAGTCGTGCCGATGAACGGGACGCCGACCAGGCGGTAGGGCTGCTCCACGCTGAGCATCCTGGCAGCATCGAACTGGCCCAGGTAGCCGTACTGGTCCTTCAGGGCGTTGACGCCGACCTTGAGGTTCTGGTAGGCATCGAGGGAGCGGGGCAGCGGGGAGCCGACAGGGGTTAGCTGCACCTCCAGCCGGAAGACCGTGGTGGTATTGGGCCCGGTGTTGGTGACCCTGACCCTATAGGACTGCCCCACCACCTGGACGGGGACGCCGAACTCGCCGGTGTTGGCCACGTAGTAGTAGGTGTCCGTGATGTCGTAGTTCGTGCCGTCCCCGGTCTGGTCCACGTAGACCGTGCAGTCCTGGTCCGCCTTGAGGACGACGTTGATGACGCCGACGCCAGGGATGGACGTCATGGTGCCTGTAAAGGTCGCACCGCTGGCAAGGTTCGCCACCGAGGTGTTGTTCGGGTCCTGGTTGATGTCCTGGATGCACGCCACGCCCAGGTGGTGGTCCCCACGGACGTCCGCGATGGAGTCGAAGACGTTCCCGTTGGCGTCTATCAGTGTAAGCCGGTTGAGGTAAGCCATAGCTCCTTCCTATTCGATGTTCCAGTTCGTGCCGCCGTCCCCGATGAACCCCGCCGATGCCGGGCCATAGCTGATAATCAGGGGCGTGGCCAGGTTTATCGTGTCGGAGCCGCTGTTGGCGACCGTCACGGCGTTGGCGCTGGAGTCGGACTTGAACACCTGCACCTCGGCATCGGCGTTCGATGCCGACAGCGGGAGGGTAACGGTTATCGCACCGCCAGCGGCGTTGGCGATGATTCTCTGCCCTGCCGCCGCACTCCACCCGGTCGGGCCGGACAGGGTGACGAGGGAGTGCGTCCCAGGCCCGGTATAGCCCGTATATCCTGAATACCCTGTGTAGCCGCTGTAGCCCGTGTAGCCGGTAAAGTTCCCAGGACCAGTGTATCCAGTATAGCCTGAGTAGCCTGTGTAGCCAGTACGACCCGTGTATCCGGTGTAGCCTGTAATGTTGGGTCCCGTGTAGCCCGTATATCCCGAGTAGCCCGTGTAGCCGGTGTACCCAGAATAGCCTGAGTATCCCGTAAAGTTGCCTGGGCCAGTGTACCCCGTGTATCCAGTAAAGTTCCCCGGCCCGGTGTAGCCCGTGTAGCCAGAGTATCCCGTGTAGCCTGAATATCCTGTTATGGCTGGACCCGTATAGCCTGTGTAGCCTGAGTAACCTGTGTAGCCTGTACGCCCTGTGTAGCCCGTATATCCAGAGTATCCGGTGTAAGCTCCCGGTCCTGTGTAGCCTGTGTAGCCTGTGTATCCTGAATAGCCAGAGTAACCTGTGTAGCCCGTGATATTAGGACCAGTGTAGCCCGTGTATCCAGAGTATCCTGTAAAGTTCCCCGGCCCCGTATAGCCTGTGAACCCAGAATAGCCCGTGTAGCCTGAGTATCCGCTGTAGCCTGTATCACCCGTATAGCCGGTAGAGCCCATCCCCCCGACCATGAACAGCCCGAAGTGCCCGTCATAGACCGTGAAGACCGCGTCTGCGGTGCTGCTGGTGACCCGTAGGTCAAAGACGTCCCCGAGGCTGGCGTTGATGATATCGGCCATGGCGGCGGCCTTGTACTCGCCGCTGCCCAGGCCGCTTACCACCGCCTCGTCACCGGCAATCTCCAGGCTGTTCTGGAAGAAGGCGATACGGAAGTCCGCTCCCAGGTCCCCTATGGTCGAGAGGACGGCGAAGAGCTTGTAGCTCCCCGGCTGGAGGACGGTAAGGCTGCTCCCGTCTACGCCGACACCCACCCTGTCGATGGTGCCTATCGTCCAGATGCCGCTTATCTGATAGAACTGGTTGGCATTGACGACTGTGGTCCCGGAGACGTTGGACTGGGTGTAAAGCTCCCCGAAAGCGCTGCCGGGCTGGAACCCCGTATACCCCGTGGACCCAGTGAAGTTGCCTGGGCCAGTATAGCCGGTGTAGCCTGAGTATCCAGTGTAGCCTGAGTATCCGCTGTATCCTGAGTAGCCCGTATAGCCGCTGTCGCCTGTAAACCCCGTGTATCCCGAGTAGCCTGTGAACCCGGTGAAGTTCCCCAGCCCGGTGTAGCCCGTGTAGCCTGTTATGCTGGGCCCAGTATAGCCTGTGTATCCAGAGTAGCCTGTGGCTCCTGTAGATGCCGCCTGGCCCGCAGGGCCGGTATCCCCGGAGTACCCCGTGTACCCGCTGTAGCCCGTGAACGCTCCGGGCCCGGTGTAGCCTGTATCCCCGTAGCCTGTGTATCCAGTGTAGCCAGTATCACCAGTGTAGCCAGTGTAGCCGCTATAGCCGGTAATGTTCGGGCCTGTATAGCCCGTGAAGCCCGTGAAGTTCCCCGGTCCAGTGTAGCCGGTGTAGCCCGAGTATCCAGTGTAGCCAGAATAGCCGCTGGGCCCGGTAAAGTTCCCCGGTCCAGTGTATCCCGTGTAGCCGCTGAAGCCCGTAAAGTTCCCTGGCCCGGTAGGGCCGGTATGCCCCGTGTAGCCTGAATACCCCGTGTATCCAGAATAGCCCGTGAACCCGGAATAGCCCGTAAAGTTGCCGGGACCGGTATCACCAGTGTAGCCCGTGTATCCCGTATATCCAGAGTAGCCGGAATAGCCCGTGTATCCCGAATACCCTGTGAAGTTCCCTAGCCCCGTGTAGCCGGTATAGCCAGTGATGTTCGGGCCAGTGTAGCCCGTGAACCCTGTGCCCCCCGTGTAACCCGTGAAGCCCAGCCCGGTGTAGCCAGAGTACCCCGTGGCCCCCATTATCCCCTGGGACAGGAAGCCCCACCAGGGGGAGTTCACCTGCGGGACGTTGCCGGTGTTGCCCGGCCTCAGGGATATCCAGGAGTTGCCGTTCCAGGTGGCCACATGGTACTGCGGGTAGGTCTTGCTGGCGTTCCAGGGCGTGATGAAGGTCACCACCACCCCGCTGCTGCTCACGGTCGTCACGGAGGGGATAGACGGGTTGATTATGCCCTGTGCCATGCTACCTCAGCCTCGGCGGCCAGTGTACCCTCCTGCTCTTGCGCTCTGCCAGCGACGGGTAGTCCCTCTCCGCCAGGTAGTCGCGGGTCACGTTGGCGGGGTTGGGGGTGGTCTCGTGCTGCTCGAAGGGCTGGGCCGTGTCGTCGATGTTCTTCTGGTTCTCCTGGTTGGCGAGGTCCTCGGTGCCGTGCCATACCTCGCCGACCTCGCCGGAGATGTCGTAGCCGTAGGCGACCTTCCCCTGCCGCAGGGCGGCGAGGATGGTGCTCATCTTGAGGGCCGCATAGTACTGGCACTGCACCGCCATGGCATGGCTGCCGGACAGGGCGTACTCGTCGGCATTGCCGAGGTCCCACTTGGCGTAGCGTGCCTCGGCGATGAGCCTGCGGGCATTGCGCGGGAGGGCCTGAAGGGTGCCCCGGTACAGCTCCCTCAGCTTGTGGCGGGCGGACTCGTATACCTCCCTATGCTCCTCGGGGGCCTTGCCGGTACCGATGTTCTTCCTGAAGTCCACTATCCCCAGGACGGTCTGGCACAGGGCACCGAGGTCCCCCTGGCGGACCGGGGAGACGGACTTCTTGCGCAGGAGCGGGCTCCGCATAGTTCCCTCTAGCTAGGGAACGGATAGACGGAAACTCGCTAGACTGTCCTGGGGCTCAGCTCGGGGAGGGGGATGTCCTGGATGGGGACGCCCTCGGCGTCAGTGGTGGTGGAGGTTATGTCTATGACGGTAGGCCGGGGGGAGAGGCGGACGACGAGGGCCTGGCGGGAGGGGTCGAGGTGCATGAGCACGCGGCTGCCCTGGGGGATGCTGAGGACCTCCGCCTGGGGCACCAGAAGCTCCCAGTCGCCCCCAGGGAGGCGGGTGCCGTGCCTCCTGACTATGGCCGCGATGGCCGCTGCGTTCATAAGGAATAATACTAAATATACTAAGATTACAGCTATATGATGCGTAAACAGGGGGTTTATGAACGAGCGTGAAAAACAGAGGGAAAGGTGCAAGGATTGGCACAGAAGGAACAAAGACAGGGTAAGCACCTACAGCCGTAGAAAAAGGGATGAGTGGAAGGCATACTGGAAAACCCACAACCCCTACCTAGAGGGGGGAGAGAAAAGATGCAGCCGTTGCGGCCATAGCCTGCCAAGAACTGATTTCTACAAGGCAAACTACAAGAAAGACGGGTTGGATTGCCGCTGCAAAGACTGTGCTTACCTAAAGAACGAGGCGGGGGCCCTAAGAAGAATGCTCTCGAAGGCAAAGACCCGAGCAAAAAGGAGAGGGCTGGAGTTCTCTCTGAGGTTGGAGGATATAAAAGTACCAAAGACCTGCCCGGTGTTAGGGATACCACTGTCCTATGGGTGGGGAAGAGGCTGTACCAGAAGAAAAAACTTCAATTCCCCATCTTTGGACAGGAGAAATAACACAAGGGGATATACCAAGGACAATGTCCGGGTGATATCTTTGAGGGCCAACCACCTAAAGGGTGATGCTTCCGTGGAAGAGCTGAAGGCTGTATTAGCGTATATGTGCAGTGAATAGGTTGGGTTAGACTTTGATGACACAAGGGGGATAGGGCCTGTTTCTCCGCTCAAAGGGATAACCAAAAGGGTTGCAGAGCAGCCTGGCCTCCCCCACCCTCAGGTCGGCCGGCATGTGGGTATGCCCGAACACCCAGAGCCTCGGCTGCCTCTCCCTGATAAGCCACCCCATGTCGGAGACGAAGAAGCGGTTGAGCTTGTCCCCCCTGTACTGGGGGGCTATGGCCTCCGTGGCGGGGATATGGTGGGAGAGCACCACGGTGCTGTCCCTGACAAGCCTGACGGCCTGGCTGACGAACTCACGGTTCTCCTGGTACACCCAGTCCCGGAACCCCCTGATGAGGCCGAAGTCGTTGAGCTGGCGGGAGTACTTCTCGTTGTCGGGGTCGTCAGGGAACCAGAGGGGGCCGCCGAAGAACTCCACCCCGTCTATCTCCTCGGCGCTGTTCCTGAGCCAGTGGAAGTTGCCGGGCATATTGGCTGCCAGGGTATCCTCCGTCTGCTGCCTGCCGCCCGGGCCGTTGTGGTAGTACTCGTGGTTGCCCACCGTGTAGACGACGTGCCTGGCCTTGGAGGAGAGCGCCTGGAGGACGCCCCGGACACTGGACGGGGGCTGCCCGGAGGTCACCACGTCCCCAGGCACCAGGAGGAAGTCGAGCCCCGGCTCGAAGGCCAGGGACTCCACAAACATCACGGGGTCCGGGTAGAACTCCGTGTGGAGGTCGGATACTAGCTGTAGCCTCACCTGCCCTCCGGGGCCTTATAGTAGGGGGCGGGCCTCCTCCTCACCCCGCTGCGGCTGGCGATGGAGAAGACGGTATGGTACCTGAAGCCCAGCTTACGGGCGATGCGGGCATAGCTCATGGAGGGATGGCGGAGCCACCTCAGGACCCTCTCCTCCTCCTCCTTCGTATAGGACAGGGGAGGGCAGCCGGGCCTCTTTATCCCGTGCTCCCTGGCCACCCGGCAGACGATGGGCAGGCTGCACCCTGCGGCGTGGGCGGCCGCCCGGAAGGTGGTGCCCTCCCCCAGGAGGCAGGCTATCCTCTTCTCCCTCTCCTCTTTGGCGGCAGCGTTGCGGGGGACATGGCGGTTTATCCCTGCCCCGCAGGCTATCGCGCTCAGGGACGGGTATGATAGGCCCACCTTCCTGCCCAGCCTATAGTAGGGGACGGTGGGGTTGAGCCGGAGCAGGCGGACGATGGCCTCCCTCTTCCTGGCGTGGATGTCGCTGGCGTTTATGCCCCCTGCCTGCGCTGCGCTCTGGACCCTGTAGAAGGAGGTATGCAGCCTCCTGGCCGTCTCGGAGAAGGTCAGGCAGGGGTTGCTGCGCAGGAAGGAGAGTATCCTCTTCTTGCTCGGTTTATAGTTCATGGGGGATAATACTGCTGGCGGGAAGCTGGCCGGAGGCCGCCGGGACAGCGGCAGGTCCAACAACGGACAACCCTACAACGGCGACAAGCGGGTTAAACCCACAACAGCAACAGCAACCAACATAGCAAGGTTCGGCCCGAAGGCAGCCTTTTAGTCTTCCGTGGTATCTTTATCGCCGGTGGTTGACAGGCCCGGCTAGCCGCTCTCTTCCCCTTGGCCTCCGATAGACCTACGCCTTTGGCTTCGGCGGGACGCTGGACTCGCCCACGGCGGGCACAAGCTCGCCGAGGACCTCCTCGTCCATCTCGTACCCGTAGACCTTCACCCTGGCGTTCGTCGCCTTGATGGCGGCATCGAGCTTCCGCTTCTCGGCGGCGACCCTGGCCAGCAGGCGGTCGAGGGACACGACGTCGTACACTGGCCTGACAGTCTCGGGCGTATCGCCCTTCAGGCCACGGTAGGAGGTACGGACAGCGGAGTTCTCGTTACGCAGGGACCTAAGCTCCTCGTACCTCTCGGTCAGGGTCTTCAGCCAGGTCAGGGCCTCGTTGATGGTAATCTTCTTTGCCATTATGTCCTCCAGGGGTCAGGGCGTGGTCACGCTCCACACCGAGTAGAAGTTGTCGTCACGCTCGGGGGTCAGGGGATAGGACACGCTGTCCCCCCCGAGGATGCTGCTGCCCAGGAACCCTATCACCTTGACGGAGACGGGGTACTGGTCCGCGAAGTACCCGCTCAGCGTGAACCCGTCGCCGTCATAGACCTTGACGGCGGTCATGTGGTGGAGCACCACCGTGGAGCCGATTGGAATCCTCAGGTTCATGCTGCCTCAGGGAATCGAGAAGGTATACGGCCTCGTATGCCACAGCCACCAGAGGGGCTTGAGGAAGGAGCCTATATAGGAGGCGGGACAGAACCCCTCGGTATACCCGCCCAGGCCGATAACCACGAAGCGCTTCCTCATCTCCCGGCCGCACTTGCAGGTCCTCATCAGACGTTGTCCCCCGAGATGTCGCACTTGGGTGCCCCGCAGGGGCACATGACCGCAACGAACGTGCCTATCCCCGTGGGGCAGACATGGAAGAAGTACAGGTCGCCGCACGTGCCCGGCTTGAATTTACACGTGCCGTGGCAGTCCTTCCGGCTGGCATAGCCCTCAACCGGGGCATAGTGTTCCTTCTTCCAGGCCTCCAGCCTTTCCTTCTCGTCTGGCTCCAGCGTAAGGGTGGCCATGCTTAGGATAATACCAGCCTGCGGGCCTGTAAGCCGAATTTTGTGCCCGGCCAGGGCCAGGCGACAGCCATTCGTCTAGGGCGGCCGTTGCCGGACGCCTCAAGCTCGCTACCCGAGGGTCGTGGCGGCCCGAGCAGGGCCTCCCCTCCTATTTGCGATTGCTCCCCGTAGAGATTGCCCGTTTCACACCGGACCTAACCGGCTCGTCTCTGTTGCTCTAATCGTCACGCCCGGAGGGCATGCCGGGGCGTTACCCCGTACGGCGCTCTATGGAGTTCGGACTTTCCTCCCCCCCGTTGCCGGGGCGGCGGCTGTCCGGCCCGCAGGCCGATACGCTATGGTTGGAAAAGCTAATATCCAGGCTTGACTACTACCGTGCCGACCGAGGGCCAGTATGCCGTGCCCGCAGGTACAGCAATGGGCCTACCGTTCGACTCGTTCACTGCCTTGAGGACATCGCCGACAGCACAACTGGCGGCAAGGACGGGCCTATGCTTCTTCATGGTCCTCCTGAGCTGGCAGAAGCCGCTTCTTCCACCTCCGCCAGTACCTCTTCCAGAAGCCCTTGACCTGCTCCGAGGGATACCGGCCATCGCCGTTATAGTCCCAGAGGATTCCCCTGCGCCTCCATCCCCTGCGTACCTTGCGGGCCCTCGCGTGCATGCCGTAT
>Ga0187889_10001484_pt1 | contig 24918 bp, 27 predicted proteins | sample June2016WEW_7_10_2_FD_132992 | JGI IMG/M metagenome (GOLD analysis project Ga0187889, IMG submission 132992) | Peatland microbial communities from SPRUCE experiment site at the Marcell Experimental Forest, Minnesota, USA - June2016WEW_7_100 | ecosystem: Environmental > Terrestrial > Soil >... | reverse complement strand
TTGATTTGGAATATCAGTGTGTTGCATGATAACCATAGCAGATATTCTCTAAATCTCCAATGAGAAAATGCTCTTTTACTCAATTATTTCAACTAACTATACTTTCCGGATGGGCACTAGTTATATTAGTATTTTGGGGATCGACTGGCTCAACAAACCAAAATGATCGTGGGGTTAGAGTTGCACCTTGGTAAAATTTTGGATGATATGGAGAAAAATCAACATTTTCTTGTATCATATTGTGAGTCAATAGATCCTTTGTTAAAGATTGTTCTGCTTCAGAAAGACAAATGTTTCGTTTGCCTTTGAAATCTGCAAAATAGCGCGTGATGGGTATTTCAGATATTTGTAAATTTGCATTACGTCGAACTACAACACAGCATGGAACATTAAAAAGAGGCTTAACACTTTCGAAATCGAGCAACTCGGTGAATCCTTGTGATTGAAAGCGCAGATGTTGCTTTGCAGGGAGTATTGTTGTCTTGGGCATTACAAAAGCAATTGTACCATCAGTCTTAAGAAAATCTCTTTGGCAATGATCATAAAATAATGTTGAGGTATCCATTCTTGTGAATAATTTCCTGTCAGAAGGTAACAGAAGTCCATGTGCAAAAACCAATTCTTTTATACGTGCTTTGTAAGCATCATTGTTGACAAATGCATAAGCAAGCCATGGCGGATTCCCAACAATAAAATCAACCTTGTCTAAACGCAGATAGGAAGGTCTATAAGCGTTTTTTAAAATATAAGCCCAGATAGTATTTTTTCCTTCCTTTTCTAGATTTAAAAATAAAGTAAAATTATGTGACCAGAAAGTGATTTCATCATTAGAGAGTTCTTTCTTAAGAGATGTTTTAAAACCTTTTCTTGCAATAATTTCTTTTTCTTTTTCTTTTGACCCTCGTTTTGCAAAATCACTAAGCATGTCAATAATAGCGTCTGTAGCTTTTGCGCCTCGGTTAAGAGTTGTGTAGGGAATTAGAAAAGCTTCCTTCTTTTTCGTCACATGTATTGCAAGGCAATTCTTGCGACTATCTTCTCCTGTCATTAGTGTATCAGCCATATATACCTGTAAGTGTATATCCCCCTTGTAAGATAGTATCTCATCTCTTAGACTTAGAAGTAAATTGGCTTTTGCCATGAGAACAGCTACTGGATGAACATCAATACCGATTATAGAATCAACAACTGCCTGAACATGATCTTCTTTTTTTAATCTTGAGTTTAGTTTGAGGCGTTTTGCTGCAGCATATAAAAATGTCCCTGATCCACAAGATGGGTCAAGTAAACGACCTTCTGTGTAATTAATTTTATCTAGGATTAATTCTGCTAGCCAGTCTGGAGTATAATACTCACCTAATTCGTGTCTTGATGCAGGATCAACTAGTTTCTGATAAAGCTCTTTTAGTATATCCTCATTTAGTGTTTTAAAGTTGTAGATAGCAAGACACCTAAATAGATTTTCAACATCATTAACAATTTTATCTTCTATTGTAGTATCTAGTGGCCAAGAAAAGAAATCAGGTTCCGCCAAATTACTAAAACGATTTTGTTTAAAAAAAGCGCCATCGATTATACCTTTACACATAGCATGATCACGAATTTTTTTAGGGAAAAGAGTTAAAGCTACAATAGCTCTTGAAAGCATCGCAAGATATGTATGTGTGATAAATAAGTGCTGATCCCCAATTTCACTTCCATAAACCTTAGATAACAATGAATTCCACTCACTGTACTTCACTTTAACAGCGCTATTATTCTTAACAACATTAAACGCTTCTGTTAACGATCTTCGCAATGCATTATAAGTTGTACTAGTTAAGCCAAACCGACCAATTATATCAGATGATGAAGGAGTTAGGCTTCTTGAAGTATAGAACAATTCATCCAATTGAAGAAAAGTTGAAAGGGGGTTATCCGGATCAATCCTAAATTGGCGAATTAAATAAACTGAGTTATCTTCATAAATGTAAATTTCAAAATTAATTCCATCAGTAACTATTCCAACATAATTGTTGGGCTCTGACTGTGATTCAAAATATTTTATCAATTCATCTTTTGCTTTATTTCTCTCATGTTCAAGATCTGTCTTAACTTCAATAATTAGATGCCTAAAAAAAGCATCTATACGGCCTCTGATTTCATGGACTTTTATTTTATGTTCCAATTCGAATTCGACAGGATCAAGGCTTAACCCTCTACGGAAAAAATCTATAAGTAAGTTTCTGCGTTGATCATGGTGTTTATTGTATTTAATCGCATCTACTATCTGCTCATAATATGAATATAAAATATCTTCAAAGGAATCAGAATAAGGCTTTAACGTCTTTTGAGATAAAGATTTGCTATTTTTCATTCAAAGACCTCATCAGGAAATCATCCTTTTAAATATGATAAAATATGCTAAATTCATTTTTTCCTGAATTTCATTCTACCTTACTTTCAAGATAACACCATACTTTTTTAGCCCAAGTGAAAAGATACTCACCACGAGTAACAAATTGTCCTTCAGTCTAATCATAGATATCTTAAAAAACGAGAGATTTGCGTTCAGACTTTGACTAATCACCTTCCGGCTATCACCCTCGCTAACCGTAGATTACTTCGATTTAGCAGTAAGCCAGGCAAATGCATAAAAGAGGACCTGACCGATTCGTCTAACCAGAGGATACAGCAGACGGCTAATAACTGCTGTGACACGCTCTATTAACATTAAAAGTATAGATCTCGTGCCATACCTCACGCTCTGATATGAAGTGATAGGCTTTCTATATTTCAACTCAAAATCTTCAGTTTCCTGATATCCAGTTTGGAACTGAAATGAAACAGAGGATTATTCACTCAACCCTTCGGAATAAGCGGAGCATTTGTTATCAAGTTCTATTTATTACAATGGTTCGACATAGAGAAACCCTTTATTAGAGAAGCGTTCCACTAATTTATCTAATAAATCACTTTGGTTCTGCACCTCATCAAAATAACCATTCTTTGCACCTTTAAGGTCCTCTAAAAAGTCACCTGCATTTAGAAGTGTCTGGCCATTTAGCGTCGTCAAATGTAGCTCGGGGTTTTTGTGTGTTAGTGCATATTTACCATTCTGAATTGTAAACATGTGAATCAGTCCATTTCGTAGGCTGTAGTATAAATCTTCTGCATTATACTTGTCGTTGAAATATTCTCTGATAAATCCAATATAAGAAGACTTTACTCCCATTTTTTCTCTACTTTCACCACACCAGAAGCCAGCTAGATAATCAATAACACATGCCATCATAATGAATCCAATTAAAGCATCTTGAGAATGTACTAAGCGATCTATTGGTTCAAAGATCATTTCGTCGAAATGTGGACGGAAACAACTTTTAAACCATATTAGCTTTTCGTCATACAGCATTGAAGGGTTGATATTTGCCAGTGTTGGTATTGATTTTGAAGAAGATGTATACCCGTGAAAGACTATTGCTGAAGTTGTTGCATTTATAGGATGATTTTCACTCATGGCAACCCTCTTGTTCTGTTGGGTAATGGCTAATAAATAATGAATGCATTAATCACTCTCGTTTTTCTTCGGTGTCTTGCCGGGAATCACAGATGAGATGTCATGACACTGAGCTTTATTTATCATATGAGCATGAAATAATCCAGTATACTCAATTTTGGGTGGTGGGTCAGTTTGATTTATTTAAGATTTAATTCAGATGCCATCTTTTTAACTATAGATTTAAAGCCGTCTTTCAACATTTCTTTTGTTTCAGATGTGATCCACGGAAGCTTATATGCTTTTTCAATTAATTTTTGAAATTCTTGATATTTATTATTGCTCAATCTTGCAATGTATGGGAATCCATTATAGGGGTTCTTTATTTTACTCAATAATACCTTTTGCCTTATCAGATCAATACCACGGAGATCACAATAACCAATCGGAGCTAAACCATGATTAGGTATTTTATTTTCCCATTCGCTCAAACATATTTCAAGGGTGCATACCAACTTACAAGCATCTTTTCTGGTTGTAAGAATATGAAAGAAATAATGATCAAGAATAGAATTACCAGCCAATTTATATTTAGGGTTTGGTTGATCAGTGGCCGGGTCAACTGATAGTTTATCAAGATAAAGATTTTGCTGTTTGATGTTGGAAAGTAGATCGTAATTTGATTGTTTCAACTTTAAGCGTTAAGATCTAGTCGTTCATTTAAGCCTTTTTTGTTCCCGATTTTCGCCCCAAGTTTTTTCATTGGTTTTGTTTGGTAGGTTAGTTCTGTTAATGCTTTTGCTCCGTAAGCCTTAACACTTCTCAATACTTCATTAATTGTTTCCACTTCTTCATCACTGAGCTTGTTGAGGGATATATCACCTTTTTTCTTTTTCAAATTGTAGATTATGAATTCATCTCCAGTTTCGGCTAATTCGGAATCTTCTGAGACAATTTCCTGTTTAATTAGATTTTTAAGGTATTCATATATTTTTTTATCAAATGGTCCATAATTATATCTAATATATTCAAAGTCGGTTAGCTTATTTTGATTTTTCTTGATTGCTACTAGATCAATTATATACGAAATCTTCATCAAGCTTGTTATAGATGTACTTGGCCTATTTTGAATTATATATGTGAGCAATTGAAGAGTTTTGAACTTTACTCCATTGGCCACGCACAAGGGATGGCACTATTATTGGGCATTTGTCAAGTATTTATTTGATTAAAGCGAGTATGTCCTCAATTTTCCATACATAATTTGTAATCCCTGCTTCCATTGCCGGTGTTACTCTCAATGTTTGATGCACTCGGCAGAAATTGTAATGCATGAAATGCAGAGCAATAGAGCAAGCCATATTATAACCCGTTTTACCCCCTCCGTGTGTTGCGAGGTCATTCATAGCCAGTGGATGGGGTCCCCATGAATCTGCTCTCTCCCCCCCTGGTCACTCTGTGCACTTTTTGTGCACCAGACAAGAGACAACAAGGGGTAGAACCGTATAAATGGCCTACCCCTGAATCTGTTATTTTCGAGTAATATCAAACAATAACCATGACCGTATATATCCCATAGATGCTATTACAATAACTCTTAATCAGTAGGTCCCTGGTTCGAGCCCAGGATGGCCCACCAATGAAAGTCGGGGAGTTACAAGCTCTCCGGCTTTTATTTTTATGTGTCATGCTACCTATAGCTACCCAATATTTGTCATGTTGGTCATATTCTAAGAAAAGTCCCCATGCAGTTTCTCTCTTCATGCAACAACAAAATGTGGTGCTTTTTAATAAGATATTCCGGGAGTTAAAAAGATCAAGGGCGAGGAGGCACATGTTCTCGCATCCCAAATAATTGGCTCAACAACCCGACACCCCTCATCTCGTAATTTTTTAGTTAATTCAAATACAATTATAACCGATAAGTCTCAATAGTCGTTAAGGAAAAAGGTGTCGGTGAACATCACGAGACCAATACATGCATAAGGGGGCAAGAATAATGAAGGTATTAAAAGTTATTAGCGTGGCATCGGCCATTTGCCTTGCACTCACAGGGATCTGCCTGGCAAATCCTGTATACCCGTCCGGCACTGTTACACCGAATAGTAATATTGATAGTTTTACCGCTGTTACAAGTCTTGATTTTGATAACGACGGAACTTTCACTACGATAGCTACCATTGTTGTCTCCAATAATTGGGAGAACGCATGGGATCTAAAGTTAGACTTTGCGAACGACGGCGTTTTTAAGAGGTACAGTGTCTCTAATGGAGATGGCATTGCCGTGGTGTCAGGAAGTGGTGCTGAAATACCAATGACTGCCATCAGATTTCATCCAACTGGTACAGGTACGCTTGGGTCAGGCCTTTCCGCTCCAGGTACTATCACTTTGTCAGGTTCCGGACCAGCTTCCTTTACATGGAATGCCGGTGGCACACAATCTACGGCCACAGTGGGCTATGAAATGGGCATCCAATGCAGTTGGCATACCAGCTCTGCCCTTCTCCAGGGGACTTACCGGGAATCAATCACAGCAACACTTACCGTAGGTGATGGAAGCTAGGTAATGAATGGAAATCTTAAAAGGGTGAGGAGGGAAATTGTCCCCTCTTTCATAGGTTAGCTGAATGCGCTGCAGATTGATATTATATTTGATCATATGTATGGGGATTTTTTCAACAGCTGTGCCCTTTTCATGGGCATATGCGAGTTTTTCCGTTTCCCCTCAGATCATCACCCTTGAGCCCACCGGCAGGAAGTCACAGGAGTGGGTGTCAATCATGCACTCCGGAGACAGTGATCTGCCCATAGCCATTGAGATGCGGGTCATCAAGAGGGAGTTGGATATTTCGGGCCGGGTATTCCATAGCTCTGATGAGACGGATGAGAATTTCGTGATCTATCCTGCCCAGATAATCCTTTACCCTGGAGAGATGCAGATGGTCTATATTCAATGGGCAGGAAACACGAGACCTGACAAGGAGCAAGTCTACAGCTTAATCGCTGAAAATATACCCATCGAGCTGAAATCGGCAAAAAGCGATAAAGAAATAAAAGATAAAGCACGGTTAGAAATACGGACGTTGGTGAGATATGAAGGGTTGATCTTTGTACGTCCCCCTAAGGTAACACCTGATGTTGTTGTGGAATCGGCAAATGTCGAGATGGATGAGGCGGGGAAGCCCAGGCTTAGTGTGGTATTATTCAATCGAGGTTCTGCTCGCCAAAAAATCACGGGAATGAACCTTACCGTTACCCCTGTTGAAGGGGATCACGCTGAAGTCGATAAGGCCATTACCTATAAGCCGCCATTGCCGAAAGAACAGACAACCCACAGCCTGTATGCCGGATATAAGCGCCAATGCGTCTTGCCTTGGCCGGAATCGGTGCCGGTGGGGCCTGTGAAGGTAACCGTTACCTTTGAGTAGAGGGCCGTGAAAGAGACGAGAAAACATCAAACACGCACAGAGTTATGTTGGCGGCATTTTCAGACATGCCGGGATTGCTCGATGCCTTCCCTGCATGATATTTTTCTGTCTTTTGAATCTTTCTTATGTTTGGGGCTTTGATCCGGACGATCCCACACTGAGTACCAAATCGCCCAATATTGCTGACACACCTTCTCAGACCCTCACACCTGCAGATATCTCCAGCCCCAAGAACCGGGACGAGCTTTTCATGGAGGTTTTCAAAAAACCTCCCCCAAAAGTCCCCATTGAAATGGCAGTTTCTCTGGTCGTACAGGGAAAGAGCTTCGGCAAGATAAGTATGAGCTTTTCTGATGACCGTACCGATTTCTTTTTCCCGAGCTCTCCCGTGATGGTTGCTCTATCCGAAATCCTCAAACCCGACATTTTCAAGGAACTTGGGAAAAAGATCGATCCCCAAGGGAGACTTTCAAAACGAGTTCTGGAAGAAACAGGCATCTCAGCAGCGTTCGATAAGAGGAGATTCTCACTGTCGATCCTGGTGCCCGATGATTTGCAGGGCATGCAGATTCATCATATAACCGGGATCATGATCGACCCTGCAGCGGTTGATGCACTCCACCCGAATCCGTTCTCGGGTTATGTGAACATGAATGCCAAGGAAGGTTGGTGCTACCCGCAACAATCAGACATCAATGATGAGCATCGGGCACCTATGGTGGTGGATTTCGACAGTGCATGGAACTGGCACGGCCTTGTACTGGAGGGTTCGGCTTCATACCTGGAATCATATGAACATCCCCTCCAGCGCGGCGACGTAAGGCTCGTGTATGATAACCCGAAAGATTTATTGAGGTATAGTGCCGGGGATCTGAAATATCCTGTCGAGGGGTATCAGACTACCTTCAATATGGGAGGCATAGGCGTATCAAGGGATTTTTCCTTGCAGCCCTATATCAATGCCTATCCGGTGAGTCAGTTCGAATTCTACCTTGATACCCCGGCAACAGTGGACGTATGGGTGAATGAGACTTTGACCGGCTCCTTGCACCTGGCTTCCGGTACGCACGATATCAGGGATTTCCCTTTCTCCAATGGGCAAAACGACGTAAGGATCGTCATCACGGATATCTACAACAGGATCCAGGTCTTAAGGTTTTCCTTCATACAAGATACATCGCTCCTGGCATCCGGTTTGTCACAATTCTCGTATAATGCCGGGTTCCGCAGTACGATCAAAGACAACTCCTATCGCTATGCAACAGATGAGCCGGCCCTCTCCTTATTTTATCGGAAAGGGTATAGTGATGTTTTTACCATGGGTGGATACCTGCAGGGTATTCCAGATCAGGGGCTGGCCGGGTTCGAAGGGGTCTATGCGGTACCATTGGGGGAATTCACTTTCGATACTGCTCTGAGCGCGGTGAAAGATGAAGACCAAGGCTTGGCAAGTAAATTCACCTTTACCCATAAGCCCAACCCCAACCATACAGGCTCGGATGTCAGCTGGCAGCTCGGTATAGAATATCTTGGGCACGGCTTCACCCGTATTACCGACACATGCCCGAATGACACTGCCTCCTTGAACCTGTCGAGCTATATGATCATTCCCTTGGGGTCCGGTTTCTCTTCGGGCATAGGGGCAGGGTATACCTTTGCCCGGGGGGATGATGCATCCAACCAATATACGCTCTCCGGGAGTTTAAATAAGACCTGGTGTAAAAACCTGAACAGCAACCTAACCGTTCAATATAAACGTGACAGGGATGGGAAAATAAACACGGATGTCTTCTTCGGTTTAGTCTGGATGTTCTCAAACCAAAGCTTAGCGGTCAGCATGGCTTCAGGGGGAAGACACAACATGCAATGGGATTACAATCAGTCTTCCTCTGTGCCCGAGAAAGTATACGCCACTGCTTCTGAGAACCATGATTCCTCCCAGGATCAATACGAGGCAAAATTGGGGTATGTGGGGAATCGCGGCATAGTCGAGCTTTCCCAAACGCATGAAGATCTCCATTATCAGGAAAATCGTTATCATACAAATCAGACAGACATCACCCTCCAGAGCGCCCTGGTGTATGTAGACGGAAACTGGGCATTATCACGCCCAGTGAGCCAGGGGTTCGTCCTGGTGAAAGGCGTAAAGAACCTTCAAGATTCAGAGATTGCCATAAATCCGAGCTCTGATGGATATCAGGCTGTTTCGGGTCGATACGACCCTGCGGTGCTCCCATCACTCACACCATATAATGTGAAAAAGGTAGAGGTACAGCCTTTGGACCCACCACCGGGCTACCTTGTGGAAAAACCTTTCTTCACCCTGTTCCCTACATATAAATGTGGGTATGCACTCTATGTGGGTTCGGATTCCATGGTCGTCGTCATCGGCAGCCTCGTTGTTGGAACAAGCGGAGAACCTTTCGGACATCAGTCAATTGAAATTGTGTCCCTTAACGATCCAAAGGCAGCGCCTCTCCAGACGTTCACCAACCGAAAGGGACAATTCCAGCTTCTCGGCCTGAAACCGGGGAACTACGAGATACGACCGGATGAATCTTCAAGGATGGGGACCGTGACTTTTCAGATCCCTGAAGGAACCGAGGGCATTTACCGTATCGGCTCATTAGCTCTCCCCAAGAAACCTTAGCCGAGTTTCATTTTATTTTCGTAGTAAGGCCTTTTCGAATCCGCTATTCTGAAAAATATGTAATTGGATTAGGACTCATTGCAGGATATATTTACCTAAAGCGCTCATGTATAATTCCAACAAAGGAGAGGTCAAACATGAGAAATGAGCTGTGCTTATCATGATCGAAGTACTTGATCTTGTTAAAAACTTCGGAGAATTCTGCGCCGTCAACCATGTTTCCTTTGAGGTTTCTGCAGGAAAGATCTTCGGTTTTCTCGGGCCGAATGGTGCAGGTAAGACGACTACAATCAAAATGCTTACAACCATATTAAAGCCGACCAGTGGTGTCATAAGGGTTGATGGACATGATCCCGTGCATGAGAAACACCAAGTACGGAGCTCGTTTGGGATTGTGTTTCAAGACCCAAGTCTTGATAGTGAATTAACGGCATTAGAAAACCTTGATCTCCATGGTGTACTCTATGGCGTTTCATCGAATGAAAGGAAACAAAGGATTGAAAAGTTGCTCAAGTTCGTCGAGCTGTGGGATCGAAGAAAAGATTTTGTAAAGAATTTCTCAGGCGGCATGAAACGAAGGCTTGAGATCGCCCGTGCGCTTATTCATGTGCCGAAGGTCCTTTTTCTTGATGAACCGACGCTCGGCCTTGATCCTCAAACACGCAACCATATCTGGAATTACATCCGGCTCTTAAACAAGGAACAGAATATCACGGTCTTTTTTACTACACATTATATGGAGGAAGCAGAGCGTGTAGCGGATGAAATCGCCGTGATCGATCGTGGAAAGATCATAGCGCAAGGTACGCCTGTCACACTGAAGGAGAAAACCCATACCCGATCTCTTGAAGATGCATTCATCGCCTTAACAGGATATGCGATCCGCGATGAAGAGGTCTCTCCCGTGGATCGAATGAGAACCATTGGAAAGGTTTGGGGGCGTTAATGGATGTAATATTCATACTGGCTTTGAGACAATTAAAACGCTACCTGCGTGCCCGTGCCCGGATCATCGGTTCGCTCGGACAACCCATTTTGTTTCTTATTGCCTTGGGTTTTGGTTTTGGTCGAACGTATGAAAAAGCCAGAGGAGGAAATTATATCCAATTTCTGGCACCCGGTATCATTGCAATGGGGATTTTGTTTACCGCTGTCTTCTCCGGAATCGAAATCATCTGGGATAGACAGTTCGGATTCTTGAAGGAGACCCTCGTTGCACCCGTGTCACGCCTTCAGATCGTTTTGGGCCGAACTCTCGGCGGAGCAACGGTTGCACTAATCCAGGGGTTCATTGTTTTTCTGGTTTGTATCGTTGCAGGTTTCCGAATTCAGGATATGACACTCCTGCCGATAGCATTTATCTTTATGTTTCTCATTTCCATCCTTTTTACGGCTATGGGCACGGTAGTCGGTTCGATTCTTGAGGACCTGCATGCCTTTCCCCTCATCATGAATTTTCTCGTGATGCCGCTCTTTTTCTTTTCAGGAGCACTTTTCCCGGTTCAGGACGTGCCGAAGGCATTAAAGATTGCTGTTGATATCAACCCGCTCTCTTACGGAGTCGATGGACTGCGTGGAGCCATGAGTCAAGGATTCCTTTTCGGATTAGGGACGGACTTTATCGTCCTGAGCATTCTTACAGCTATCTTACTCTTTGTCGGTAGTTATTTTTTCTCAAGAATTCAGCTCTAGGGAGGTTATCACAGTGATGAAGACAAGGTATTTAATCGCGATTGGTTTATTCTTCATGGGGGCAACAAGCGCACATGCATCCGATTACATGACGCTTGAAGATTCGATCAAGATGGCCGTTGAGCGTAACCCCGGCGTGAAGGCCCAGGACCAGGACGTTCTCGGGAAGGATATGGACAAAAGGTCCCAGTTCTCCAAGATGCTCCCTTCTGTGGATCTCTCCTACGGGTATACACGGCTTCAGGATGCCCAAACGATTGCGTTCCCCCCACCTATTGGTGAAGTCCCCCTGAGCTCGCAAACTCTGTACAGCACGGATATTAAGGCCAAGCAGGTGCTCTTTGCCGGGGGGGCCTTGTACAACAGCTACCTCATTGCAAAGAACGATCTGATCTCAGCCCAGATCGCACAGCAGAGCTATATCAGAGACTTGAAGCTTATGGTCATCGACGCCTACTATGGGGTGATAAGGACAAGACAGCAGCGGGAGGTGGCAAAGAGCAATGTCGCTTCCGTAAAGTCTCACCTCGATGTCAGCAATGCCTTTTTCAACCAGGGAATGATCCCGAAAAATGATCTGCTTGAATCTCAGGTGCAATACGCACAGAGTGAGCAGCAACTTATCACTGCCGATAATGCAGTGAAGATAGCCCAGTCGAACCTGAATATCCTTGTGCAAAGGAACCTTATAGAGGATGTGAACATAGACTCGGAGATACCCGTGAACAAGCTGGAAATTACCTTTGATCAATCCCTTGCCACGGCCATGGACAACAGGCAGGAGATCAAGACTGCAAAACTGCAGGTTGACAACTCCACCAAAGGGATCGACCTCGCGAGGTCACCCTTCATGCCGAGTGTGGCTGCAACCTATGATTATGAAAAGCAGAAGGGTGAGAATCCCTCCATGCGATACGATACCTGGCAGGCTGGGCTGGGGCTTACCTGGAACCTCTTCTCGGGGGGCTCCGACTACTGGAATTACAACAAGTCGCACTATATGAACAGCAAGGCCGTGTACCTGCTGGAAAGCCTGAAAGACCAGGTTACCCTCGAGGTCAAGAACTCTTACCTCAATATAGAGGAGGCGCAGGCCCGTTTGCAGGTGGCCGAGAAGGCCATTGCTCAGGCAGAAGAATATGTAAGAATAGAAAAAGACCGGTATAACGTCCAGGTGGCGACAACTACCGACGTGCTGACGGCCCAGACCCTGTTAGTGCAGGCGCAGAACAACTATATAAATGCACGTGCGGATCACGCCAGGGCCATGGCGGCGCTGCGCGCCTCCATGGGCACCCTCTAATCATAGTTCTCTGCCCGGAGCACCGCATTTATAGTGTATGGGGAGAGGCCGGCCTTGATAGTGCGCTTTGAAGTATGCTAACCACTCCCGCATGACGAAGAAGCCCGCACTGAAGACCGAGATCTCGAAAGTACTTGCGTGCACGCTCGCAGATCGCGCACGCAGTATCATCGACTCCCCATACACCAAACAGATCATCGAGCAACTCCCTCCTCAGGAGTCTTACCTCATCATCAAGGAATCCTGGGGCACCGACAGCCAGATCCTGCTCCAGTATGTACCGCCGGAGGCGGTGAGCCACTTTATCGATCTGGACTGCTGGGAGAGGGATACTTTTTCAGTGGATTCCTTCATGGAGTGGCTGTGGGAGATCTACAATGCTTCGTTTGAATCTCTTGCACAGGCCCTTGAAACCCTCGACATAGAGATACTCGTGCTCCTTTTCCAGACCTACATCGAGGTGGTGCACGTACGGCCGACCGACGAGCATATTGCCGATCTCATCGATGAGGGCTTCGAGAGCCTTGACAGTATGTATTTCTACCGCATCATTCAAGAAGACGATCGCTCCCATTTCATCAAAGAGATGCTGAGTATCCTCTTTACCAATTATCGTGATCTCTACTACTCCATCCTTGAAGGTGTCATGTGTGAGCTTAGATCCGGTATGGAGGAGACCACCTACGAGCGGAGGTCGTTGCGTCTTATGGAGATGGGATTCCCCCTGCCGGACGAAGCCATAAGCGTCTATCAGCATGTGCGGCCCGAAAAGCTCCTGGATCAGGGCATCATCAAAGAAAAGACCCCCATTATCACGAAGCACCTCCACATGCTTCCCACGGTCTACCTGGAGCAGTTCTCCCAAGGCAGGGGGTTCCTCGTGAGGTCGCTGCAAAAGACCTCGCCCGAGACAAAAGAACGCTTCCTCTATGAGATGATCTACCTGGCCAACAAGATCATCATGGCCGACTACAAGCCCCTCAATGAGATGCAGGAGCTCAAGCACAGTATGGAAAAGGCAAGCTCGCTGGTCACACTGGGATTGAGTGTTGCCATGAAAGAAAAAGCCGTTACGGGAGATGCGGTCTTAAGCTCGATGAATGCCGAGACCCTGTTTTCTCTCGGATATAACATGGTCTATGTGCAACAGCGCAGGTTGAAGCTTCTCCTCAATTCCATCGAAGCAACCATGATACCGGAAAGACTCAAAGGGTACACCGAAGGACTTCTGAAGAAGAGGCCGCTCTTTAAAGACAAAGAATTCTCACTCCTCGAAGAACTCGAGGAGGTGACGCATGCCATTGATACGATCGAGACCATGGCTGGAATCATGTCCGTTTTGGAGTGGGAGGACCAGATACCTAACCTGTTCGGAACCAATACGGGGGCAAACCTCGACATGGAAGCCGTCATCCTAACCTCACTTGCTGTTAATACCCTTGACCATCACTCAAAATTCCGACCTTTGCTCCGAACAGAACTTACAACCTTTCTCTCCCATGCAACACGTCGAAAGGGCGTTCGTCGTATCGCAGCATCTACATTCATGAAAGACCTTGAGATATACCTATCTCAGCTCAACAGCAATCTGGATCAAGCCTATAGAGCAGACATCGCATCATCTCTCACGTATCGAATGGAGGAGGAGATCGGAGGTCTGAAAGACCTGGATCAACTCGATCAACGGTTCATCACCTGCTTTATAGTGAAACTCAAAGACTAAAGAATCCTTCATGCCGATAACCGGCAAACCGCTCATTGATGATGGAGGGCCCCGGTAAGACAATGAGGGTTTGACAATATCTTATATTTTATATGGTAAACGATCATCAAAAAATTGTGAGGTGATTTCATGAAAAAGGGTATCGCAGTGGTGTTTGGTATCTCCTTGGCTGTTTTTTTGTATCTTTCCCTTTCCGGCTTTTCTTCATGTGCAAAGTCACGATTAGAGCCTATGGGCGATACCGGAAATACGGTCATGACGGCATGCACGGTTTGCCATGATACCCAGCGGATCTGCGACGCACTGGGAAAAAAGGACAAGGATACCTGGAGTATGACCGTAACGAGGATGGTTGGAAAGGGGGCATCACTCGACAAGGAGGGTATACCCCAGGTGGTGGGCTTCCTCTCCGGCCTTAAGCCCGGCTCAAAACCTGTCTGCAAGTAGGGTATGAAAACTGGGCCGGATCACATGGAACTATGGGAACCCTAAACATCATGTATGGCCCGAAGATCACACGGAATATCAAAGAGGGTTATGGACAAAATCTTTGGTATTCATCCCGCTAAATGAAAACGATCCTCCTTTGTTCTTTTGCGTATTTGTTCTGTTCCGTATTGACATTCCTGGAATCAGGATTATCATTGTCTATTGCAAAATATATCATTTCTCTCTGTCGGGATGCGCCACCTGTACTCACGTTTGTCATGTATTCCCGGTGAACCATGAGAGGACCAATTTCCTTCTCATGGTTACAAAAAAACTCATCCCAAGAGTGGGGGGACGGGCAATGATAAACCGCAGAAGAGATAAAAGAATTCATCTCCCGGCCAAAATGGATGCAACCATTACTTATAGTGATGCACTGAAAAAGGTTGCGGGAGGCCCCATAGGAAACATTAGTACCAATGGAATGTTCATGTTGACAGAAGCAGTCCTTGATAAGGATGCCTATGTGACCATGCGACTCAACAGCGAAAACCTCATCGGAAAAACCGTCTACCTCCAGGGTCTTGTCGTACGCACCGACGCCAGTGGGATGGCCATCAAGTTCACATACGCCAACGATGATGATATCACTACGCTCCTAAACTTCTGATGAGGACTGTACCCTTAAGGCTCAGAGATACTTCTCCGGGGGTCGCCGCTCCGGGATGTACACTACAGGGATTATTCCCTCGTTCCAGTCTCGAGAGACATAGAGATTACAGTAGCAGCTCCCATACTCCTCTACATCGGGGACCCTATAAACACATGGACAGATGATGTCCCGGTCTTTTTCCTTATCACCCAAGGCTAATCTGCACGGGCAGCACATATAACCATAGCGTTTCTTATTAATGAGCAATGCTTCCAGCAGGTCAAATACCCGTTCCCTATCCTTGTTGAAAAAATATCCCTTTGGCTCCTGGATTTTTTTTAACATTTCGAAGAGTTTTTCCACTTCACTCATAGGCCGAGGGCCTCCTTGATCTCACGGTCCTGGAACCCGATGATAACCTTGTCTCCGCATAGGATAGTGGGAAACGTCAAGCGTGGATTGTACTTCCTTACCTCATTAAGGATGGCTGCCTTTTCCTCGGTGTCGAGCAAATCCACATCGATGAATTCATAGCGTACATTCAGATCATTCAGGAATTTTTTCGCTGCCTTACAGTGGCTGCAGGTGCTCAGCGTATAGATCTTGATTGTCTTATCCATTATCAATTTCCCCCTATTCTTATTTACATAATGGTTTTATATCACGGATTCAATACCGGTGTTCTTGACAGGAATACGTTTTCATCAGAGAATGAGCTTCACATAAATGCGGAGGTTGTTCATGGAATCCATGGAGCAAAATGTCGGGACCATTGACAGGCTTGTACGCGCCGGCATGGCGGTCATCATCATCCTTGTTCTGGTCAAGAGCGGCAAGATTTCGCTGCTGACGGCCATCTCGCTGGTTGCCGGCGGCATGCTGCTTTCGAGCGCAACATCAGGTGTATGCCCGCTTTATACCCAGCTGGGTATTTGTTCGAAAAAGAACGACTAGGAGAATAACTGCCGGGTTGGCATTCGCAATAAGACCGTCTTAAAGCAAAGGCTTATGCGGCGACTTTGATATAACTGATGAAGTAATCCACACCCGACCACGTGGTGAAGAACAGGGCAATCCACATGAAGAATTCACCTGCAAGCTGAAACTGCAACCCAAAGATCGGATAGTGCACAAGCAGGGGAATAAGAGCAGCGCACTGGAACGCAGTCTTGTATTTGCCGATCCAGTCCGCTGCGATGATAATGTTCTTCTCCGCAGCAATACTCCGTAAACCCGTTACGGCAATCTCCCGGGCGACGATAACCGCCACCATCCAAGCGGGTACTCTGCTCAACGGAATGAGCATGATCATGACAGTGGCGATCAGAAACTTGTCAGCTAAGGGATCCAGCAGTTTTCCAAGGTCGGATTCTATATGAAACTTCCTTGCAAAGTATCCATCGAGGAAATCGGTGATCATTGCGACCCCAAAGATACTCGCGGCTATGACAGATTGGATCAGGCTGTCATGAATGATGAGAAGTGCAATGACCGGGACCATGAAAATCCGCGAGACGGTCAGAGCATTTGATATGTTCATTCCCCTGCATATCCTCCCCCATGTATTCTCGCAAGTACATTCCTAACATAATCAGTGGTCTCTTGGTAGGGTGGAATTCCGCGGTATGAATCGACCGCATTCGGGCCGGCATTGTATGCAGCAAGGGCCAACATGAGGTTGCCGTTGTATTTTCTCAGAAGCCATGAAAGATATTTCGTACCGGCAGTAATGTTCTCAGTAGGATTCCACGGATCGTTAACACCTAACACCTGGGCCGTTTCCGGCATGAGCTGCATCAGGCCCATTGCCCCTTTGGACGACCTGGCCATCGGGTCATAGCCGGACTCAACCTCGATGACGCTCTTAATAATAGTCGGGCTCATCCCATTGCCTCGCGCAATAATGCTGATCAGGTTGTCGTACTGCGATCTCGAGATCTTCCTGGAAGAGTATTGTGGGTATTGATATTGTGAATATTGGTATTTCCTCTGTTTCTCTTTGGCGTAGAGCTTCCAGTCGGCACCCATGGGACAGTTGCTGAAATGCATCGTGCCGTCAGGCCCACGCCTCATGAAGATATCGGCATGCACTGGGCTTGTCCATAAGAGAGCAACGACAAATAAACAAAGAAAACCTACTATTCTTCTCTTCATATTAGTCTATATCGTCACATGAAATGATTTATTCAAATATTTCATTATTGTACTCATGTTATTATACGCAATGCAAGCCTTTCGTTTCAAGTATCTTGCGGCTGAAGGGGCTTAACCCCTCGTTTCCTGGAGAGAAATACCCTCATCCTCGTTCCCTGGTTCACCGAACTGTTCACGGATATGAAGCCGCCGTGCTCCTCAATAATCATATAGACCTTGGAGAGCCCAAGGCCGGCACCTCTCGGCTTGCTGGTATAAAATGGGTTGAAGATGTCCTTGATTTCATCACTCGGAATACCTTTGCCGGAATCAATGACATCTACGATCAAATAATGCGGGTGGAGGCTGACGTTCACCACGAGCGAGCCCTTGCCGTCCATGGATTCGCAGGCATTCATGAAGAGGTGCCAGAAGGCCTCCACGAGAAATACGTGGTCCGCATGGATCTCTTCCAGGCCGGACGGTACATTCACCTCGTAGGCGACCCCGCTGAATTTGCCTGAGCCGAAGGTTTTTATGAGGGCATCATTAATGATGTCTTCAATATGGGTCATGGAGAAGTTGGGCCGGTGAATCTTGGTGTAGTTTACGTATTCCTCTATATCCAAGATCATGGCTTCCAGCCTCTTGACGTCCTCGATGATGTAATCGACATACACCTTTTCAGCGGAATTAGCGTCCACCGACTTACTCAGGCGCCTGGAGAATCCACCCAGCGATGTAAGTGAGTTGCGTATCTCATGGGCCACCCCTTCCACTACCTTGCCCAGGGAAGCCAGCTTCTCGGCATTGATAACCTGTCTGCGCATCATCTCTATGTCGGTGAGGTCTCGAATAACAAGCACGATGCTGTTCGCATACTGCTCACTCTTGAGAAAAGAGGCGCTCAACAGCCCTGAGAATATGCTCCCGTCGGCCTTACGGAAGGTATATTCATTCTGAAAATACTCATCGCCTTGAAAGGATGCCTGCTTGATGTCTTCAAAGATATCCACACTCGGATCGGGAATGAGCACATCTACAGGTTTATTCTTCATATCTTCCAGCGTTCCCCAGAGCTTATGGGCCATATGGTTCATGAACTGGATGGTCCCCCTGGCGTCGATCGTAATCACTGCCTCGCCCATGGTCTCGGTGATGGTGCCCATATAATCCTTGTAGGCATCACCCCTGGCCCTAAGACGGATGTTCTCAAGCTGCAGCTCATGATCATTGATGAGCTTTTTCGCTATATGTACGAGATATTGCATGGAGAACGGCTTGGTGACGTAATCCTTTGCACCTGCCTTCATGGCTTGGACCGCCGTGTCCTCGGAACCCTCGCCGGTGATAAATACCACCAGGGCATCAGGATCTATGGTAACGATCTCTTCAAGGACATCCACCCCGTCCATCTTCGGCATGAGGTAATCAAGGAAAGTGAGATCGGGTTTCTCCTGGGAATAAAGATCGAAGGCCTCTTCTCCGTCAAAGGCCTGCACCACATCGAATCCGTGCTCAAAGAGCATCTCCCGCATGGCCTCGTTGAGGTCACGGTTATCGTCGGCGATCATGATCTTCCATTTCTTTGGTGTAGGCTCTTCCACTTTACCCGTCCTGAATCTTCAGCATCTCGTCATTCTTAAAGTTTTTCTTAACTTGTGTCACCATCTTTCCAGAAGGAAGTATAAGCTCGGGCGCGATTTCTGCAAGGGGGTAGATCACAAATGCCCGGTTTTCCATACGGGGATGCGGGACAATCAGACGCTCGTTCATAACCGACACACCATGGATAAGAAGAATATCTATATCGATTGTTCTGGGTGAGTGGATATAGGGCCTGGCCCTTCCCAGAGAATCCTCTACCTCTTGGCAGAGGTCGAGGAGTTTCATCGGATCACCCTCAAAAGAGAATTCAACGACCATGTTGAGAAAGTTGCCCTGCTCATCATGAACCTCCACCGGTAAGGTCTCATAGACACATGAGCTCTTGACGATCTTTACACCACTTTTTACAAGGCGTTCCAATGCTTCTTTAAGAAAAGCCACCCTATTCCCAAGATTTGATCCAAGAGAGAGAAATCCTCGTATCATGCAAGTCTGTTGGTCAAGGTCCCGATACCCTCTATCTCTATGGCAATTTCATCACCACGTACCATAGGACCGACGCCAGAGGGTGTCCCTGTAGCGATGACATCCCATTTTCTTAGTGTCATGATTGAAGAGATGAATTCGATGAGCGCAAACACATTGAAGATGAGGTTATTCGTATTTGATGACTGTTTGATCTCTCCATTCAGGCGTGATTGTACAGCCAGGGTATGCGGATCTTTGATATCGGTTTCAATCCACGGACCCAGTGGCGCAAAGGTATCGAAGGACTTTGCCCGGGTCCATTGCACGTCTTTTGCCTGGAGGTCCCTTGCGGTCACATCGTTGAAGCATGTATACCCAAGGATAACATCTCTTGCATCCCGTGCAGGAACATTTCTGCATTCCTTTGAGATAACCACTGCCAGCTCTGCTTCATAGTCTACCCGCTCCGACCGGGCAGGATAGATGATGTCGTCCCCGGGACCAATGACTGATGTCGAGGGTTTCATGAAGAGTATGGGCTCTTCAGGCAGCGTCAGTCCCATCTCCCGGGCATGGTCCCGGTAGTTCAGGCCGACGGCTACGATCTTGCTCGGTAATACGGGAGCCAGGAGTTTCTCAATCTCCACCACACGTCCCAGACTGGGGGTATCCGGATTCCACTCTCTAAACGCACTGCCATCCTTTGTGGAATACCAGATGAGCTGGCCGGTTGCTGAAAGGGCCCTACCGATTTTCATAGTTGAGACCCAAGACATCCATCATGGTGTATAGGCCGGGCCCTTTGCTCATTATCCACCGGGCGGCCCTGATGGCACCGCGCGCGAAGTTTTCCCGGCTATGGGCCTTGTGGGTGATCTCGATTCGCTCTCCGGGGCCTGCAAACATCACCACATGCTCGCCCACGATGTCGCCTGCGCGGACGGTCTGTATGCCGATCTCACCTTTTGGTCTGACCCCGATGATGCCGTAGCGCTCATACCGGGCATGCTTGGCCAGTTCAATGGCCCTGCCTTTAGCCACTGCCTGGGCCAGCGCCAGGGCAGTACCCGATGGCGCATCTTTCTTGAGCCTGTGGTGTGCCTCCACAATCTCCGCATCATAGCTTTCATCAAGAATACCAGCCACCATGTTCACTACCTTCATGAGCACATTGACCCCGATGCTCATGTTCGGCGAAAGAACGATTGCTATCTTTGATGCGAACGACTGAATCTTCTTTTTCTGTTCCTCAGTAAACCCTGTGGACCCGATTACCATGGCCTTGCCGTTCTTTGATGCGTATTTTGCGGTAGAAAGCGTCACTTCAGGGAAAGTGAAATCAATGATACAATCACAAGGAGCGAATGCCTTTTCCATGGATGAGGTCACCTTGAACCCTATCTTGGGGCATCCCAAGGCCTCACCCGCATCCCTGCCGATAAAAGGGTGGGCCTTGTCTTCCATGGCGCCTGCAAGGGCAAAATCAGGGCTATCCAGGATGGTCCGCGCTATGAGTGAACCCATCCTCCCGCCAAACCCGACAACGCCGGTATTGATCATGGGGAACCTCCAGGGGTCAACTGACGCAGCCGTAGCGCTTCAGCACCTCGGCAAGCTTCTTCTTATTGGCTTCACTCATGGGGCATAAGGGAAGCTTGAACTCCTCTTTCACCTTGCCCATCATGGCAAGAGCGGTTTTTACTGGGATGGGGTTGGTCTCTATGAACAAGGCCTGGTTGATATCCAAGAGCTCAAGATGGAGCTTCTGCGCTTTTTTTATGTCCCTTGCATCCCATGCCTTGCACATGGCTGAAAGCTTATCAGGCAGGATGTTTGCAGTGACCGATATGGCGCCGACACCGCCGACACACAGGATAGGATAATTCAGGGCATCCTCGCCCGAGAGCACGCAGAAATCATCGGCCGTGTCTCTGACGATCTGGGAGCACTTCACTAGGTCTCCGCTCGCCTCCTTGATGCCCACGATGTTGTCTATCTTGGATAGCTCAACAACGGTTTCTGAGCTCATGTTCACCCCCGTCCTGCCGGGTACGTTGTAAAGGATCTGGGGTATGTCGCATGCCTTTGCCACGGCCTTATAGTGCTCGTAGAGCCCCTTCTGGGTGGGCTTGTTGTAGTAGGGCGTGATGAGCAGGGCCGCATCCGCACCTGCATCCTTGGCATGCTTCGTAAGGCGGATGGCCTCGGTTGTTGAGTTGGAACCGGTACCTGCAATGACAGGAACCCGTTTGCCCACTTCATCTACCGTAATGTCGATGACATGCTCGTGCTCTTTATGGGACAGCGTGGCTGATTCGCCCGTGGTGCCGCAGGGCACGATACCGCTGACTCCGCCTTTGATCACGAAATTGATGAGATTCCTATACGCCTTCTCGTCTACCTTGCCTTCCCTGAAGGGGGTTACAATGGCGACGATTGCTCCTGAAAACATCGCTCTCCTCCATAGTTAGATCAGACCCTTGGGGACATGCTCACCCGAGATGAGGTCTTCGTATGATTGCCTGTGTATTACCACAGAATACTCGCTGCCATCCACCAAAACCTCCGGTGGCTTGGGCCGGGAGTTGTAGTTGGAGGCCATGGTGAACCCATAGGCCCCGGCGCTCATCACTGCGATGAGGTCTCCCCTGGACAGATACGGCAAGTCCCTGTCTTTTGCAAGGAAATCACTGGACTCGCAGATGGGCCCCACCACATCGGCCTTTTCCTTTGGTCCCTGTTTCTCGGCAAGGGGCATGATATCATGCCAGGCGCCGTAGAGTGCCGGGCGGATGAGGTCATTCATGCCCGCATCCACGACGATAAAGGTCTTCTCGTCCGTCTCTTTGCGGTAGAGCACCCGGGTCACCAGCACCCCGGCATTACCCACAATGACCCTGCCGGGTTCGAAGATCAGCTTAAGATTCAATTCGTTAACAGCATCGATGATGGCTGCACCGTATTCCCTCGGGTGAGGAGGATGCTCGATCGAATAGGTGATACCCAGTCCTCCGCCCAGGTCCAGGTATTTGAACCCGATGCCCAGATCCTTGAGGTCTGCTATGAGCACCTTGAGCCGCTCCACCGCATCGATGAACGGGCTGATGTCGGTAAGCTGGCTGCCGATATGGCAGTCGATGCCCACGATATCGAGGTGCTCCATCTCTTTGGCCTTCAGATACTGCCTAATGGTCCCCTCGATGTCGATACCGAACTTGTTCTGCTTCAGGCCGGTGGAGATGTAGGGGTGCGTCTGGGGGTCCACATCCGGGTTGACCCTTATGGATATGGGCGCCTTCCTATGCAGCGCCCCTGCGCGTTCGTTGATGACCTCGCACTCCTGCTCGCTCTCGATATTGAACATCATGATGCCGGAATGAATGGCCATATCGATCTCTTCGTTTGTCTTGCCGACACCCGAGTAGACGATTTTGGAAGCCGGAATCCCAGCCTTCATCGCCCTATAGAGCTCTCCTCCCGAGACTACATCGGCGCCAAGGCCGTGATTCGCCATGAGGGTGAGGATGGCAAGGTTCGAGTTGGACTTCATGGCAAAGCACGTCTGATGGTCTATCCCGGCTAACGGCTCCTCAAAGGCCTGTATATGCCGCCTGAGGGTGGGAAGGCTGTAGCAGTAGTATGGCGTGCCGATCTCGCGTGCGATCTTTTCGAGCGGCACAGCCCCGCAGCACAGTTTCCCTGTTTCGTCATAGGCAAAATCATGCATGGCTCTCTATCCCTTCCAGTGCGGATTTCTCTTATGTGTCAGTGTCATTTCACCACGATCTGGGCCGGGGTGATCCATTTAGTGGTGTCATGCTCCACGGCTATGCGGTAGACCATGTAGCCTGATATGGGTGACGGATCCTTCAAAACCACCTCACCGGATTTCTCAAGGGAGATCTTCTGCTTCACCACAAGATCATCGGTGCAGTTGGGGCATATCCCCTTGGGCTTGCCCAGCAGCACTACATCGGCACGGGGCATATTACACCTGACCTTTGCCACAACCTCGGGGCCTACGAACCTGATGGAGATCACTTCTACAGGGTCCGGCTTGGCCGGGGGCAGCGGCGGCAGTTTCCTGCCGCAGCCCATAAAGGCAATGATGATTGAGAACGTGATGAAGAGGGCCCTACTCCTCATGGGAGAGCGACTCCAGGATGGCCTGTGCATCCGTGAGGGCATTACGCACATTGACTCTTGCCGTGCCTCCATAACTTGTCCGTCTGTCCATCGAGGATGCCGGGTCAAGGCTCTCGAACACATCCGTCCCGAACAGATCGGAAAACGATTTGAGCTCATCGAGGCTGAGGTCGGAGAAACTCCTGCCCTTATCTATCAGCATGGATATGATCTCGCCTGTAACTCGGTGTGCTTCCCTGAAGGGCATGCCCTTGGCCGCGAGGTAGTCGGCCATATCGGTTGCCGTGATGAATCCGTCGAGCAGAGACTTCTTCAACGATTCGACCTTGGGGCTCATGCCGGCTACCAGACCTGCCATGAGCTTCAATGACGAGACAGCCGTATCCAGGCTCTCAAAGACAGGCTTCTTGTCCTCCTGCATGTCCCTGTTATAGGCCAGAGGCAGGCCTTTCATCATCACGAGCAGGGCCGTCAGGTTCCCATAAACACCGCCCGTCTTGCCCCGCACGAGCTCGGCCGCGTCCGGGTTCTTCTTCTGGGGCATGATGGAGCTGCCCGTGCAGAATGCATCCGGAAGGTCGATAAAGGAGAAGGGCTGCGAGTTCCAGATGATGATCTCTTCGGCCAGCCTGGAGAGGTGCATCATGATGAGCGAGCAGACAAATGCCGCCTCGCAGGCAAAGTCGCGGTCACTCACGGCATCGATGGAGTTCCTGGCCGGGCTTGAGAACCCGAGATCTTTAGCTGTAGCGACCCGGTCGATGGGGTGGGGTGTTCCTGCAAGGGCGGCGCTGCCGAGCGGTGAGACATTGACCCTGGCCAAGACCTCTTTAATGCGCTGATGGTCCCTCAGCGCCATCTCAAAATAGGCAAGGAGGTGGTGTGCAAAGGACACCGGCTGGGCATGCTGGAGGTGAGTCATGCCGGGGATGATGGTATCCACATGATCAGACGCCTTGGAGAGCAGCACGCGCATAAAGCCTTTGAGCTCCCTTGCCATCTCGATGAGGGCATTGCGCGTATACAACCTGAAATCGGTGGCCACCTGGTCGTTTCTGCTCCGTGCAGTGTGGAGCTTCTTGCCGGCCTCTCCGATCCTTTTTGTAAGCTCGGTCTCGATGTTCATATGGACGTCTTCCAGGGCGGGATCGAATTTGAATGATCCGTTCTCGATATCATTTCTGATGGAAAGCAGCCCGTCAACAATG
>Ga0187889_10001479_pt1 | contig 24975 bp, 23 predicted proteins | sample June2016WEW_7_10_2_FD_132992 | JGI IMG/M metagenome (GOLD analysis project Ga0187889, IMG submission 132992) | Peatland microbial communities from SPRUCE experiment site at the Marcell Experimental Forest, Minnesota, USA - June2016WEW_7_100 | ecosystem: Environmental > Terrestrial > Soil >... | reverse complement strand
CCGCGGGCGAGGGGAGAGCCGTTCTCGAGCAGTCGGCCCCGGTGGCAGCAAGCCAGGCATCGAGCCCTGAGGTCACCACTGGTGCGCTGGCTGCGGCGCCGGGAAAACCGTCTGAAGTTAGTGCCGTCCCCGCGCCGAGCGACAAGCCGGCCGGCCTCGAGTTCAACTTCTTCGCTGCGGAGCCTGGTGCCACACCGAACGCGGATTCCGTGGCGCAGGGCGCCGCCATCGACAAGCTCGCGCAAACGCGCCGACATCGACTCACGGTTCACCAGACCCTCGGACTCGTGACGTGGGCACTCATGGGCGCCAGTTGCGTAGTGGGCCAGCTCAACTACCATGACCTTTATGGTGGTGGCAGTGGCAGGGGCGCCTATCAACTCCCCCATCAATTGCTGGTCTATCCCACGGCCATCATGTTTGCCATTACGGGCACCTACGCGCTCCTAGCACCTACGCCCTACAAGAAACCACTCAAGTTCGACACCGCGCTCGTCCATCGGATCGCCGCCATCGGCGCGACCGCCGGCATGATTGCTCAGGTGGCGCTCGGCTTTATAACGGCCCGTCAGGCCGACGCAGGCAATCCCACAGACCTCAAGCAAATGGCCCAGGTTCACGCTGTCGTGGGCTGGACCACCTTTGGCTTCATGACCGCCGCCGGCGCCGCCTGGGTTTTCTGAGCATACAGGGAGATCGAGCTCAGGAAAGGAGTGAACTATGTTCAAAGCCATCCGGACTTCACGCCAGCCCGTTGTACTGGGGTATCTGCTCGTCATGTTCGTTTCGGTCCTATCTGCTTGTGCAAAACCTGACATCACCACCGTACCCGCGCATCCCTCGTACGAGCTGGACGTAAAGCCATTGCTGGCAGATCACTGCCTGCTCTGCCACAGCTATCCGGCCACACGTGGCGCGCCGACCAGCTTTCGCCTCGACGTTTACGCCACCTCCGGTCGCATTGCGGGGGCCCGGGATGAGGCTCCCCGATTCATCAACTCCGTCCTGAGCAACAAGATGCCGCCCGCCGCACTTTGGGGCGAAGGCGTCGGCGCCAATGGGGAAAAACTACTGCAGAACTGGCAGATCGACGGCTATCCAGACTATCCGACCGGAAGCGGCTTGGATGGTGGCCCCGGTTCGACAGATACGCCGGTTTCCGAGTGATCGAGGGCGCTCTGGATCGGGTACTTGCGAGCGGCGGGCGACCATGAAACATCCGGACGCCAAGGATCATCTTAGTGTGATACGTGTGCCTCGCGGACCATCTGTTCCCTGCCGTGTCTCGGGCACAGTACGGATCTCTCGGAGGGCCTCGCGCGACGGTACGGGGCTGATCCAGCCTACCACCGAAAGGAGCTAGTCGATGTTCTCAAAGCGTCTGTTCGCCCTCTGGTGTCTTGTATTGGCCAGCGCGATCGTTCCCTTACCTGCGCGGGCGCAATCCACGGAACTCGCCGGCACCGGAGCGGTCGAATACCGACTGGTCCACAAATTCCACAAGTTCACCGGCCGCAGCAAGGCCATGGTCGTGCGCGGGGCCGTGGACGCGGGCGGGCTCAAGGCGATGGCGCGCGCCCAAGTCGGCACGTTCGATAGCGACAACACGAATCGCGACGAACATATGATGGAGACGGTCGAAGGCACCAAGTACCCGTGGGTCACCGTGCGGGTCGCAGCAATGGGATACAAGCTGCCAACCTCCCCAAGCACGGCGAAGCTCGTGGTGCAGGGTGCGGTCGAGCTCCACGGGGTGACGGTCAATCACCCCATCGAGCTGGGCGTGGAAACTCAGGACGGCGTGCACTTCCGAGTGCACTTTGAATTTGTCGAGAGCCTGACCGCGCACAAGATCGAGCGTCCGAGCTTGCTTTTCATGCCGGTCGACGACACCATTACCATCGTGGGATCGGCTGAAATCACGGCGAAGAGATAGGAATCTGGCCGAACCATTCGAGCTGTGTCGGCCTGGCGCGTGGGCCCTTACGACCGATTGAGCGGTTTGCCGTTGGCCGCCGTGCCGTGAGCGAGAACATTTTTCAATTCATGTTCGTAAGGCCGTTGATCCTAATTACCTAGTCAGCTCGCGAGGTTACAACTCACAATCCCAGGGTCCCGGAAATGTGTGTGCACACAATGGAGCGACACCACGCTAATTGCAGAACTAATTTTGGTGCGCGGCCTAAGCCGTTGAAATGCGGGGGTGGCGTCGCCGCCCGCCCCAACAGCACCCACACCGCGCACACTCCGGATACCGTAGGCGGCGTGGCCTGGCTTGCGAGCAGCGGATGGCCGCTAGAGCACCGAACAGTTTGAAGGCCAATGATCACGCGGCCCTGCGGAAGTCCATTATCTCGAGGTTCTGTCGGCCGCTATGTTCGCTGCGGCGAGGTTCTGGCCGCGGAAGACGGCGGCGTCGCCCGACGAGCGGGCGTGGAGCCAGTTGTCGAGGCGCTTCACCTGCACGCCTGAGGCGAGGCGGAAGAGCAGCAGGAGCGAGAGACCGAGGGCCGCGTCGGCCGTCCCGGAGCGCACCGCGATGGACAATTTGCGCAGGTTAATCGACTCGGGGCGAGGACGGCGGGTGCCCCGGGCATCGGCAGGGAGAGGTCGCCGCAAGGTCTCCACGGAGGGGCTCTGCTGCCAGAAGAAGAGACCCCAGGAAAGGGCGAGGGCGAGCATGGCCACCAGGTGGAGGGTGGGTAGTAGGTGGATTGGCCTCGCCTGCCCGGTCATGGCAGGCCTCCCTGACGATCGATGGCCAGGTTGTGCTCGAGCATGCGGCCAAACTCTTGGCCGAGGCTGTGGGCGATGGCAATCACCAGCGCGCCGGTGGCGAAGCGGACCAGCGCTACCTGTTGCCCGGGAATGGTCGCCGAAACGAGGCGCTCCACCAGGGCCATCGATGCAAACAAGGTCGACGCGGCGATGGCACTGAGCACGGCCCTCGATGACGCGGACGCGGACCGAACAGGTTTTCTCAGGTAGGTCTCCTTAGCAGAGCAGCCGGGTTTTACACGGATCGGCGGGAGAAGTCGTCGACCGGCGTCGTGGCCATCCGTAGCGGGAGGTTAGCGAGAAGCCGGGTGCGCAGGCGCCTCGTCGGCGTCGCGCCTGGTCAGCGCAAGCTGTCAACCCCGGGGGAGTGGCCGGCGCTGCCATTGCCCCTGTGCTGGTTCGAGATGCCCGCGTGATGCGCGCGTCATTTGGTAATTGGGAAAATACCTGGAGGAGGACCGACACTTGAGAGGGGGTAGAGATCCTGGCGATGCCGTGCTTGATCGAATCCTCGGCCCACTTTCCGCCGGTCCCGAGCTTGATGTAGTAGGCGGCCATCGCCGTCATGTTTCAGCTCCTGCAGGGCCAGTTTACCGCAAGACGTCGTGGACTGCTGCGCGGCCATGGCGGTTCAGCCCCTCCGCATTGCGCCCTGCCCTTCGACAAAGACCCGAAACGCACGGCTTGCGGGTTGGTTGGGAGATGCAGCTCTCTCGGGTGCGGACAAGACCCAATACTACATAGGGCCATTCGGTCTATCGGCAGGCAGTTCCTGCCTATTTCGATCCCCACCTGATCCCCAACTTGTGCGTGGCGGAGCGTGGCGCTCCGTGACCCTTGGTGACGATAAGTGCCCGCCAACACACAAGTTTCCGTCGGAGGAATAGGCTGCTCGACTTTATGGCATTCAAGATGCCGACACGCGGATTGCATCTGAGGCGGCCAGCAGCAAGGACGGCCTGTCAGGCAGGAACCCGGCCGGCCGGAGTAGGCCGAGACGAGGGCTCGAAAGCGGTGGACAGGCTGGCGTCATAGGCATCGCCTGGAGTGGATGGGTCGGCGAGTCGAGCCACTCTGTGTAACGTGGCATCGCCACCTCGAGGTCATGCGTCAGATCGTCGAGGCTCTTTTTCTTCAGGCGCATGGGCGGGGGCGACGGCGGAACGTCTCGCTTTCCCGCACCTGGAAGACTCGCTTGCTCCGCGTGGGCGATGATTTGAAAGACGTGCTTGGTTGCCTTGGCTTGCCTCATGCGCCCAGCGGCGCCGGCTGTAACGGCAGCACCTTCACGTCCGCCTTCAGCTTGTCCAGATAGTCGGCCCAATCCTGCATCATCTTCCGGTGCTGTGGCAGATGCTGGGTCCGGTTGTAGCTTCTCCCCAGGGGATCGCGAACCTCGTGCCCAAGCTGGTGCTCGAGAAGGTGAGGGGGGTAGCCCAAGACTTCGTCGAGGATGGTTCGAGCCGAGGCGCGGAAGCCATGCCCAGATGCCGTTTCTTTCGGGACGCCAAGCCTGCGGAGCGCGGCCAGGATCGCGTTGTCTGACATCGGCCGCGTGTTTGTACGCGCACCAGGAAAGACGAAGGCGCAATTCCCGGTCCGCGGTTGGAGCTCCCGCAGGATGGCCACGGCTTGCGGGGCCAGGGGCACGATGCGGTCCGTGTCGGTCTTCTTGGCCGTGAAAGCCCACTCGCCCTTGTCCAGGTCGATGTCAGCCCAGCGGGCAGAGCGCAGCTCGCCTGGTCGCACGAACAGCATGGGTGCCAGCCTGAGCGCCGCGGCCACGATGGGCGATCCCTTGTAACCGTCGAGGGCGCGGAGCAGATCGCCAAGCTTCGCCGGATCCGTGACTGCCGCGAAATGGCCGTTCTTCTTCGGTGGTAACGCGCCTCGCAGATCGGCCGACACGTCCCTATCGCATCGGCCCGTGTGTATGGCGTACCTGAAGATGACGCCGGCGTAGACGCGGGCACGGTGAGCGGTTTCGAGCGACCCGCGCGCCTCGATCTTGCGCAGGACCAAGAGCAGCTCTTGGGCCGTGATTTGCGCGATGGGTCTGGAACCGATGAACGGCAGCACGTCACGTTCCAGCAGCCGCCAAAGGCGCTCGGAATGCGACGGCGCCCACATGTGGCGGAACTTGGCGTGCCACTCCCGCGCTATCGCATCGAGGCTATTTGCGGCGGTCGCGGCCCGGGCCAGCTTCTCCGCTCGCCGCATGGCCGAAGGGTCGTTGCCCTCATGGAGACGCTTGCGCGCCTCGTCGCGTTTGATTCTGGCCTCCGCAAGGCTGACCTCGGGGTAGGAGCCGAGGGCGAGCAGCTTCTCCTTATCTGCGTAGCGGTACTTGAGCCGCCATAGGCGCGCCCCGCTCGGTGCGATGAGAAGGAACATACCGCCCTGGTCGTAGAGCTTCCACGGCTTCTCGGTCGGCTTGGCCTTCTTGATCGCTGTGTCCGTCAACATGTGAGCCTATCTGGGGCCACGGCGGTCCGGGTTCAATCCCGGGAAGTGGCGATACCCCCACGACCATGCTGATACCCCCAAACGGTACCCCCAAACTATCCCGGCAGTCAACGGACGCACACGGACACTCGCGAACTAGAACTCCGGGAAATCAAGGTGTCTTTGTGCGCCGTGGAGACCTTCTCGGACACTGGCGGAAGCGTCGATGGAGCCGCCCCCCGGGATTGAACCGGGGACCCTCGCTTTACGAAAGCGATGCTCTACCACTGAGCTAGGGCGGCGAATCTGTTGTTATTACGCTGACTTAGGCTGACTTCTGCGCTGAAGTATCCTTCTGCGTTCTGCCTATTCTCTGCCCAAGTGTGCCGGAAGAACGCGAGATGGATACCACATCGCCTGCCGGTTTGGAAAGGTCCACCCGCACTGCATCGAACGCCTTCTCCGCGCATAGGTCGTGGCGCAGGTGGCTGTATATCTCGGTCGTGGTGATGCTGGCGTGGCCCATCATCTTGGGAAGAAGCTCGATCCCGCGGCCGCCTAGGACAAATTGTGACGCGAACGTATGGCGGGTCGCCTGGTACCACGTGATGCGGGGCAGGGTGCATGCGGCCAGGGCCTTGTTCAGGTACCATGCCAAGGTGACGCAGCCGCAACCTGCAACCAGTGATCTCAACGCCCGGTGACTATGGGTCCGGGCCCTGGGCCACTTACCGGGGAGGCTGGCCCGCGCCCAACTCGACGATGAGAAGGTCAACCTGGCGCGTGATCTGGGCGAAGGCATCGCTGGCCGCCATGGCCGGTACATCCGGCACCGACCATTGGCGGACCTTTGTCATGTCCACCTGCGGGAACTGCTTCTTCAACATAGGTGCGTGCTCTGGGCCATTGAGCAACACGACTACATCGGCAGCGTCCAAGTCCTCGCGCTTGAGCTGGCGCGGGTAATCTGCAACCAGGTCCGGAGAAATCTTAAGACGCTTCAGCTCATCTACCACCAGAGGCGAGAGCCCCGTGGCGCGCGGCTTGGACGTGTCGAGGCCACGGGAGCTAGCACTCGCCGAGCCAGGGGTGGCATGGGCCTTGAAGATCGCCTCGGCGAATCGGCTCCGGTAGAAGTTGCCGGTGCATACGAACAGCACGTGGCTGCCCTTGGGTGCATGCCGTTCCTTGGCCAGAGCTGCGCCAGGGGCGTTTGAGCCGAGAACCGCCAGGTCCAGGGCCAAAACCCAAAACTGCCATCGCGCTACCAACTTCATTGGTGGTCCAGTGCCGATAGGTGAGCGTAACATCATGGTGTTGGGCCAGATGATGTGTAGATGTATCCGCCCGTTGCAACTGCAACAAGCTTCGTGCCGTCCGCTGACGAAGCCACCTTGTTCCATTCCTGCCTATCAGTGGTCTGCTGGGTCCAGCTAGCCCCCGAATCGGTGGATGTGTAGAGGTAGCTGTTCAGGCCCCCCGTATTCAAGATGCCAAAGGCAGCAGCGACGACCTTGGTGCCGTCCTCCGAGGATGCCACTCCACTCCAACTCTGCGTCGTCGTTCCCTGGGTCCAGGTGACCCCGGAATCGGTAGACGCATAGGTATAGCCGTTGCTCGCTGCGACAAGCTTGGTCCCATCCGCTGAGGAAGCCACTGCAGACCATTGTTGCGAGGTCGCCCGCTGAGTCCAAGTCACGCCGAAATCGCCCGAGGTGTAGACGAAGTCGTAGGCTGCTACCGCGACGACCTCGGCGCCGTCGGCCGATGATGCTACCCCCGTCCATTCCTTGGCAATCAGCGAGGGATACTCCAGGTTTCGCCGCCATTGGTGGTTGTATAAATGGAGCCGGCCGATTCAACCCCGACAAGCTTGGTGCCGTCCGCCGAAGATGCCACCGCCTCCCATCCAGACCCCGGAATCGGTCGAGGTGTACACCACTTCGACAAACGCGATGCGCCGCGACCTGAAGTCCGGGAGCGTTGATAGCTCGACGGGCCAACACGTCATTGGTGCACCGCAGAGGTTCGCCACAAGTCGCAGCCCAGAAACCCGGCTCACGATGACTTGCAATTGACAGGTCGCAGGAGTCGCCGCCAGGCCTTTCAGAAATCTGAGGCAAGGTGGGCGCGTAGTTCGGGGAAAGTGCCGATATATAGGGACTTGGCCACGCTCACCCATAAAGGGATCGTGGCGCTATAGTTGCAGATCCCGTCGATTAGGCACGCATGGCAGCGCAGGACATAGTTGACGAGATCCACGATGAAAGACGTGGAATTCCCAGGGTAGCCCGACTGCACATCCTGGTTGCGGTCCTGCTTGCAGCACATTCGTGCGACCGGACCGGACTGCGTGGTGTGCCCACCTACGACGCCGATAGCGCCAGCAGCAGTAGTGGAGGCGTCGTTGCGACCGGTGGCAGCGGCGCAAATGCGGGCCCTGGTGGCACCGCCGTACCAACGGTCACAGGTGGCAAACTTGGCAGCGGTGGCACTGGCCCGAATGCGGCGTCCGGTGGTGCGTCAGGTCCCGGAGGTGCCCCCGGAGTGGGAGGCACGATTGGCACCGGCGGGTTGGTCTCGGTCGCTGGTGGTTCAAGTCCAGATGTTTGCTACGGCGACGACGATTGCGTGATGTGCATCTGGGAGACGGCGCCCGAGGATTCGAGCCAATGTACCGGCTCGTATTGTTGCGGCGGCATGGTGTCCACCAGGAGCAGATGCGAGCTCAATCAGGCAGCTTGGAACTCCTACTGCCCCAACCAAATGCCCGCCGACCGTGCGTGCCCATGCGCGGCTGAGGTGTGTCAAGGTCAGGCTGCAGCCACGCCCACTCTCTCCTGCGTTGGCGGGGAATGCGGTCTCCGGTGCCCACCTTCCGGTGGTGATGGTGGCCCCGACGCCAGCGTGGCGGAGGATGCTCAGGATGAGGGCACGCCCGCGCCGCTGTTCCATCGCCCCACCGGAACTACCTGTCCGGCTGCCCGGGCGCCTGGCGCGAATATCTGTAATTGCGCAGGTGCCCCTGGCGTTTGTGCACCTTGCGCTCCTCCAGGCGGGTGCGCCGAAGACTCAGACTGCACCGCAGGTATCAACGGTCGTTGCCTTGACGAAGGTCCGTTGCCCAATATGCAGTGTTCATACGACGACTGCTTCAGCGACGTGGACTGTCCGGCGCATACTCCATGCAACTGCCGCGACTCCGCTTCCAGCTCGACTCCAAACTCGTGTCTGACCGGCAGCAATTGTCGCGTCGACTCGGATTGTGGTCCAGGGGGCTTCTGCTCGCCAAGCCAACCCAGTTGGAACGAGCTCACCTACGACTGCCACACCGCAAGTGATACCTGCCTTAACGACAGCGAGTGCGCTTCGAACCAAGGCTGCGTCTTTGGCCAGGCTGGCTACTGGTCCTGCGCCGTGATACCTCCGCCTCCCCCATAGAAGTGCATCATACCGCCCTGGCCGCAAGATCCGCGCCCGGGGGTGGTTGTGCTTGCTTACCTGGACGAGGGTTCTTCTAGGCGCCGCAACCTGACCGCCACCTGCGTCGATGGCCAAAGGGCCAACAGCTTACTAGCGCATGGCGGCTGTTCGTTTCCTAAACCGTCACCTGGAAGACCAACTCATCGGGGAGCTGGCCAGGGAGCAAATTTCGAATCGGCCCCCGCCGATGGTGAGGTGGCTCCGGCACCTGCTGGCACTGCAAGTTGCGTGGAAGCTCCTGCCTCCCCGAGCCGCTTGTCCTGCCTTGGGCAGACGTGCGACCGGTCACGCCTTTGTCCCCGCGTTTGGAACCCTTCGGCTTTCTTGGCGCTGGCGAGCGCGCGGTCTTGACCCTTGCGATGGCCAGCTCCGGCTCTCGGGGACGTCTTCGAGCGGACCCCTTGCTGCCCTCTTACTGCGTGTTCACCTGACCATACACGGAGGCGATATTGGTTTGTACAGCCCGGTCGGCCTCATCTGACGAGTAGGAGGCCGTCATGATCCCTTCGAAGAAGTCCCCGTGGTCGCCGTCGCTGTTGTCGCCAGCAGTGCCCAGGCCGATGGCGCCCTCCTTCTTCATAGTCCAGTATCTTCCGTCGGCACCGCCAGGACGCAGTCCGTCGAACACCGTGTTGAGCGTGCTCGACTGGGCATTGCCTTCTTTTATGCTCCAGTGGTGCGTGCCCGTCTTGTCACTCTTCACCATGCCCGTCACGTACTGCCAGTCGGACGGAATCGACGGGTTGGGGTTGTATGGGCTTACGTCCCCGGCCCAGAGACCGTTTTCGAGGTCCGCCATGACCCACGGACCGTTGCCTCCTCCCTCGTTCCAGATGGTGCAGTTGCCAAAGTAGACCGCCTCCGTCGAGCCCTCGCCGTCGTCGTGGATGCTGGTCTCCATGTTGCCATAGTCGAAGCAACATGCCCCGTTGTAGTAGGTTGCGGAGGCGACCATATACTCGGTTTCCGGGTTGTCGCCGGTGGCGGTGCCGGTGGCGGCAATGTTGCGATAGCCAACCCCAGCTACGATGTGGACGCCGTAATACCTCTGACCGTTATCCATCGTAAGGTAGACCGCCGTGGCGCTTGCCTCGTTGTCAGCGGTTGGCTTTTCTCCGCCGCCCACAGGAGTCCGGGCCAGATCATTGCCATTTCCGGATTGGTCGTAGATCTTCGATATGGTGCACGGAAGACTGCCGCAGGCTGTGTCCTGGGCGGCCGAGTCAGCCAGGCCGGTGGCGACGATGAAGCCGATGTCCGTTGTCGTTCCACCCGCGCCGCTGTTCGAGCCGCCGACCCTGACCTGATAGAGTGGCCCGTTGTATGCGCTGAAGAGACGTCTAACCGTGCTATGAGCGGCTACACAGGGGCCACCGTCCTCGGCGTAGATGTCGCAAGGTGGCTGGGTGGGATCGAAGGTCGTAGTGTTGCCGGCCTCCGCTGTTCCCCCCGAACCCGTCGCACCACCGAGGGCGGTGACACCACCGGAACCCGGCGCACCACCTCGAACCGTCCCACCAGCTTCGCCAGCCAAGCCCCCGTTGCCGGTGTCCAGAGGCGCATCGAGATTCGCGCCACCCGTGCCGGTCACGGCGCCTGGTGCTCCGCCAGCCCCTCGGGCGCCGCTGGTGCTCGTAGCACCACCGAAGCCTGTCATTCCGCTCGTAGCCATCGCACCGCCGTAACCAACCATGGGAGAATCCAGCACGGCGCCAGGGGCGTCTGTCATTACGCTCGTAGCCATCGCGTCGCTATAAGCAACGATGGCAGAGTCGAGTGCGCCACCATGGGCGTCTGGCACACCAGTCCCGACGCTACCACCAGCACCAGCCGTGCTGCCATCCCAAGCTACAGCCACACCCGCAGCATCAGTCGTGTCTGTCACCGTCCTCAGCGACTGATGCAGGCACCCCGTCGCCATCGCGGCGACGACTAGTAATCCCATTCCGGCTACTCTATTCATCGCCGTGTTCTCCCGAGCTTCAGACAGCTATACAAACGCCGCCACGCCATGATCAATCTTCGATGAGGGCGATCGCGACGACGTACTGAACGCGTGGCGTGTAGGTCACGCGCACCCGATCGTCGACGCTTATCTGCCGCAGCACCCGTTCTGGCACGCTCGTGAACATCCGGCCTCCCACGCTCAAACGGTTCGCGGTACCGCAAATGACGCTGCGACCGCTCGTGTATGCGTAGCGGTCACTCGCCACGAGCGTCGCGATTCCGTCCGATGTTACCACGTCTCTTGCAACGGCATCGCGCCAGCAGCATCCGACAGAGCTGGCGCAGATGGCGGCGTACACGAGCAAGAATGGTACGACGAGCAACGCGACGGGCGCTGCAGCCAACCATGCTAGCCATCCTTTGCTCAACAAGGAGGGAAGGTCGTTCAGGCTTGGCCACGCCTTGGCAGCACCATACGCGACCATGCCCACCCCGGTTATCGCCAGCCAAGGATGGATCAAAAGGTCCACGAGTCGTCGCGATCGAGAGACCTGGTACAAGGTTCGTGTCGTCGGCACTGCCCACCCCATAGTGCCATGCATGCGTGCGCTGGACCAAGCGATGCTCTACCACTGAGCTAGGGCGGCGGAACAGGGCGAAGCGATACCACGGGGCCGGCAGGCGCGGCAAGATCGACCTTCGGGGCGCTGGCCCGGCTGGGGCCGGTCTGCTCGCCCCGTCGCGTACGTCGCGGGTCTTGCCGCCGGTCATCCGGTCATCGCCGCCCCTTTGCCGGCCTCGGGTAATGGCGTATGTTGCGTGGCGAGATCATGACGAAAGCCCGCTGGCAATCGACCTTGGCCCACCTAACTTGCCTGGCAGTCGCCGCTGGTTGTGCGACGGGTGCCCGGCCAGTTGCTGCTCCGGTGGCTCTCGCTCCCCGTCCGGCGCTGCCGGCTCGCGCCGCCGATACCGTCCCGACCGAGGCGGTCTTTGCCGATGCCAGGACAGCCGCGCCGGCGCTGGTGGCTAGCCTGGTGGCCGTGTCCCCGGCCCGGATCGTGGCCGACCTGGACGGGCTGTCGGCGCGCCTGGGGCTTCCGATGCAGGCTGGCCATGAGCTCGTGGCTTGGCTGGGCTCGAGCGGCAAGGTCGGGGATGGTCAGCGCTTCCAGCGGTTCTGGGACCGTCTTGACCCCTCCGCTCCGCTCGCCGTCGCGTGGCTGCTTGCGCCGCGGGCGGGCGTTAGGGGCTACTGTGCGGCGCTGTCATTCAAGGATGCCACTTCGGCGAGGCAGAGCCTGGACGATCTGGGCAACCATGGTGGGCCGGCCGGGGGTGTATTCGCGATCGAGGTGACGGCTGGGCAAACCATCTGGGCGACGGTGAAGGGACCGACGCTCTTGGTCGCGAGCTCGGCCGAGGTTTTGCTGTTGGGCGGCGCGCTGACGGAGTCCCTGCGCACCAACCCCAAGCTGGGCCAGACTGTGCTCACCATGATGCCGCAAGCCTTGGCTCGCGCCAGCGGGCTGTCTAGGGACCAGATCGTAGCTGGCGTGCTCTACGCATCGGGTAGAGCAGCGTCGCGTGGGACTGTGACCCCGGGGGCCCAGCGCGTGCAAAACGCGGTGGCCGAGACCGTGATCAAGCTGGCCCTGGAGGCCGCCGAGGTGCGGGTCATCCTTGCACTGGGAGCGCAGGACGGCCCGTCGGTACACCTGGAAATGCTGCCCTCGCCTGGCACCGACTTGGCAGCCATGGTTGGACACCAGTCATCTTACCATTTCGACGAGCGGCTACCGGTGCGGAGCGATCGCACGGCGGTCTTGGCCATGGGCGACCTCACGCCGTGGCTCGCCCCGTTCACCTCCGCCTTCGCCCTGTCTGGTCCGGCCGGCCAGGCCATGCGGGCAAAGGTGAACCAATGGTTCGCGAGGGTGAGTGACGTGTCGTGCGTGGTCGAGCCGGTAGCGGCGGGTTTCACCAGCTTGTGTAGCTCGGCTTTGGCGCCGGGTACGCCGTCCAGGCAGGCGGTGGAAGACGCGGTGGCGCTCGTGGCGGCGGAGAACGCCTGGGAGGCTGAGCTCGAAGGTCGCAAGGCCACGCCGCTCAAGGTTAGGCGCAAGCAAGACGTGGAAATCGACAAGAAGATCGAGAGCAAGGACCCCTCGGCGCGCTGGCTCGCGCAGGCCATGGCCGGGGGAGAGGTCGTGACCACCGTGGTTGCCGTGAAGAACGGCCGGCTGGTGCAGGCGACCGGGCCGAAGGCGCGGGAGCTGGTGTCGGCTTATGGCCCGGTTGCCGGCCTCGAGCATGCGCCTGGCGTGTCGGCGGCTCTGACCGCCACCCGCGACCAGGAAGGGGTGGCGGTGGTGGACGTTGTCGCCGCGGTTCTCAGGCTGGCGCGCAAGGCCAGTGGCATGGCGGCAAACCCGATGATGGCCCTGGCCAGCTCGCTGCCCGGTTTGGCGGAGATGCAGGCGCCCTTCGTGCTCGCCTGGCGTGGGGGCGATGCTGCCGTGCTCGATTTCGCCATCCCGGGCTCGAGCCTCGACCATATCGCCAAGGTCGTGCACGGGCTCTTCGGTTTTGCCCGCTAGCCCACCCATTCGCCCGCTAGCCCACCCATTTTCGGGCTGGCATCACCATATGTGCTGCTAAACTCAAGAGCCCATGCGTCTCACCGTAGTGCTCCTTTCGCTGGCCCTGTTCTCGCTGGTTCCCCTGTTCGCCCCCGCCGGTTACGCCGCTGAGCCAACCTGGCGGGCGCCTTCGCATGCCGGCTCTTGCAAGCGCAAGCACGCGAAGGGGGCGGGCGACGGCCAGGCCAAGCAGACCAAGCCGACCAAGAAGGACAAGAACAAGGACAAAACGTCCGACAAGTCGTACGGTTTCGAGCTCTAGGCCTGGGCTCGCCGTCGCCCGAGCTACTAATGCCCAATATGGCGCGCGCCATGCAGCCCATTTCCAGTGTGCCGCCGCAGGTTCTGTCCCGGATCCGGGTGCTGGCGGCAGACATCGACGATACCATCACCAGCTCGGGGCACCTGCCCGCGTCCACCATCGAGTCCCTGGCGGACCTCGGCGCCGCTGGCTTGGTCGTTGCGCTGGTCACCGGAAGGCCGGCGGGCTGGGCCCAGGTCCTGGCCAGCTATCTCCCTGGGGTTAGCGTCGCGGTGGCCGAGAACGGGCTGGTCGCCTTCTATGCTGACGGCAAGCGGGTCGACCTCGGTCCCAAGCGCGATGCCAAGTTCTTCGTGCGGTTGGCCGAAAATGGTACCCGGGTGCGCGAAGCCTATCGCCTCGAGCCCACCCCCGATGATGCCTTCCGGCTGTTCGAACGGGCTTTCGTCCGGCCTGCGACCTTCGATGCCGCGGCGCTGGCTGCCAGCCAACGCGTTGTCGACCCTGACTTCGAGGTGATGGCCAGCTCGATCCACCTGCACGTTCGCCCCGGCGGTTGGGGCAAGGCCGACGGGCTTATCGCCGCGTTGCGACCTCTGGCGCCCGAGGCGGCGGGCACCCCGGAGCAGAGCATTATGTTCGTCGGAGACAGTAGCAATGATCGATCGTTGTTCGCGCTACTAACCCAGACCAGCGTTGGCGTGCGCAACCTGGAGAAATTCCTGGGCGAGCTCGGCGATGACCGGCCTGCCTACATTACCCGGGGAGAATCGGCGCGCGGCTTTGCCGAGGTGGCGCGCTTGCTGCTGGAGCACCGCACGGTTTGAGTCCCGTTGGACAACGCGGATGGGCGCCGACTCGCCCCCGCGGCTCCGCCCTCTCGCGACCCGTCAGCCACCCAGGATCAGCTCGCTCGGCAGGACGACCACCCCCTTGGCTTGCAGGACCGCGAGCGCCGCGTCCGGCTGATCGAAGCGGAAGATCAGCACCGCCTGCCCGCCGTGGCCACCCGGAAACGCATACATGTACTCGATGTTGGTCGGGCTGCCCTCGAGCGCGGAAAGCACGGTGGCCAGACCGCCCGGTTGGTCGGGCACCGCGATGGCCAGCACCTCGCTGGTCGTGACGACATGTCCGCCGGCCTCTAGCGCCTGTCGCGCCTTGGCGGGATGAGAAACGATGAGGCGGAGGATGCCAAAGCGCTGCGTGTCGGCCAGGGTCAGGGCGCGTATGTTGATGCCGTGCTCAGCCAGGAGCCGACAGGGACCGGCGAGGTGGCCGGGCCGATTTTCTGCGAATAGGGAGAGTTGCGGGATTTTCACGATTGGCCTCGCTTGTCGATGACACGCTTCGCCTTGCCCTCGCTGCGCTGGATGGTCCGCGGCTCGACCAGGGTGACCTTGCTGTGAATACCGATCACGCGCTGGATAGTGTCGACCAGCCGGTCGGACAGGGCTTCGAGGGCTCCCACTCGATCGCTGAAGACCTGGGAGGTCACCTCGACCTGGATCTCGAGCTGGTCGAGGCCGTGCTCGCGCGTGATCAAGATCTGGTAGTGGGGCAGGGTGCCTTCGACCTCGAGCAGCACGGCCTCGATCTGCGACGGGTAGACGTTCACGCCACGAATGATCAGCATGTCGTCGCTACGACGGCCGATGCGGCGCATGCGGCGGAGGGTGCGCCCGCACGGGCATGGTCCCGGTAGCAGGGTCGTGATGTCGCGCGTGCGATAGCGAACCAGCGGCATCGCTAGCTTGGACAAGGTGGTCAGCACCAACTCGCCTTCTTGCCCCTCGGGGAGAGCCTCGCCGGTCTCGGGGTCGATTACCTCTGGGTAGAAGTGGTCTTCGAAGATGTGCAGGCCGTCGTGCTCTGGACATTCGACGGCCACGCCTGGACCGATGATCTCCGACAGGCCATAGATGTCGAAGGCCTGGATGCCGGTGGCGCTCTCGATGTGCCTACGCATTGAGTCGGTCCAGGGCTCGGCGCCGAAGACCCCTACGCGCAAGGGCAGCGACTTGAGATCGAGGCCGAGCTGGACGGCGCGATCGATGAGGTGGAGGAAGTAGGTCGGAGTGGAGCAGATCGCGGTGACACCGAAATCCTTGAGCACCATGAGCTGCCGATCGGTATTGCCGCCAGAGATCGGGATAACGGTGGCACCGATTCCTTCCGCGCCGTAGTGGGCCCCCAGACCCCCGGTGAAGAGCCCGTAGCCATAAGCGTTCTGGATGATGTCGCCTTCGTGCAGCCCGCACGCCGCCAAGCTGCGCACCATTACGCTGGTCCAGATGTCCAGATCCTGCCGCGTGTACGCCACCACGATGGGTTTGCCGGTGGTCCCGCTCGAGGCATGTACGCGCACCACCTCGCGGAGCGGGGTGGCGAAGAGCCCGAAGGGGTAGGTGTCGCGCAAGTCGACCTTGGTGGTGAAGGGCAGGTTGGCGATGTCGGCGAGGGACCGCACCTCGGGTGCGAGCTGGCGACTCTCCATGCGCTGGCGGAACAGCTCGACGTGCACGAAGGCGTGCTGAATGATGGCCCGCAACCGGGCGAGCTGTAGCTCGCGCAGGCGCGGGGCCGGTACGAAGTCGGGCGCGCTGGCGGGATGGAAAGTCGGCCTGGCATGCGGCCTGGTATCGGCTCGGGTCATGGCGTCTTTCCTAAGGCAAAGGCCTGGAGGTTGGCGGCCTGCAGCTTCTCGGGCAGGGCAGCTTGCAGGGCAGAGTGCCACAGCTGGTCGCCCAGATCGAGATGGCGCGCTAGCACGCCGAGCAGGGCGACGTTCAGGCTCTTCTTGCTCGCGAGCCGGGACTCGAGGGCCGGGTCAGGCTCGATCAAGACTCCGCCCGCCTTGAGCAGGGGCCGCGCGCTTTCGCCTTGGCCTTGCCCGAGCACCACCAGGAAGTCGGCTTGACCGCGCGGGACCATGGGTGAGAATACCTTGCGGCCGAAGCGGACATCGCTCGTCACCGAGCCGCCGCGCTGGCTCATGCCGTGGATCTCGCTCTTCTTCACGTCGAAGCCCGCCCGGAACGCGACGTCGGCCAAGATGGCGGCTGCTTTGAGCACGCCCTGGCCTCCCAGCCCGGCGATGACCACGTTCACAACCCAGCCATCCGCGCCCAGCTGTCGGGGTGCCATCTCGTCAGGCCGCGACGCATTTGCCGCCAGCTGGGCGCGACCAGCCTCGGCGCTAGACATTTTCCGCCTGTGCTCGTGCCTTGATCGCCCCCGCCGCCAGCAGACATGGTCGGCGGGCGACGATGAGGGTGAGCTCGCCCCGCGCCAGAGCATCCTTTACCATGGGCTTGATCTGCGCCACATCGCGGACGGGGTCGATGACCATGACGTGCTCGAGCCCCAGCGCCCGTGCCAGGTCTTCGAATACCACGCGTCCGGTGGGCTGGTGATTGAGGCGCCGGCCGGTGCCGGGATGCTCTTGCAGACCTGTCATCGCGGTAGTGCCATTGTCGAGAATGATGACGACGTGCCCGGTAGCGGGCGGATTATAGACCATCTCGACCATGCCGGTGATGCCGCTGTGGATGAAGGTCGAGTCGCCGATGACGCTGACCACGCGGCAAGCCTCAGCGGGGGGAAGGACGTGGCGCAGTCCCAGCCCGACGCCTATGGCGGCACCCATGCAGACGCAGGTATCCATCGCCGAGAACGGCGGCAGCACCCCGAGGGTGTAGCAACCGATGTCGCCCGCCACGATGCAGTCGAGCTCGTGCAGCGCCGCGAAGACATTGCGATGCGGACAGCCCGGGCACAGCTCGGGTGGCTTCCCCGTGGGCAGACTGGGCTCGGGCGAGACATCGCCGTCGATGATGCGCTGCACTCTGCTCACGCTGAGCTCACCCAGACGGTAGACGTCCGGCTTGCCCTCGACGCGGATGCCGGCCGCGGCCGCGGCCTCGTAGAGGAAGGGGTCGCCCTCTTCGACCACCAGGCAACGCTCGACTGAAGCCGCGAAAGCCCGCATGCTCGCCAGGGGCAAGGGGTGGGTGAGCCCCAACTTCAGCACCTTGGCGCCAGGGCTCGCCTCGCGCACGTGTTGAAAGGCGATACCCGAGGTGATGATGCCGAGCGCGCGATCGCCTCCCACCACCACATTAGGTCCCTCGGCGTCATTCCAGGCGGCTATGTCAGCCAGGCGGGCGCGCAGGCGCTGGTGCGCTGGGCGGGCATGGGCCGGGATCATGACGCGCGCGGCGATGTCGCGCACGAAATGGGGCTCGGCCAGCGGCTCGGCCGGAGCGCTGGGCAATTCGAGAATGGTCGCGGAATGACATACCCGGGTGGTCAGGCGTAGCAGCACCGGGGTTTGCCAGCGCTCGGACAAGGCGAAAGCGCGCAGGGTGTACGCGTAAGCCTCTTGCGAGTCGGAGGGCTCGAGCATCGGTATACCCGCCGCCACGGCGTAGCGGCGATTGTCCTGCTCGTTCTGGCTGGATGCCATGCCCGGGTCGTCGGCCGAGACGATGACCATGCCGCCGCTCACTCCGGTGTAAGCGACGGTAAATAGCGCATCCGCGGCCACGTTGAGCCCTACGTGCTTCATCGTGATCAGGGCGCGTGCCCCGGCGAATGCGGCCCCTATGCCAACCTCGAGCGCGACTTTTTCGTTGGGCGCCCATTGCGCTTTGCCCCCCAGCCTGTCCAATACCTCCAGGATCTCCGTGGACGGCGTACCGGGATATCCGGTGCCGAGGTGCACGTTGGCGTGAAACGCGGCCCATGCCACGGCCTCGTTGCCGCTCGCGAGCTTGCGGACGGGATAGGGCGCTTCAGGCATGGGTTTGACCATGTCCCAATCGGCAAGGCCGACACAAGAGATAAAACGCGCCCGCGGGCGCAGGCTTCGCCCCCAACCGGAAAGGGCTGCTAGATTAGCTCCCGCCGAGCATGGACCCGCGAGCACACCGAGCATGATCCTTCTTCCCGAGCAAGTTCCCCAGGCGGCCGCCGCGATAATCCGGGGTGAGATTGTGGCCTATCCCACGGAGACCTATTACGGGTTCGCGGTTGACGCTCTAAATCCAGCCGCGCTTGCCCGTCTGTTCGCGCTCAAGGGCCGCGTGGTGAGCAAGGTCAGCGCCCTATTGGTGGTGGATTTCGCCATGTTGGCGGCCCTGTGTCTCGATGTTCCGGAACGTGCGCGCCAGTTGGCGCGGGCTCACTGGCCTGGCCCTTTGACTTTAGCCCTGCCGGCGCGTCCCCACCTGCCGTCGGCGATCGTCAGCGAAGGCTGCGTTGCGGCCAGGGTGTCATCCCATGCCCTGGCGCATGCGCTGGTGGCCGAGGTGGGCCGGCCCATCACCGCGACCAGCGCCAATCCCTCCGCTTGTCCGCCGGTGGCGAGCCCGGCCGAGCTGGCATCGCTCTTTCCCGCGGGCGGCTTCCACATTCTCGACGGTGGCAGCGCTCCCGGGGGCGCCCCGAGCACGTTGGTGCGGGTGCGTGGCGACCGGGTGGAAATTTTGCGCCAGGGCAGCGTGGCCGTGGGCTAGCCGCCCGCGCCCGGGGGGCTGCCGGATGCCCGGCCGGCGCGGCGCGGCGTGAGGGGCGGGCCGAAAAATGCTCAACCGTTGAGCCGGGTTGTAGCAATGGCGGCCAAGGTCGGTCTCGAAATCTTTTTTGCGATATAAAAAGTATTTTAGCTTACGTCTTATTCGGCGATATAATCTGACCATGAGGTTGTCGATATTCATGGCGGGGCTGGTTGGCGCAGCCACCTGGGCTAACCTGGCCGTGGCCCAGACCGAAGAACCGGTGACGGTCGAGGGTGCGCTGCAAGCGCGTCACTCGGAGCACTGGCCGCGCCTAGGTCTAATGCTGGATGCGGGTATTCCGGACGGGGCCATGGGCTCGCTCGTGGTGCGGCCGTGGCAGTGGCTGCGCGTTTACGGCGGGGGGGGCTCGAACTCGGTCAGCCGTGGCTTCCGGGGTGGGCTCAGCCTGGTGCCCTTCGGCGCCGGTCCCTCGCTCTCGGTGGAGTATGGCCAGTACAGCGCGGGCGATGCTAACGGCCTGATCCGCCATCTGGTCAGCGGCAGCTTCAGTGGCAGCCCGCTCCTCGACCAGGTCAGCTACGATTTCTTCAACGCCCACGTCGGTCTCGACTTCGGCGGCAAGAACGTCATTTTCTTCATCCACGGTGGGGTTTCCATGGTCTGGGCCCAGGCTCACAACCTGAACCAAGCCGTGGCCAACTCGGGTTCGACCGTCGTCGAGGTCGGCCAGGATCCGAAGGCGACGGCTTTCGGCTCCTCCGTGAAGATCGGTCTCATCGTCTTTCTCATTTGAGGTGATCCATGACCGCGCAAGCCAGCCAGCGATTGCAAGTGACCTCCCTCTTCCTGCTCCTCGGACTGGGCGCCTCTTGCGCCAAAGTCGAGGCCGACATTCCCAATGCTCAGGTGACGCAAAAGGCCGTGTCATTCCCGGGGGTTCCCGGGGCGGCGCTGGCCGGCGAAGTGTCGACCACGCAGACCATCACCATGAGCACGGACAGCCTGTCCTGGATCAAGGACCTGAACTCCGATGTCTATGCCTACCAGGTGGAGATGCAGGCCGTCTCGGGAGTAGCGGACCTCGGCTTCATCGACCTGGCGCTCGTTTCCATGTCCGCGGGTGATGGCAGCGTCGCCCCCATCGAGGTCGTCGACTACCAACGTCCCGCCGACTACACGCCCAGCCCTGTTCTGGACGCCAAGACAGTCTCGCCCATCAACGTGACCAGTGTCCTGGCGTCCCCGGAGGTCGTGCTCACTCTGCACATCGCCGGCAATCTGCCCGAGCAGCCGTGGGCCGCCGATATCACGCTGTCCTTGAGTGGCAAGGTCAGCTACAGCTTCTAGCGCGCGGGCGGTTCGCGCGGCTTGCGTTGCCGCGTGGGACGGGGCACTCTCGGGCCTCGACCTCTGACAGGAGAACCAGCGCCATGATCGGCATTATCGGCGGAACCGGAATCGACGGATCTCTAGGCACCTCGGGTGGCGGCGAAAGCCACCACCTCGAGACGCCGTTCGGCCCGACCTCGGGTCCGATCATCACCCGGCAGATTGCCGGCGTCACTTGCGCTTTGCTGTCGCGCCATGGCGAAGGCCACTTGCTCAGCCCGTCTTCGGTGCCATTTCGCGCCAACATCTTCGCGCTCAAGCAGCTCGGCGTGACCCACATCCTGGCCAGCGCCGCCGTGGGCAGTCTGCGCGAGCAGATTGCGCCGCGCGATCTGGTGCTGCCCGACCAGGTCATCGACAAGACCTACCGCCGGGCTGGTTCGTTCTTCGACGGCCTGGCCGCCCACGTGGAAATGGCGACGCCGTTCTGCTCGACCTTGCGCGGGGTGCTGAGCGAGGCTGGGGGAGGATTGCCGGTCCACTTGCACACGCGCGGCACGTATCTGTGCATGGAGGGCCCGCAGTTCTCGACCCGGGCGGAGAGCGAGATGCACCGTGCCTGGGGCGCGGATCTGGTGGGCATGACCATCATGCCCGAGGCCAAGTTGGCTCGGGAGGCTGAAATCTGCTACGCGGCGGTCGCGTTGGCGACGGACTACGATTGCTGGCGCCCGCACAGCGAGGGTGAGGACAAGCTGCGGCTCCTGGAAGAGATCCTGGGTAACGTCAAGGCGGCCACGCGCAACGCCTTGGCGCTCATCGAGCGCGCGTTGCCGCAAGTAGCGGCGCAGGCCAGCCGACCCTGCGAGTGTCAATCGGCGCTTAAGCTCGCCATCTGGAGCGATCGCCGCCTGATCGCCGCGGAAACCCGCGCCCGTCTTCAGCCCATCCTGGCCAAGTACGTGTCATAGATGAAAGTCGCCGGTCAGCACTACCGCACCATTCGCCCCGTCGCAGGCGGGCAAGAGGTGGAGGTCATTGATCAGACCAAGCTCCCCCACGAATTCGCCTTGGTCCGCCTGCGCACGCTCGACGACGCGGTCTCGGCCATAGCCACCATGATCGTTCGTGGCGCTCCGCTCATCGGGGCCACCGGGGCTTATGGCATGGCGCTGGCTCTCCGCGCCGACCCCAGCACGCCCGGGCTGGAGCTGGCGCGCCAGCGCCTCGTCGCCACGCGCCCGACGGCGGTGAATCTGCGCTGGGCGGTCGACGAAGTCTTCGCGGCGGTGGCACCGCTATCCCCGTCCGAGCGGGCAGCGGCAGCCTGGCAGAGCGCGGCCGAAATCTGCGACGAAGACGTGGCCCAATGTGCTTCGATCGGTGAGTACGGCAGGCACATCTTGGCCGAGCTCGCCCATCGCCACCCGGACCGTCCCCTCAATGTGCTCACCCATTGCAACGCCGGGTGGCTGGCGACCGTGGACTACGGAACCGCCCTGGCCCCCATATACAAGGCCCACGATGCCGGAACTGCCGTGCACGTCTGGGTCGACGAGACCCGGCCGCGCAACCAAGGCGCCGCTTTGACGGCCTGGGAGTTGGGCCAGCATGGTATCCCCCACACCGTCATCGCCGACAACGCCGGCGGACACTTGATGCAACACGGACGGGTGGATGTGTGCCTGGTGGGCTCGGACCGGACCACCGCGACGGGCGATGTGTGCAACAAGATCGGAACCTACCTCAAGGCGCTGGCCGCCCACGATTGCGGGGTGCCGTTCTATGCTGCGCTCAATGGCCCGACGGTCGATTGGGAGATGCGCGATGGTTTGCTCCAAATCCCCATCGAAGAGCGCTCGGCCGACGAGGTGGGCCTGGTACGCGGACGCAGCGCCGAAGGACGTGTGATGGCGGTCAGCATTCTCCCCGAGGGCAGCAAGGCGGCCAACCCGGCTTTTGACGTGACTCCGGCACGCCTGCTGACCGGCCTCATCACCGAGCGCGGGGTTTGCCCAGCCACGGCCGAGGGCTTGCGCAGGCTATATCCCGAGATGGCCGGCTAGCGCCCAGGCGTTTGACGCATGTCCACTGCTGCCCGGGCGGCGCAATCGCTCCGGGCGGAGCAGGAGCAAACGCGTGAGCGCAGGCGGGCTTTGCCCGGCTGCGCTCTTCGCGGGGGATGTAAAGGACCCTCTCAGGGTCCTTTTCTATACGTCATCGTGAGCGCAGGCGGGCTTTGCCCGGCTGCGCTCTTCGCGGGGGATGTAAGGACCCTCTCAGGGTCCTTTTCTATACCTCAGCTTGCGCGGCAGCGGTGGTGGTAAAGTCGGCCCGGTATGGCCATCATCGCTCCTTTCCGAGCCCTTCGTTACGACGCAAGGCGGGTGCCCGATCTGGCGCGGGTTCTCGCGCCGCCCTATGACGTCATTTCACCCGCGCAGCGGGCGGTGCTGGCAGAGCACGACCGCAACGTGGTGCATCTCGATTTACCCTCACCGTCGCTCTCCGGCCCGGGGCAAGGGCCGGGCCATGGGCAAGGAGATGACAAGTACGAAAACGCCCGCCGTCAGCTCGACCAATGGATGGCGGATGGCACTCTGCGCGAAGACAGCCAACCCGCCATCTATCGCTACGAGCAAAGCTTCACTTTTAACGACGGCGCGGCCTCGCACTCCTACACGCGCCAGGGGTTCATTGCCCTCATCCTGTTGTCACCCTTTGCCGATGGCGTCGTCCTGCCCCACGAGCACACGCTCGCGGGTCCGAAGGTCGATCGCTTCAAGCTGATCAAGACCACCTCGGCCCACTTTTCCCAGGTCTTCGCCCTGTACCGCGACCCACAGGGCGAGGCCGAGGCGGTGCTCGGCAGCGCCACCGGGGACGGGCCCGCGGTAGATGTCGTGACTCCCGACGGATGCCGGCACCGCCTCTGGCCGATCACAGACCCGGCGGTCATCGCCCGCGTCCGCGCCGTGCTGGCCAAGAAATCCGTCATGATCGCCGATGGCCATCATCGCTACGAAACCATGTTGGCGGTGCGTGATGCCATCCGTCCCGGCGCCGCGGCGCCCGGCGCATCACAGGCCGACTTTGGCCCCATGTTCTTTGCCCGTGCCGAGGACCCCGGGCTGCTGGTATTGCCCACTCATCGCATGGTAAGCGGCTTGCCCGAGGCCGCGCTCGCCAATCTGCTCGAGCGCTGCCGACCGTGGTTCAGGGTGGGCAGTGACGAAGAGAGCGAGCCGGCTGCCTTGGTCGCGCGGCTTCGCCGGGAAGGGGAGACCACTCCGACTTTTGCATTCAAGCGAGCCGGGCAGAGCGGGATCACCTGGCTCGCGCTGCGCAAGGATGCCGATCTGGCGCGGCTGGGGCCGCCCAGCTTGGCCCGGCTCGACGTCAGCGTTTTGCATGGCCTGATCCTGGAGCCGCTGCTCGGGATCGGAGCTCGCGCCCTGGCCGAGCAGTCGCACTTGAGCTACAGCCACGATCTGGGCGAGACCTTGCGCCGAGTCGCCAGCGCGGCTGTGCAGGCGGCTTTCATCCTGAACCCGACCAAGGTGGCTCAAGTTCTCGACGCCTGCGAGGCCGGTTTCGTGCTGCCGCAAAAGTCCACCTACTTCGAGCCCAAGTTGGCGACCGGTTTGGTGATGCAGAAGCTTCGCCCCGCCGAGCCGCTACCCGAGTGACCATGCCCGGCGAGGCGCAGATCACGTGCGATACGCTGCTGCGCGGGCGGGTGACGCTCCTGCAGCCCAGGCAGGGCTTGCGCAGTAGCCTCGACCCCATCCTGCTCGTCGGTTTCTTGGCGCCGCCTTATCGCCGCTTTCTCGACATAGGCTGCGCCAGCGGGGCGCTCTCGTTCTTGCTGCTCGCGCGTGACCCTGATGCCTGCGGGGTCGGGGTGGAGATCCAGCCGCGCCTGGCCGAGTTGGCCGAGCAAGGGCGCGGGGCCAATGGCCTGACTGACCGGTTCACCGTCGTGACCGGGGACGCTCGCAGCGCCAGCATGGTGGCCGCAGCGAGCTTCGATCTCGTGGTCATCAATCCGCCCTTTCGCCGAGTCGGCACCGGGGTATTGCCGCCGCTGCCGGAGAAGGCCATTGCCTATCACGAGGTCACCCTGGCGCTGGCCGAATGGCTGGAGGTGGCGGTACGCGCGTTGCGCAGCGGGGGCCGGCTGGCGACGATCTTTCCCTTCGAGCGTTGGCCGGAGCTGCGCGACGGTTGCGCCGGTCGCGGGCTTGCGATCGCGCGTTTCCGGCCCGTGCTCGCGCGGGCGGGCGCCCGGCCAGGCCGGGTGCTGATCGAAGCCCGGCGCGGTCTGGCCGAGACCGTGAACGAGCCGCCGCTCGTGGTGCACGAGCAGGGCGGCTACTCGGCCGAGGTCCGCCGCATGCTGGGGGAAGCCGCGTGAGCGCGGGCGGGCTTTGCCCGAACGAGCTCGCCCGCGGGAGATCTAAAGGACCCTGCCAGGGTCCTTTTCCTAGTAGCCGCGTGAGCGCGGGCGGGCTTTGCCCGAACGAGTTCGCCCGCGGGAGATCTAAAGGACCCTGCCAGGGTCCTT
>Ga0187889_10001467_pt1 | contig 25062 bp, 14 predicted proteins | sample June2016WEW_7_10_2_FD_132992 | JGI IMG/M metagenome (GOLD analysis project Ga0187889, IMG submission 132992) | Peatland microbial communities from SPRUCE experiment site at the Marcell Experimental Forest, Minnesota, USA - June2016WEW_7_100 | ecosystem: Environmental > Terrestrial > Soil >... | reverse complement strand
GGCCAGCGCGGCCGCAGGCTAGCGCGTCTCTCGCAGGGGCGAGGCTGGACGAGCGCGGCCGGCGGTCGGCCCTGGCCAGCGCCAAGGTCGTGGTTGCCGCCGCGTTGGCCAAGAAGGCCATCGATCCGGTGCTCATCGACGTGTGCGGGCGGGCCAGTTACGCCGACTTCATAGCGGTGTTGAGCGGACGCAGCGACCGTCAGGTCGATGCCATCGCCGAAGGGGTGTGCGCGGCCATGGCGGAGGTCGGGCGGCGGCCGCTCGGGCGCGAAGGCATGCGAGGCGGGCGCTGGGTATTGATCGATTTTGGCGATGTGGTGGTGCACGTCTTCCACCAGCCCCTGCGCGAGGTCTTCGATATCGAGAGCCTGTGGATCGACGCGCCTCGAGTTAAGCTGCACGTCCCGGCCGAGAACCGCGTCGGGGTCTCTCCCGCTGAAGAACGCCCTGCGTGAAGGTCGTCATACGCGCCGTGGGTAAGTTGCGCGACAAGCGCATGCAGTCCCTGTGCGAGGAGTACCTGGAGCGCGCGCGCCGCCACCTGCCGGTCGCGGTCGCCGAGGTCGAGGAGGAGGTGGCGCTTTTGCGGGGCCTGCCGAGCGGCGCGGATATCGTCGCGCTCGATCCTGGTGGTGATGCCTGGGACACGCCCCAGCTAACACGCTATCTCGAGCAGCGCATGGTGGCGGGGGCGCGGGGTTTGGTTTTTCTCATCGGCGGCGCCAACGGGCTTGCACCCGCGACGGTGGCGCAAGCCCACCGGCGGCTGTCGCTCTCGGCGCTGACCCTGCCCCATCGTCTGGCGCGGGTGATCCTGTGCGAGCAGATCTACCGGGCCATCTCGGTCATCCGCGGCGAGCCCTATAACCGTTAGGGCTAGTGCCGCTGGGACGCGCACGGCCCTGGTGTAGGATCTGGCCATGACCATCGGCAAACGGCTCTTCGACATGGCGCGGGCCGAGCTGAATTCGCTCTTGGATCGCGCGGCGGGAAGCCTGGCTGGCCATGGTGCCGACGCCGACGCTGGCGCCGACGCTGACGCTGACCTCTATCGCCGTTTCAGCCTGGATGAGATCTCCGATGCCGAGTTGGAGGCGGAGCTTGAGCGCCGCCACCGCGCCCGCCCACGCGCGGCCCACGCGCCCTCGGGCGACGAGGTCGGGGCAGGAGCTTCGGCGCCTCAGGCCGCTAAGGCCATCAACCCCGAGCTGGCTCGGGCCTACGCCGCGCTCGAGGTTCCTTATGGGGCCGACTTCCAGGTCGTGCGCCGTTCCTATCGCGCGCTCATGCGCAAGTATCACCCCGACCGTCATGCCGGCGCGCCCGCCCGGCAGAGGACTGCCACCGAGCTCGCCCAGCAGCTCACGCTTGCCTACAAGCTCATCGAGCGGCGGACGCGCACACACCCGCCTTGAAGTCCCGCCGCGCGGGGCAAGGGCATGAGGGGACTCCGAGGATTACTTTGCCTTGCCCTGGTTGGCCACGGCGTTCATGGCGGCGGCGATGGCGGCCTGATCGCCAAGGTAGTAGTGGCGGACAGGCTTTAGCTCGTGGTCGAGCTCGTAGACCAGCGGAATGCCGGTGGGGATGTTGAGCTCCACGATGTCACTATCCGAGACGTTGTCGAGGTACTTAACCAAGGCGCGTAAGCTGTTGCCGTGCGCGGCTATGATCGCGCGCTTGCCGCTCCTGATGGTAGGCGCGATGCGCTCGTGCCACAGGGGGAGAAAGCGGGCTACTGTGTCCTTGAGGCACTCGGTCTCGGGCAGCTCGGCCGGTTTGAGGCCGGCGTAGCGCCGGTCGTTGCCGGGGAAGCGGGGATCAGTGCGCTCGAGCGGGGGCGGGGGGATGTCGTAGCTGCGCCGCCAGATCTTGACTTGCTGCTCGCCGTACTTGGCCGCGGTTTCGGCCTTGTTGAGGCCCTGGAGACCACCATAGTGACGCTCGTTGAGGCGCCAGTCGCGCTCCACCGGGATCCACATCAAGTCCATAGCGTCGAGGGTGAGCCACAGGGTGCGAATGGCGCGCTTGAGCACGGACGTGAAGGCGATGTCGAAGGTGTAGCCTTGCTCGCCGAGCAGCTTGCCCGCCGCCCTGGCCTCGGCCAGTCCCTTTTCCGAAAGGTCGACGTCCGTCCAACCGGTGAAGCGGTTCTCGCGGTTCCATGCGCTTTCGCCGTGCCTCAGCAGCACCACTTTGTACATGTCATTCCTCCTTGGGGTCGTGCGGGGCCCCTTCTAGCACGGTTCATGGCATCCCGACCTTGACAAGCCGCCCGCTGGCCGATAGGCACGAGCTACGTGAAGCTGGAGCTCTTACGCATCCTCGGCCCCGATGGGGAGCTATGCCGGCCCGACCTCGAGCCTATCATTCCCGAGGCCGAGCTCTGCCGCATGTTGGCGGCCATGATCGAGAGCAGCTGGCTCGACGAACGTCTGCTACGCTTCCAGCGCCAGGGTCGCATCGGATTTTACCTCACCGCTTGGGGCGAAGAAGCCACTCTGGTCGGGCCAACCTGGGCTTTGCGCCCGAGCGACTGGATCTTCTCGTGCTACCGCGAGCAAACCGCGGCGCTCTTCCGCGGCTACCCCCTGCGCACCATGATGTGCCAACTTTACGGCAACGCCGACGACCCGGTCAAGGGACGGCAGCTCCCCGTCCATCACACCGGCCGCGAGATCAACTTCGTGTCGGTGAGCTCGGTGGTGGGAACCCAGATACCCCATGCCGTGGGCATGGCCCTGGCCGCCAAGATTCGTGGCCGGGACGATATCAGCCTGGTGTACTTCGGCGACGGGGCGACCTCGACGGGTGACTTCCACGTCGCCTGCAACTTCGCCCAGGTCCGGAAAGCCCCCTGCGTTTTCTTGTTGCGCAACAACGGCTGGGCGATTTCGACGCCACGCGCGATTCAGACCGCAACGCCCACGCTGGCGCAGAAGGCGGTGGCCTACGGCATGCGCTCCGTCCTGGTCGACGGTAATGACGTGCTGGCCATGATTCGGGTTACGGGCGAAGCCGCCGCCCGCGCTCGCGCGGGCGAGGGGCCCACGCTGATCGAGGCTCTCACCTACCGCCGCGGTGCCCACACCTCGTCGGACGACCCCACCGTATATCGCGATACCGGCGAGCCCGCGGACTGGGAGAAGAGCGATCCCATCAGGCGCTTTCGCAGCTACTGCCAGGCCAAGGGTCTGTGGAGCGCCGCCCGTGAGGACGCGCTGCGTCTCGATTTCGAGGCTCGCTTCGCGGCGGCGGTGCGAGAGGCGGAAGCAGCGCCGCCCCGGCCCCCGCTATCCTCGCTCTTCGACGACGTCTACGGCAGCCGACCCTGGCACATCGAAGAGCAGGCGCGCGAGCTCGAGGCCATGGCCAGGCGCTCGCCTGAGCGCTAGTCCGCTAGCCCGCTAGCTCACGAGTCCACGAGATCCGCGAGCTCGCTGATCGCCTGCTTGCCGGCTGAGCTTGGTGCCCTGGCGCCCGCTGCCATTCCTTATCCTGCCCGCACCCTGCCCGCACCCCTTTAGCGGTATCCCCGCCCAGGTTTCCTGTTAGTATCAGGCGCTTTTCAACCTCTGGCCACCGTGAGGGGATATGAAACGGGATCCAAGCTCGACCAAGCGCGCGTCCGATGCCGAGAAGACCTCACGTGACCAGCTGAGATCGGCGCTCAAGCGGGCCGAGTCCGACCCGGGCGATGATGCGGCCTGGGACGAGCTGGAGGCCTTGGCGGTAGCAACCCAGGAGACCGATGAGATCGCCGCTGTCTTCCGCAGCGTGCTCGCCCGCGGGCCGGAGCGTGAGCTGGTCACCCGGGTGGGGCAGCGTGCCCTGCGCTTTCTCGAGGAATGGTATGCTGGCGACGCCAACCTCCTGGTCGACCTGCTCGAGAGCATCTTGGCGCTCGACGCCGGTGCGGACTGGGCCCTCGAGCGCCTGACCATACTGCGTTCGGTGCGCGAGCAGTGGCACGAGCTGCTCACGGCCTACGATCGCGTGCTGGAGGGTCTGCCCGACAGCCCTCGGCGGCGCAAGATCTTGCAGGACGCCGCTGCGGTGGCCCGCGATTCCGGCGACCTCGCCCGCGCCGTCAGCTACCTGCGCTCCTTGTTCGAGGTAGCGCCCGCAACCGCCGACGTCGCGGCCGAGCTCGAGCGCCTGCTCGATAAGTTGGGCGATCACGTGGCGCGGGCCCAGGTGCTGGGCAAGCGCTTGGGCGTGCTATCCGGCAATGAGGCTGTCGAGGTGGGCCAGCGGTTGGCCGGGATCTATCTCGACCATCTGCGGGAACCGGCCAAGGCTCTCGACGAGCTGGCGCGGGTTCTGTCCTCGGCCAGCCTCGACGACGGCGACGACAGCGTCGCCTGCCAGCTGACCGAGCGCATCCTCGGCGATAGCTCGCTCCCCCATGATCTGCGCCAGCGCGCGCTCGTGGTGCTGCGTAAGCGGTACATGCTGGAGGGGCGCAACGACCGTCTGGTTAGTGCCCTGCGGGTGGCTACCCAGTTCGCCAACGTCGAGGAGCTGCAGGCCCTGGCGGGCGAGACTGCCGATCTGCTCGAGGGCAAGGACGATTTGCCCGCGGCCCGCGAGCAAATGGTCGAGCTGGTCGGCTTACGGCCCGAAGATGCGGCGGCGCGGGCGCGTTTGCGCTTCCTGGCCGAGGTGACGGCGAGCCCGGACGCCTACGTGCGCGGGGTGGTCGCGGCGGCGAGCGCCAGCAAGGATGCCAGCCTGCAGGTCACGCTGTGGCTGGAAGCGGCGCAGATGCAAGAGGCGCGCGGCGACTCGGAAGAGGCGGTCGGATTTTACCGGCGGGCCATGGCCAGTGCGGCGGCCAGCCCCGAGCAGCTGCTCTTGACCTTGCGCAAGCTGGCGGTGTTGCTCAAGGGCGAGGGTGTCGCGGAGGAGCGTCTCAAGGTTTTGGCCAAGCAGGCCGAGCTCGAGGCCAGCCCCAGGGTTCGCCGCGCCCTCTACGGCGAAGCCGCGGACCTGGCGCGGGCGCAAGGCCAGATCGACCGCGCCCTCGCGTTGTGGGAGAAGCGTCTCGGCGCCGATCCGAACGACGCCAAGGCTCTGGGACAGACCATCGAGATCCTCGAGCGGGCCGAGCGGTGGAAGGAGTTGGTCGCGGCGCTGGCGCGCCGTGCTGCGGCCGAGGTGCCGACCATGGTCAAGCGCGCGGATCTGCTGCATATCGCCGCGGTTCAGCGTGATCAGCTCGATGACCCGGATCAGGCCATCGCCGCTCTCGACCGCGCTTTGGGCTTGGCTCCCGACGACGTCGAAGTCGAGGCCGGCTTGCTCGATCTGTTCGCCAAGGTCGGGCGCTGGAAGGAGCTCTTGGCCCTAGGCGGTCACGCGACCTTGCGTGAGCAGAACGAGCTGGTCGCCCTCTTCGTGCGCCTGGGCGACGCCTGCCGCAGCAAGCTCTCGGATGGTGAGGGGGCGGCGCGCTGGTACGGCCGCGCCATCGCCATCGAGCCGCGTACCCCCGGGCTGCGCGATGCTCTGCACGCCCTGGCGGATGGCGAGGCGAAGCAGGCCGCGGTGGGTGGGCTGGTTCGCATGGCGGAGGCCACCGACGACTGGCAGGAGTTGCTCGCGCTCTTGCCCCAGCGCCTGGCTCTGGCTAGCGACGACCAGGAGCGGGCTCGCCTTTGCCGTGAGGCCGCCGTCATCGAGGAGGTGAAAGCCAAGCAGCCCAAAATTGCGCTCTCGCACCAGATGGCGATTTTGAAGCTGCGACCGAAAGACGTGGATGCCGAGGCCGAGGTTTTGCGTCTGGCCGAAGCCACCGGCGAGCTCCGTCAGGTCGCGCAAGGCCTGGAGGCGGTGGCCGCCGCTGACGGGCTCGACGGCGATCGCAAGGTGCACCTCTTGCTGCTCGCGGCGTCCCTCTTTGCCGACAAGGCGCAGGACAACGCCGCCGCGCTGGCGTGCTATGGACGCGCTTTCAAGGCGGCGCCGGCCAACCTCGAGGCGCGCGCGGGCGTGATTCGGCTGGGCAGTGCCCTCGGCGACTGGCAGACCTGCATCGATGCCGCGCTCGCCGAGCCGTTCGACGCGACGGCGCTTTTCGAGACCCGCCTGCCCGTCATCGTGAAGGCGGCAACGGCTGCCGGCGACAGTGGCTTGCGCCAGATGGGCAAGACGCTATCGGCCGCGGTCGCGCGCAAGCCCGGGCTGCCCGTCGCGGTGCGACGGGCGGTCGAAGAGCGCATCGCTGACTACCCCGTCGACGGGGCTTTGGCCTGGACGGAAAAGGCCCTGCTGCGCGCGCGCGACTACGATCCAGCCCACCTGCCGACCCTGCGCCGGCTGGCCGAGGTGCAACGCGGGCGGGGGGGCAAGCCGCTCTTTGAGACCCTGATGCAGATCGCGGGGGAAAGCCCGCGCGAGCTCGACGGCCTGGTTGAGGCTCTGGAGCTGGTCGCGCGCGACCGCAAAGATCCGGCGGCGACGCGGCTCTCGCTCGCGACTCTCTTCGATCGCTCGGCGGCGCTACTTCGTTCCGGGCAAACCGCGCTCGGGCAGACCACGGCGGCGGACGGGGTCTTGCGCGCGACGGCGGGGCTGGCGACCCTGCTCGGTGGCAGCAGCGACAAGAACGACGTCAGGCGCGCGATCGACTACCTGCTCGAGGCTTCGCGCCTGCCTTTGCCCGGCGATGCGATCAAATCCCTGCGCGCGCGGGCGGGCGAGCTGGCGGTCGATGTGGACAAGAAGCTGGCGCGCGAGTTGTTGCGCCAGTCGATCGAACAGGATCCGAAGAATCGGGCCGCCGCCCAGGCCTTGGCGCGGCTTCTCGAGGAAGCGGACATGCTGGCCGACCTGATGACGCTGAGGCGGCGCGAGCTCGACGAGACGGCGGACAGCGAGGAGCGTTTGGCCCTCCGTCTGGAAGTCGCCCGCCTTGGCGAAGTGGTCGAGAGTCGTAGTGGCCGTCTGGAGATGCTGGTGGCCAACCTGGACGAGCGGCCCGGGCACGCGCCTACCCTGGCCGCGCTCACTAGCCTCCTGCGCTCACACGGTCGCCCAAGTGAGCTGGCCGACATCCTGGTGGGGCAGGCTCGTAAGCTGGAAGAGCAGAAGGATGTGCTACTCGCGGCCGAGCTGTGGGGGCAGGCCGCAGACATCTTTGCCGGGGAGGCGGCCGACCAGGCCCGCGCCATAGCCGCCTACGAGCGGGTGGTGGCGCTGACCTCGCTGCCCTCGGCCATGGAAGCGCTAGCCCGCCTCTATCTCGAGGCGGGTGAGCCTCTGCAGGCAGCGGGATGGCTCGAGCAGCGCGCGGCCGCGGGCGAGCCCGCCGACAAGGTCGGGGCGGTGGCCAGGCTGGCCGACACCTACGTGAAGGCCGGCCAGCCCCATCGCGCCGTGGCGGCGCTCGAGCGCTGCCTGGCCGAGATGCCATCGGCGGCCGAGCTCTGGCAGCGGCTCTGTGCTCTGCACCGCGAGGGGGGCAGAGACGAGGCGTTGGTGCACGCGCTGACCGATATGTGCCTGGGTAGCCAGGATCGCGAGCAGGTGGTAGGAGCGGCGCGCGAAGTGCTGGAGGTTTGCCAGCACCGCTTGCACGAGCCGGGGCGCGCGGTGCCCGCGCTCGAGCGCGCGCTCGCGCTGGCCCCCGACGATAGGTCGCTCCACCTGGCGCTCGCCGATGCTCTGCGCGCGGCGGGTGCTTTCGCCAAGGCGCGGGACGTGCTCGAGGGTCTCCTCCAGGCCTACGGGCGCCGGCAGTCGCGCGAGCGGGCGGCTCTTCATCTGCGCATTGCCCTGGTGGCGCGCGAGGAGAAGAACGTCGAGCTTGCCGCCAAGAACCTGGAGCTGGCGGCGGCTGTCTTGTTCGACAGCGTGGAGGTCCAGCTGGGCCTGGGCGAGGTGGCCGAGGAACGGGGGGACTGGGAGCGCGCGGAAAAGGCGTATCGCACGCTCTTGGTGCTGGCCAGGCGCGGCCAGGCGGGTGAGACGAGCATGACCGGAGGAGAAGTCCTGATTCGCTTGCGGCGGGTGGCGCTCCGGCAGAACCAGTCCGCCCAGGCGGCTGAGCACCTGGATCTGGCGGTCGCTCGAGCCTTGCACGGGCCGGCGGAGGCGCGCCGGATCCAGGCCGCGCTGCTCGGCGACGGAGACCATGCCACCCTGCTGGCGCTCCTGGCCAAGCGGCGGGCTGCCGCCGCCCACGTCAGTGACGAGGCCCAAGTGGTGTGCGAGCTGGCGGAAGTCCTAGAGCACATAGGGCGGCGCGAGGAAGCGCTCTCGGCCCTGCTCGACATTCTCGCCCGTGTCCCTGACCATGCCTCCGCCCACCGCCTGGCGCACGCCCTCGCCATCGGCGTCGGGCGCGCCGATGCCTACCTGGGCGCCCTGGCGGCGGCCACGGAGAGATTGCGGCGCTCCGACGATGCCAACTGTCTGGCGGACTTGCTCCTACGCGCGGCCGAGGTGGCCGAGCAGGACCTCGCGGCGTTCGATCGAGCCATGGGCTTCTTGCGCCGGGCCGAGCGGACAGACCGCCGCGGTGCCGAGGTAGCCAGCGCTTGCGCGCGCGTGGCGGTCAAGGCGCAAGACCTGGTCGAGCACAAGCGCGCTCTGGGCAAATTGCGCCAGCTACTCGAGCTCGCCCCCGATACGGCGGGCAAGGCCGACATCAGCTACCGCTTGGCCGAGGCGGAGATGTGGCTGGGGGAAACTCGTGAGCAAGGCATCGCGCATTTGGCCCAGGCAGTAGAGCTCGGACCCGATATCGCCCGCGCTACCGGCATAGTCCACAACGCGCGGGTTCCCGATGCCGCGCTTGCGCGCATCTTGCCAGTCTATGAGAAGGTCGCACGCGCCTCCAAGGACCCGCGTCTGCTCTTCGATTTTCTCGAGCGCAAGTCGGCCCTGCCCGACGTCGCCATGTCAGAGCTGCGCGAGGGGGTCGAGCTCGCCCTGTCTCTGGGCGAAGGCGATCGCGCCGAGCGGATGTTGGCGCGTGCCATTGCGGTGGCCTCGGCGGCGCCCGGGGGTCTTCTGGAAGGCATCTGGGCCGTGGCGGATCTGGCCCGCCGTTTGCGGGACCGGGGCGACTTGAGCGGAGCCGCGCGGATCCTCGAGGATGCGCGCGTGGGGTGGACGAATCCGCGCTTGACCACCCTGGTGCGCGAAACCGCCAAGGCGGCTGCGGACAGCCCGGAGCAGGGCGAGGTGGCGATAAGGCTCTATCAGGAGCTGCGCGAGCTTTATCCCACCGATCGCGAGGTCTGGGTGCCGCTCATGGGCCTCATCAACCGGCTGGGTCAGCGTGATGCGCTCGCCGCTTTGGTCACGGATCTGGCGCAGAAGCTGATGAGCCGCAGTGATCGCAGTGCGGTGCGCATGACGTGGGCGAGGTTCTTGCTCGCGCGCGACGAAGCCGACCCGGCTCTGGCCACCTTGCACGACGTCTTGCGGGAAGAGCCTCTCCATGCCGACGCCCTCACCCTGCTGGCCGATCTATACGAGCAACGGGGCGAGCTCGCGCAGGCCGTGAGCCTACTCTCGGACGCCCTGTCTAAGACCGACGAGAGCACCGGAGGGGCAGCGCGCGCCATGCTCTCGCGCCGTCTGGGCGACCTGGTAAAGAAGGCCGATCCGGCGCAGGCCAAGGCGGTCTACCGCTCGGCGCTGCGGGCGGCCTTGCCCGACGCGGGCATCAAGCGTTCGCTGCAGGGGGCGCTGGCCGAGATTCTCACGGCTGACGACGAGGCGGGGGAGCGGGCCGGGCTGTGCGAGGAGCTGCTGCTGGGCGAAGAAGGCGAAGCGGCCGGGGCGCAGGCGCTGGCTCTCTTCGAGCTGCGCTTGCGCTTGGGTGACGACGCGGGGGCAGAGCGGGCTCTGGCTCTGGGCCGCGAGCGATCCCCGGGCGACGCTCAGATTTTCGACCAGCTGGCGCGCTTCTACAGCCAGCGCGAGCGCTGGTCCGATGCCGTGGTCTTGCTCAGCCACGAGGCCAATCGGGTCGCGGACCGGGGCGAGGCCACCCGGCTCCTGCGCAAAATCGCGCGCTTGCAGCGGGAGAAGCTGGGCGAGCCCAAGGCCGCGGCCCAGACCTTGCGGAACGCGGTGCAAGCGAATCCGAGCGACCTCGATCTGGTGCGTGAGCTGTGCGACGCGCTGGTCGAGGCGCAAGAGGCGGCGCTGGCCGTGGGTGTGGTCACGGAGATTCTGGCGGAGTGTGATAGCCCCGCGGTTCGCATCGGTCTCTTGCGCCTGCGCGCCGAGATGTCCGCCCGCGGGCACGATGACGAGGCGGCGGTGCGCGATCTCGACGAGGCCATCGCGCTGGGTGCTACCGACGCGGCTTCCGATCTGGCGGCGGCCTTGTCGCGCGTGGCCGGGCGGGGCATAGGGGCGGGGAACCGCGAGCTGGCCCGCGCCGCCACTTTGCGACTGGCCGACGTGCTGCGCGCCACCGGCGATCAGGAGCAAGCGGATCAGGTCCTGTTTCGCTGGGTCGAGGCTTGTCCTGACGATCGCGAGTTGCTCCACCAGATGCGCGACATGTTCGAGGGGCGGGGGAATTGGGAAGGCGCCGCCAATGTTTGGGCTCGCCTGGTTCACCTCGAGCAGGGCGAGGTGCAAGCGAACGCCGCTTTGGCCCTGGCCGATGCCTATCAGAAGCTGGGCCAGCCGGAAAAGGCCATCCCCTGGCTGGCGAGCGTGCTCTCCCGCGTGCCGGGGAACCGCGCCCTGGAAACGCGGCTCGCCGCGCTCTACACCAGCACCGGCCGCCTGGCCGACGCGGCGCGCTTGCGCACCACCATGGCGGACAGCGAGCCGGACGAAAAGCAGCGCTATCGTCTGTACCTGGAAATCGCCGAATCGCTGCGCGCCGTCGGGCAGGGCAAGGATTCGGTGTATCCGCTCGAGAAGGCGGTGGCCTTGCCCGCGGCGGATCGGGCGACGCGCATCCTGCTTCTCGACGCCTACCTCGAGGGTGGCGTCAGCGAGCGGGCGGCCAAGCTACTGGCGGAGCTCTTGGCCGGCGCCAAGGGCATGCGGGCCGAAGAGTTGGCCTCGCTCTACCATCGCCAGTCCAAGCTGGCGGCTTTGGTGGGTGACCGCGATGGGCAGCTGCAAGCTCTGAAGAAGGCTCTCGATGCTGATCGGCGCAGCGTGGCCATCGCCGACGAGCTCGCCGGCATCGCGGAAGCGATCGGCGACGATGACCTGGCCCTGCGCGCCTTGCGGGTGGTTGCGGCCAGCCCGGTCAAGGACGCCAAGGTGCTTGGCCACGCTTACTTGCGCCAGGCGCGCATCGCTCATCGGGCGAAAGACCGGGCCCGTGCCATCATCTTCGTCAAGCGGGCCTTGCAAGAGGATCCGGAGCTGGAAGAAGCGCGCGCTTTGCTCGACCAGCTCCGCTAGCGCGCCCCTGGGCAATAAAATGGCCCTCCGTGCTCAGCAGGCTCTCTTCCGTGGACCAAACGGATGCCGAGCGCGGAGGGCCCCCCACTACCACTAGCACTGAACGGGTTGACGAAAGGTTGAGGCCAGTTCGGGTCCCGCGAGCCTAGAGGCAAGTTCCCCCATGAGATGCCCCCACCTTGGTCGAGGTGACAGGAAAATCTGTCGCACCTCCCGGCTGGCCGGTCCGGTAGTGTCGCCAGCGCCGGCAAATTGCTCGCGCTAGTGTCGTGGCGGCGACCGTGTCCGTGGCGCGGCCCTGGCTGTGACGTGGTTCTGGCGGTGCTGTGGCGTGGCTGTGGCGTGCCGACCACGGCCGAGAGCTCCCGACGCGCCGCTGTTGCCGGCTCTCGGCTGGTCGCTACTTGACGCCGGCCGCTGCCCTACGACTAGTTGACGACGGTGGCCCAGCCGTTGGCGGGCATGCTGAACTGCAGCTTCTGGCCCCCGATCGAGACCACATAGGCACTGTTCGCCGCCCCGCTGTTGTACATGACGGCGACCAAGCTGCCATCCGGGTTCTTGAACGCCACCGCGTCGCCGCCGCTGGTGGAGACCACCGTGGCGCCCACCTGGACGAACTGGGAGAAGTGGCGGAAAACGCAATAGGTTGGCGTTGCTCCCAAGGTTTTGGCTGACGTGTCGACCGTCAAGAGCGCGTCTTGGTTCCAGTTGCGGCAGGTGTCGAGGCCGTTGCCCACCGTGTCCAGGACCATGTTCCAGGCGTTGTAGGCGGTAACCTTGCCTTTGGTGATGGCGTTGCGGATGTACTTCCAGCTCTCCACCCCGTAGGCCTGGTTGTTGGGAGCCTGCGTGCTGTCGTAGGTGGGGCAGGAATCGGACGTGTCACCACAACCGGACGAGGGATTCCAGGGGTAGTTGCCGCACTTGTGCTCGGTGGCCCACACAGGCAGCCCATTGAAGGAAACCTTGCCCGCGTTCAGGTCGTCGAGCACACCCCACTGCACCCCGACCACCGTCAAGAAGCCCTTCGCGGTGGCGTCGGCCTGGACGGCGCTGGCGGTGGATTCGTCCTCCCCGCTGCTGTTGTTAGACAGGGTGCCGAGCATGATGCCTACTCCGGTGCCGGCCAACGCCGGTCCGAGGTACTGGCCCACGAACTGGGTATAAAGGGACGACGTCCACAGGCAGGATGGATAACATAGGGCGTAGCCAGGCTCGTTCTGGGGAGATACCACTGAGATGTTGATGCCCGCGGTCTTGTAGGCCTTGAGGAAGTCGACGTAGTACTGGGCGTACGCGCTCAGATCAGAAGTATCAGTGCTCATGTTCCCGCTGTCGAAGTTCGATGTGGTCGTCGGGCTGTTGGTCTCGTTAGTGGCCTTGAACGGTCCAGTCTTCATCCAGGTCGGCGGTGTCCAGGGGCTGGACCAGAACTTGATGTCCGATTTCACCGCCAAGGCGGCCTGAATATAGGGGATGAGGTACTTGCTGTCCTCGGTGGTGCTGAAACTGGACATGGCGGTGTCAGTGCCGCCCGACACCTCGTCGTCGGTGTAGCGGGCCACCGCGTAGTCACTCGACCCCATGGGGATGCGCCCCATGGCGAAGTTGGCGCCGTCGGTTCCGAAGAGGAGCTGCATGGTCCGGGTCTGGTCGCTCGAGCTGAGCATAGAGACGTATTCCCAGCCCTTTTCGTTGAAGGCGCCGCCAAAGCCTTCCCAGGTCTGGGCGGTTGAGCTGTCGTTGACGGTCACCGTGGCGTTTCCGGTCGACGTTGAGATGGTGCCTGGGGTCCAGACGGTATCGCTGCCCGATACACAGCTACCATTGGTCGAGGTGTACACGGCGGGCCCGGTCGAGGCCGTGCTGGCTCCCCCCGCGCCGGACGCCCCGCCCGCGCTCTGGGTGCCGCTGCTGGAGCTGCCCCCGCCAGCGGCCCCGCCGCCCGGGCCCCCTCCCGGCGCGCTGGCCCCGCTGCCCGCGCTCCCTCCCGGCGCGCTAGTCGAGCCGCCCGCGCTGCTCGTCTGGCCGCTGCTCCCCCCGGCGCTCGACTTTCCGCCGGGGCCGGAGCCTTGGCTGCCACCCGCGCCATTGCTCGAGGTGCCGCCCGCGCCGCTACCGGCCCCTCCGCTCTGACCACTGCTCTGGCTGCCGCCCGCGCCGCTACCGGCTCCTCCGCCCTGGCCACTGCTCTGGCTGCCGCCCGCGCCGTTGCCCGCGGTCCCGCCCGAGCCATTGCTCGGAGTCGGAGCTCCCGAGCTCGAGCCGCAGGCTGCGAGAAGAAGTGCAAGTCCGACCCCGGTGATCGATGTTCGTGCTCTGTTCATGGCCAATCCTCGCTGCCCGCAGGTCCGGCCGGCAAGGCCGCGCTGTGGCGTCAGGTTGTCCGCGGTTTGCTTGGCGGAATGTCTGGGAATAGTTGGGTGGGGATAGCTCACCACAGGATCTTTGTGTGCTCGACAGGGTAAGATTGTGCAGTTTTTTGCGACGCTGCTCTTGTTTGCGCAGGACGAGGGGTGAGGTGTACCGCTTGGGGTCCTGCGCCGCGATAGCCTCGCCCCGGCTTGCTACTTGCACACGAAGGTGGTTACGGAGGTGGCGTCGAGAGCAGCGGTGAAGGTGCCGCCGGTCACGGGCACCGGGGTCGTCCCCGGGGTCAGGTTGTCGCTCGCCGAGGTTTCGTATGTGGTGCACGAAGCCGGGGCGGTTCCGCCGGCAATGGCGATCGGCACGCTGGCCGAAGACGTGCCTTGGTTGATGGCCACCACGACCACGGTGCCGTCGGACCCTGTGAAGCCTGAGATGAGGAGATTGCTGTTGGAATTGCCGTTGACGTTCACCATCATGTAGTTTGGGCGCACGAATTTGCTGTAGTTGCCCAGGGTGTAGCAGCGCTTGGTCAAAGCCGTAGAGTTCTGCAGGAGCAAACCTTCGTTGTCGTTGCTGCCGGTCGCCTGGTACCACCAGTAGAGCCAGGCCGAGGCCTGGCCGACGACGAGCGCCGAGTGGATCCACCCTGCCACGGCGATGCCATTGCTGATATCGCTCGACGGCCCGGCCTGCGGCCAGTACTCGACGCCCGACACCTCGGTCTCCCAGACCTCTTTGCTCGGCTTGCCACTGGTGACATCGCTGGGCCACGGTTCCGCGTGCTGGGTGTCGTACTCATGCGTCGCTATGATATCCACCAGAGGCCACGCCGTGGCATCGGCGGCCAGGTAGTGGCCGTAGTCGTAGCCGTTCCCCTGGCTACAGGTGGCAGCGCAGCCGGTAGTGGTCGGCTCGTTGGCGAAGCAGCCACAATTCAACGGATCCGAGCTATTGGGATGGGTCGTCACCGTCGAGCCGGTGGCCGAGGCGTTGCTCCAAAGGTGTATCCACTCCGATGGCTCGGGCGCGAGCAGCTTGACCCCGGCGGTGTGGAGCTTGGGCCCCAGGACCTTTACGAAAGCCACCATTTCATTGGCGGTGTAGAGCATGGTGTCGTAGTCGCCATTGCACGGAGGGCCAATCGAAGAGCCGCACGATGCAAAATCGGGCTCATTCGCCGCCGACATGGCGTAGAGGCCCTGGTTCTTGGCAAAGTTGGCTATCGACGTCGACCATGAGTCGTAGCAGCTCGTGTTGAGGTGCCCACCCTTCTGGGTGTTGTTGTTGGTCTTGCAATTGGCAGGCGCGCTCCAAACCGACCCGATGACCTTGGCATTTACGCTGGACGGAGGCATGGCACCGGAGAGGCTGCCGTCCGAGCTCATTCCGACGCGCACAATCGATAACCCGAGCCCGGGGGTTCCCGTGGTCGTGAAGAAGGCGTTCCAGTCAACGCTTCCGCCCCCCAGGGCGGTGTTGAGGCCGAACCCCTCGATGGTCTGCTGGGTCTGATCGAGCTGGACCGTGACGCCCGTGCCCCCGCCCGTGCCCCCGCCCGTGCCCCCGTCAAGCGGACTGCTGCCGCCCGCGCCGCTGCTGGTGCCCGTTCCTCCGCTGCCCCCGACGGCCGCGTCAACCGCCCCGCCCATCCCCGTGGACCCTCCGGCGCTTGTTCCTCCCCCCGCGCCGCCGGCCCGGCTCCCGCCGTAACCGGACGAGCCTCCAGAAGCCGCTCCGCCGGAACCCAGCGAGCCGCCGGAGCTGGCGCCGCCTGGGCCCGAGCTCCCGCCACTCTGGTTGCTGGCGCCCCCGCTTCCGGTCGCTCCGCCCGAGCGCAGGGAGCCTCCGGTCGCTCCTCCACTCGCCCCGGAGCCACCCGATCCCGGAGAACCTCCTGCCCCGTTGCCTCCGCTGCTGGAGTTGCAGCTCGCGGCGAAGAGCATACCGGACAGAATTACGCTGCCTAGCGTCGACGTGCGCACAGTCATCCTCCTCTCCATGCTCGGGCACGGAGTCTTTGGCAGGCGATTACACCCGGAGGCGAGGCTTGTCAACCGGAATGGTCGATTTGTGCGGGAATGGCCAGTTTATGACGGCAGCCGCGATGCGTTCCGAGTCCGATCGGAGAATACACGTTCCCGGCGAGACGATGGATTCCAGCGCCTTCGACATGGCCAACCGAAAGCCCGTCCCGGCCGTCGCACAGTACGACTTGGCTTAGGCCCACGCCATTCGCGTGAAGCCGGCTTGCTGCTGCCACACGGGATTTGCGAGCGTGTCAGTAAGCGACCGGCCCGCAATGTGAAGCGAGACGTGGGACGGCGACGCGGGCCACGCACAGCGTGCTCCTAGAAGGGTACTCACAGCGTTCGACACCGAGCCGCCCTGGGTGAAATCGACGTACCACGCTTAGCCGGTCGAATCCGATGACGAAACGTGGACGCAACCGTCCCGCTGTCCGCCAGCTAGGCAGCGGCAGACTTGATGGCGGCGGCCACGCCTTGCTCGCGAGCTACCTTCTGGACGCGAGCGCGGGCGGTGGGCGACAGGCCACGCAGCAGGCCCAGGTAGCGGCCCTGCAGCTTGCGCGCTTCGGTGGCGGCCGGGGACAGTTTGGCGCGCCGGCGGCCGGGGGAGCCATCGCCCTTGGCCATCGGTGCGGCCAGCGCAATCCGGGCGGCCGGGGATTCTTCGCCGAGCGCGGCTTCGACCGCGGCCCTTACTCTCTGGCCGGCCTCGGCCCGGACAGCCGTCTCCAGGCGGCCAACGAACTCCTGTATGATCAACTCAATTTCGGACGTCTTTGCCATGACGAGGGAGGATACTGTAAACCCCTGCCACCGGGCAACTCTAGAATCTCACGCGGCCGGCAGCAGATCTGGGGATAGACTCGGCCGTACGAGGGGGCCTGGCCAGCCGCTGTGGGAGCCACAGTCGGCCCCGCATGGACAGTTGGCAGGGCGTTGCAATGGGATGAGCAGGCTGGCGAATTGCTGTCCTGTCGCCGCGGCCGTGATAGGGTGCCTCCGCCGCTCGCCGCAGAGAGGAAGGAACGACATGCCGGCCAAGAGCTCGACCAATTTCACCTTCATCGTGCTGATCACTCTGGTCGCTACCATTGGCGGCTTTCTCTTTGGCTACGACAGCGGGGTGATCAACGGCACCGTCAAGGGATTGCAAGCGGCGTTCCATTCCGATTCCGTGGGCACGGGCTTTAACGTAGCCAGCCTGCTCTTGGGCTGCGCGGCGGGCGCCTTTATCGCTGGGTGGCTGGCCGACAAGTTTGGCCGGCGGTCGATACTGATCGTGGCGTCGCTGTGCTTCGCCACCAGTGCCCTGGGCGCCGGTCTGGCGCGCGACTCGCTCGAGTTCATTGTCGCCCGGGTGCTGGGCGGCCTGGCGGTAGGGGCGGCTAGCGTGCTGGCCCCGGCTTACATCAGTGAAGTGACCCCGGCCAAGTACCGCGGCACGCTCTCCTCTATTCAGCAGATTGCCATCATCACCGGATTGTTTGCTTCTTCGCTGAGCAACTATCTCTTGGCCCGGGTGGCGGGTGATTCCACCGCGGTCCTTGCCCTTGGCTTTCCGGCCTGGCGCTGGATGTTCTGGGTGATGATCCTGCCTTCGGTGGCGTTTTTCTTCTCCCTGCTCACCATTCCGGAGAGCCCGCGCTTTCTCGTGGCCAGCGGCAACAAGGACAAGGCGCTCAGAGTCCTGACCCGGCTCATGGGAGAGGGGGCGAAGGCCAAGCTGGACGAGATCGACGCCTCGCTGGTCGCGGATCACCACCGCCCCAAGTTGACCGACATCCTGGATGCTCGCCGCCTCTTTCGTCCCATCGTGTGGGTCGGCATCGGGCTGGCCAGCTTTCAACAGCTGGTGGGCATCAACGTGGTCTTCTATTACAGCGCGGTGGTGTGGGGGGCGGCCGGTTTTCGCGAAGGTCGAGCTTTGCTCACCACCGTGCTCACCAACGCAGCCAGCATCGTCGCCTGTTTCATCGCCACCGCCCTCATCGACCGGGTGGGGCGCAAGCCTCTTCTGTTCATCGGGTCCATCGGCATGGCGGTTACGCTCGCCGTCTTGGCGCTGGTCTTCGCCACTGCGAACACGGTGGGCGGCAGCCTGGCGCTGTCGGGGCTTACCGGCCCCGTCGCCCTGGCCGCCATGATCCTGTACGCCATGCTCTTCAACGTGTCGTGGGGACCCGTGATGTGGGTCATGCTGGGCGAGATGTTCCCCAATCAGCTGCGCGGCTCCGGCCTGGCGGTTAGCGGGCTCGCGCAATGGCTGGCCAACTTCGCCATCACCATGACCTTCCCCCTCCTGCTCTCGGGCATCGGTCTCGGCGGTTCCTACGGCATCTACACTGCATTCGCCGTCCTCTCCATCTTCTTCGTCCTCAGGCTGGTGCAAGAGACCAAGGGCAAGGAGCTGGAAGAGATGCAGGGTTGATACTAGCTCTCGGCCAGCTACCGCTACGGGATGGTGAGGGAGGTGGTGGCGAAGTCAACTCCGCCGCGGTCGTCGTGTAGCACCGTCCACAGGTAGTACGTGCCGGGCGCTGCGGGCGCTTGCCATCGGTTCGCTGCGGAGGTGGCGCCCGCTGGACAAAGGGCATAGTCGCTGGCGAGCTGTCCGCCCGTCACGAACCAGGCCAGCCACAGCGTCTCGGTTTGCGTGAGCAAGACATCCTGCTCTACGTCTATGGTCACGTAGCTCTCAGCCGAGTCGGGCGTCCAGCTGGCGGTAAGAGCAATGGTCGAGCCCGGCGCCAGTGCGGTCACGTCGAGGGGCGCTCCGTCGCCATCCCCGTTGGCACTGACGGCGAGCAACTGGGGATTCTGGTTGGGGCGGTAGGCGGCGCGATAGGCTTGGGCCAGATCGAGGGGTACGCCGACGGGGGGGCAGGCGAGCCGCTCGAAGGCGAAGCTGAGAGCTTGGTCCCACAGGAGCCGCACCGGCTGGTAGTAGCCGCCGGTCACGTCGGGCGCCGACGCTTGCGTAGCCGGGCTGCCCGACAGGGTGGGCATGCCCAGCGGCCCGAACTCGTCACAGGCGCTCACCGGGGTGACGAGACTCACCCCGTTGCCGGTGGCCAGGTTGGTCGTGGCGGCCGCGTCGGCCAGCACGCAGGCGCTGCTCACCGGGCTGTCCTCGCTGGGCTGGGCCGGTGAGGCGCAGAGCGACCACGCGATCCCGGCGGCGGGCTGGACGCCGGTCGGAGTCGCCGCCAGGGCGGTGTAGACCGCCGAGCTTCCCGGGGGGCTCTCGGGCGGTTCGGCTTGCACGGCCAGCACCCGGGGGCGGGTGACGAGAGCGATGGAGCGGTCGATCTCCGGGCTGCACCCCGAGGCGAGGACAAGGGCTAAAGTCAAGAGCCTAGAGGCGAGAGAGCGCATGTCAGATCTCCAGACGCAAGCCGAGCGCGGCCAAGAGGGGCAGTCCCGTCACATAGGCATGGTGCGAGTAGTCGCCCGAGTAGATTATCTCCTCGGCGTTCTCGTGATCGGTGGCGTCGAGGACATCCAGGCTCATGGTCAGTCGCAGTGAGCGAAGCTGCCAGCTACGCTCCGCCCGCAGGTCGAGCTCGACGAAGGCGGGCAAGCGGATGGAGTTTTGCGCTCCCAGGATGGGCCGGTACTCGCCGGCGCTGCTGTCGTAGTATGCGCCCACCACGGGCGTGCGCGGCATCCCGGTGGCGTAGCGCAAGCGCGCACCGGCGAACCAGCGGCGGGCGCGGTACCCGAGCACGGCGGCAAGGACATGGGTCTGGTCGTAGTCGAACAGGCGCCAGTCGGACTCTCCGGGTGCCCGCCTGAGGGAACGCGACAGGGTGTAGGAGAGCTGGCCACCGAGTCCAGTCGGGGCCGCATCACGCCGAATGGCGAGCTGGGCGCCGTAGCTTCGTCCCTGTCCGCCGGATACCAGCTCTTGTGCCAGGGCAGGCTGGGGATTGGGGTTGCGCGCGGGCAAGTCGGTCAGCTCGCGCACGAAGGCCGCGGTGGCCAGGGCCAAACCCGATCTTTGCATGGCAGCCGAGAGCACGGCGTCTTCGGCTCGGCTTTCCCCCAGGCTGGGCGAACCGAAGACCGGGCTCAGATCAGTAGCGTCGGGTAACTGGTGGTGCACGCCCGCGGCGGCGTCCAGGGCGAGCCACGGTGTTGCCGCCAGGCCCATCGCCAGGCGCGGCTCGACGGTCCAGATGGTGCGCGAAAATCCGACCGGGGGAGTGAGCCCGGTGGGGGGCAAGGTGCGGTCGCTGCTGACCAAGGCGTCGGCCACGCGCACGCCGGGTCGTAGCGCGAAGCGACCCCAGTGCAGGTCGGCCAGGGCATAGGGAGCAATTTCCCCCAGCACGGGATGCCAGTTATCGCTGCCCGTGGCGCCGCCCGGGGGGGCACCGAAAATGGTCTCGTCGCCTTCGCGGGGCGGCAAGGTGAGCGAGCCGTGCTCGGCGATGCTCCATACCCCGACCAGGCCATCGAGGCCAATCTCGAGCCATTGCCCGCTCAGCGCCAGGCCGTGCATGATCCGGGTGCCCATGACAACCGTCTCGCTGTGCAGAGCGACGGGAACCAATCCGAGCTGCTCGTCGAGCTGCGCGCGATCGGTGCCGGCAAAGACCAGCACGTCGGTGGTGCCGGCCTCGTCGGTCTGCCGGAAGTGCGCCAGGGCACGCCAGAAGGAGCGGGTGTTGGTGTAGATCAGGGCGTCGGTGGGGCTGTCGGGCGCGAGGGCGAGCTGGCTGCGGTCGCTGGCCGCGAAAACCTCCAAGGTGAGCCGGCGTCCTTGGTCGAGGTCGAAGGTGGTCTTGACCAGACCGTCGCGGTAGGCAGGCATGGGCACCAGCGCCCGGCTCTCCGCCGAGGTCACCGCGCTTTGCAGGTAATTGAGGTAGCCGAAGCGGGCGGCGCCCAGATAGTTGCCTTGGCTACCGAGAGGACCGCTGGCTCCGGCCGAGGCATCGAGCAGGTCGGCCTGCACTTGCGCGTGGTGCGCTTGCGCGTCGGCATCGGCGCTGTGGACGTCCACGATGCCTCCGCTGGCGCGGCCGAAGCTCGCGGCAAAGGCGCCGGGCAGGACGCTAGCGTCGCGCAAGGCTGCGCTCGGGACCACGGTGCGCCAGCCGCCGAAGTGGAAGAGCGCCGGGATCTCCACCCCATCCAGGAGCACGCGACTCTCTTCCGGGGTCGAGCCCCAGAGCACCAAGCCCCCGCTGGCGGGCGCCATGCGCGCAACCCCCGGAGCGTTCTCCAGGGCCCGGCCCAGATCGCCGGCCGCGCCGGCCACGTCGTTGGCGCCAGCCGCGCCCACGGACGAGGCGCCGTCGGGGGCGGGCGGAGCAGTGACCACGGTCTCGAAGCTCGAGGGGGGTGGCGCAGATGCCACCTGGGCCAGGCACAACCCGGTGGCGAAGCTGGCAACGGCGACGGCGCCCATGGCCTATTGCCAGGCGAAGGAAAGGGCCTGGATTCCACCCCCCGGGCCCTTGACGAAACGTGAGTCGGCCGGAGTAGCCACGCCTTGGGCTTGCAGGCGCACCACCCCGTCGCGCAACACGTACACGTTCCAGTGGGCCACGGTGGCCCTGCACAGGGAAAAGTCGTCGACCCTCACCACATAGGTGCCGGGGGGCGGAGCGGCCCAGGTCGCGGTCTCGGCGCGCAGACCGTCGATCACGCAATTGGCGTTGGAGTCGAAACCGAACGTCCCTGGGCTGGTCCCCGCGTCGGCGTTGGGCTCGGCGGGGGTGGTGAGGTTGCCGGCCCACAGCTCGTTGCCGAAAGGGTCTACCACGTGCAGATCGAGATCCGCCTCGCTGTCCCAGTCGAGCTCCACCACCAGGCCAACCTCGGGAGGTGCCACGCGCAGCACGGTGAAGGCGACACTGCTGGCCGGGCCGCGCTGCCCGGCCAGGTCTACGGCGACCACGGTGATCTGGAGCTGGGGGCTCACAATCGAGGCGGCGAAGCCCAGCGAGGCCGAAAAGGTGGGCTGGTCGGGGGTCTCGATGTCGGGGGGCGAAGCTGGCAAGATCCAGTAACCCGGGTCGCCAGGCAGGCCCAAGAGCACGGCGGTAGCACCGGGACCGAGGGTGCCGTCGAGGAGCACTTCCTGGTGTCCGGGCGTGATCGAGGAATTGCGGGCGTAGGTGCTGATCACGGCGGGGCCCGCGTTGCCACCCGTCAGCGCCCCCGCGGCGTAGGTGGCGCCGCTGACCTGGAGCTGGGCGGTCGCGCCATAGCCGGGGGCCTTGCTGCAGGCGACCAGGAGCAAGGCACTGGCGCAAAGCAAGGCAGTGGAGCGAGAGGCAGCGGAGCAAGGCAAGGCAGTGGAGCAAGGCAAGGTGCCGGCCTCGAGCGCTGCCCGCCGGAGGGTAGATTTGCCCGCTAGGTTGCTCGTACCGTTCAGTGCTCCGGAGCAGCGAAAGGGCTGCCCGTCCCGGGTGCTAGAAGGCAAGCTGCGCCCTCGCGGTCAGGGTGTCGGAGGGCAGGTTGGCGGGCAGGCCGTTGTTGCCGCGCCCCAGGGGATTGCGGTTGAGGTCGAGCTCGACGGCGAAGCGATCGACGCTGGAGAAGCGCCAGGCCATGATGAACGCGGTGGTGGAGAAGACCGAGGAGGAGGGCACCACGCGTATGGGAAGGGCGGCGAACGAATCGAGATCGGCATCGTAGTAGTCGTAGCGCGCGCCGAATATGAGGTGATGGCCGAGCTCCTGGGTTGCTCCAGCGAGTAGCCCCAGCTCGCGCACATCGCGGCCACTCGCTACCGGATCGGCCGGGATCAGGCCGCGGTCGAGGTTGGCGGCCCAGATCACCTCGCCGAACGCGCTGAGCTCGCCCAGCCGACGGACCAGGGTGGCCGAGACTCGCAGGTCGCATCCCGCGGCAAAGCGATGGAAGTCGCTCGAGGGCGTGGCGGGCGAGCCGGGGATGACCTCGATCTCACTGGGCTGGACGATGCCGCTGCCGTTTTCGTCCTGCCAGACCAGCACGTCCTTGGTGGCGGGTGTGCCGGGATGAAAGCCAGTGCCGCGCAGAAACGAGACGCCGGCCTCTAGCCGCAACGCACGGGCGCCGGAGCTGGCCAGGGCCACTCCCATACGGCCCACCAGGTCCTTGGCGGCGGTGGGGTCCTGCAGGGCATACTGGCCCGAGCCGGCCGGGTTGCCGTTGCTGAGCGCAACCTGTAGCAGCAGTACCCGCCAGCGCGCCTGGACGCGTGCCGCCAGATCGAAGGCCCCGGGGAAGAGAGCGCGGCCGACATTGCTGCGCTCGAGAAAGAGCCGATCGCGATCGCGTTCTTGCAACTCGGCTCCGAAGGGAGTGCGGAGAAGTCCCATCGAGGCCATGAGCAGGTCAGGCCTTGCCGTCGCGGGGCTCGGCCCTGCCACCATGGGCTCCGGCTCTGTTACCGTCGGCTCGGCCCCTGGCGTCGGGGCGCCAGGGCTGGCCAGCATCGGCGCATGACTTGGGGGGGGCGCGTGCAGGCGCAGAAGATAGGAGATCTCGGCCGACGCCAAACCGATGGCCGGGCCGTTGATGGTGTTGGCGTCGAGCTCGATCCATCCCAGCAGGGGTCCGCGGCGCACGTCGGCCTCGAGACGGGCCCGCCGGATAAGAAAGCGCTCCTGGTTGAGCGGCGCCGAGGTCGAGGGGGCAAGCTGGTCCTCGGAGTCCTGCGCCCACGCCACGGCGTCGGCTTGCACGTAGCCGTGCAGCTGCAGATCAGTATGGCCGGGCGCGGGCGGCGGGTAGTCGGGCAGGAAGATGACTGGCACGTCGGCCCGCGCTGCCCCCGGGCGGGCAGGGATCAGCGCGAGCACCAGGGCCCACTTGCGCGCCCAGTGGCGCAGCCTGGCGCCGTCACTGGGCGCTAGCCTACGCTGAGGCAATCGGTTCGGCGCCCTAGGGCAGGGTAGGGAGGGTGCCACCATTGGCCTGCTCGAGCGCGGGCATCGGCGCTTTCGGGCTGGTCAGACGTCCGCTGCAGGCAGCGTTGGTGATGCTGGCGTTGTCGGCGCCCGGGGCGGTGCAGTCCGCCAGCGAGGTCCGGCCGTCGGCCGACTCGCAGAAGCCGTTCGAGCAGCTGCCCGCGGCGCACTCGGCGTTGGTGGTACAGGCGGTACAGGCGGGGGGCGCCTGGCCGACGGCCGCCTCGAAGGCGCAGCCACATGGGCCGGCAGGGGGGGAGAGCGAGAGAGCGCCACCCTCACTGGTGCGCGACACCGTCATGGCGCAATTCGGCGTCAAGCCAAAGCCCGCCAGCAGGGATATGCTGTCGATGCCCACGCTCGTGGCACCCGGGCCGCCGGTGAAGACATCGGCCAGCAGCTTGACATTGGAGTTGGTGGGGGTGCCCGTGGCGTCCACGGCGGTGAGGTAGAACACGTGCGACCAGGCGACGTAGTGACCGTCGCGCACGTTGCGCTTGTCGAAGCTGGTCGCATTGGCGTCGGGCAGATAGCCCAGGTCTTGCCCGTAGGCCTCGAAGGTGAGCGAGCGCAAGACGGCGCGATTGGCCGCGCTGTCGTAGATCTCGGTGCCCAGGATGCCGATGGTCTCGTCGGGTGAGCTCGAGGTGGCCACGTCGGAGGCGACGGTGGTTGACTGATTGATCTGCTGGCCCTTCCACTTGGTGGCCGGGACGTTGATGGCGGCGGCCAGGCTGACTTCGGTGCCTTTGCTGGGGGGGCGGACGAAGTAGAAGGATTCGTTGGTCCAGGGCGACACGTCACCATTTTGTCCAAAGCCGAAGACCAGGTACGCCTCCTCGGCGCTGATGGCGGTGGCCGAGCTGGCCGTGGGCACGACGAACACCATGCTCTGTATGGGACCCGTGACCGCTCCCAGGCCGGCGGGCGGGGTCGCCGTGCTGCAGGCCTGGGGGAATACGATGGGAATGCCCACGTCGGGGGGCACACCAGCGGCGGGCATGGCGCAGGTGGGAACGACCCCGGTCTGGGCGTTCCAGCTCGGATCACTCGGAATGTACGACCCGTTTTCCGTCATGTTCTGTCCCGCGTAGAGCGTGTCGACGATCGAGCACGATCCGGTGGCGTACCAGACCAGGGTGATGGGGTTGGCCTGCGCGCGCAGCACCTTGCCCACCGCCTGGAGGATGGGGACCTGGGTGTCGCCGGTGAGGATGAAGAGGGGATTGACCAGCGATGTGCAAGCGGGGAGAGGCCCACCGTCTATGCCGGCTCCGCCGCTGTCCAACGCCGCGCCGTCGAGGGGAGCGGCGTCGAGAGCAGCGCCCGAGCCGTCAATTCCCGCCGGGGTATCGAGG
>Ga0187889_10001454_pt1 | contig 25190 bp, 23 predicted proteins | sample June2016WEW_7_10_2_FD_132992 | JGI IMG/M metagenome (GOLD analysis project Ga0187889, IMG submission 132992) | Peatland microbial communities from SPRUCE experiment site at the Marcell Experimental Forest, Minnesota, USA - June2016WEW_7_100 | ecosystem: Environmental > Terrestrial > Soil >... | reverse complement strand
GACGCCGGGGCGGCGCTGAGCCTTTGGGGGGTGGTCGGCGCGGGCGCCGGTGACATCGGAATCCCGAAGCTCGAGGCGTGCTATGCCGGTTCCGCCAGGGCCGCCTTGACCCGCGCCAGCTCGTCGGCGTGCTCGGGCGAGGCGGCCATGCCGCGGTCGAGCAGGGCGCAGGCGTCGTCGCGCAAGCCGGCTTCGGCGAGCAGCACGGCCAAGTCGTGATAGGGCTCGTACCAAGCGGGCGCGAGCGCGATGGCCCGCTCGACGGCGGCGCGCCCTTCCGCGAGACGGCCTTGCTTGGCCAGGGAGAGCCCCAAGCCGCTGTGGGCAAAGGCGTGATCAGGCTTCTGCGCCAGGGCTTGCCGGTTGTGGCGCTCGGCGGCCTCATAGTCGCGCAGGGAAAAGCAAACGAAGCCGGCCAGGTCGAGAATGCGCACGTCGCCCGGGGCGAGCTCGAGCGCTCGGCCGAGCAAGCGATGGGCCTCCTCGAGGCGGCAGGCCTTCGTGGCGTTTTGGGCGAGGGCGAAAAGGGCGGGCGCATCCGGCGGATCGTCCGGACTCGACGAATGCGGGGCGGTCCGCCCCGCCGCGGGTGGTGCGCCGGCGAAAAAGGCGAGCTCGGGCGGGGTGGCGGGCTCGGTGAGCAGATCGAAGCGTCCCTGCCGCACGGCCTGGTAGTAGAAGCAGAAGGGATTGCCTTCGCCCCCCTGCTGGCGATGGCAGTAGACCGTCCAGGTGCAGCCGCCCCGACAGAACTCACCATAGCGGCAAACCTTGCAAAAGCCGGTCAAGGCATCGGGCGAGTGCTTGCGGTTGTAGGCGAAGGCGTCCGGTCCTCGCCAGATCTGCGCCAGAGAAGCCTGGCGCAGATTGCCCTCCACGAAGCCGGCCTCGCCGTGCATGGCGGAGGGTAGCGACAGGCAGCCCTTGACGTTGCCTTCGCTCTCGATGCCGATCACCTGACAGCCGGCGCGGCAGCCGATCCAGAAGGGCAATTCGCCGCCATCGTCGCGCAGCCCGTGCTCGGGCAGACCGTAGTAGCCGATGTCGTCGGCGCCCACCGCGAAGAATTGGCGAGTGCTCTGCCGGCACAGCGCCGCGATTTCCGGGACGAGCCACACCAAATCGGCTGGGTCGACCACCAGATCGCGGTGGCTGACCATGTTGCCCGCGGGCGTGGCCAGCTGGATCTGCATCGAGAACGCGCCCTGGTCGCGGACGAAGTCACGCAGCTGGCGCAGGCAGTGCTGATTCGCGCGATGCACGGTGGTGTTGATGGCGACGGGCAAGCCGCCGGCCACGCAAGCCGCGATAGCGGCCAGCACGCGGGCGAACGAGCCTGGCTGGCGGAACCGGTCGTGCTCGGCCTCGAAGCCATCGAGGCTGAAGGCCGCGCCGCACAGCCCGGCCGCCTGGGCGCGGGCGACGTGACTTTTGTCCCAGTGCCAGCCGTTGGAGATGAGGTTGACCTTGATGCCGTGATCGGCCAGGCGTTTGCCAATGGCATCCCAGTCGGGATTGAGGGTCGGCTCTCCTCCACTCAGAGTCACGCGCCGGCAGCCCAGCGCCGCCAGCTCGTCGGCCACGCGCAGGCATTCATCCCGGCTGAGCTCGCGCGGCCGGCGGCTACCGGCAAACGAGCCGCAGTGCTGGCAGCGCAGATTGCAGGCCAGGGTCAGCTCCCACACGCACGCACGGGGGAAAAAGCCAACCTGCTTGAGAATTTCCAGCATGGGACGCGGGCTAGCGAGGGATCGACTCGGCGACTCGGCGATTCAGTTACTCGGCAATGCAGCGATGCAGGCGATTCAGGACGGCGGCAAGAGCGCCATGTACAGAGTCACCGCGCCCAGGTCGCGCCCTGCGTCCGTGGGCAGTCTCGCCATGTACATGGCCACCGCGCCGGCGTCGAGCTGGGGAGCCATGTACTTCACCACGGGACCGAGATCCGCCGCGGCATCGGGATTCTGGGCGAGGTACATGGGCGCGATCTGGTGGCCGTCCTCGCCCGCGTCGGGCGCTACTCCGGTGTCTACTCCGGTCTCTGCTCCGGTAGCTGCTCTGGTATCCACGGCCTGGGCATCCTGGCCCGGGCCTCCGCTTCCGGCCTCGGCCACCGCGGCATCTTCCGTAGGCGGCAGCCCTCCGTCACACTTACAGGGGGCGCTGTCTTTCCCCGCCCCGCCCGTGGCGTCGGCGAGAGCGCTCCCGTCCTGGGTGCCGCTGGTGCCATTGCTCCCACAGCCGCCCGCCATGGCCAGCCCGAGGCCAAAGGTCGCGGGCGCCAGCATGCGGCGCAAGCGGGTCTGCAGGAAGGACTCGACTCGCCCTCGCATCTCTTTTTCACGCATGGTGACTCCTTGGATCCGTTGGCAATTGCCAGACTAGCTCGATGATACCAGCAAAGCGCGTGCCCAATACCTCGTTGCCGGATCGGTGCCTGCTGGCTAAGTATTTCAACAGGTTAGCCGAGGCGGACACCGGGCGAGGCCTCAGATTCCCGAGGCCGGCCCTCGTCTGTGATCACAACGCGGGCTTGGCCCGCGGCCCGTGGCCTTGCTAACGCGTCACGTCTGGCAGGCAGGCGGCCACGGCAGCGACCAGGCTCTTGCGGTGCCGGCTCTTGGCCAAGACCACGTTCGCGCCCGCGGCCAGGGCGCGATCGCGAGCGTCCCGCGAGGTGCGCGACGACAGCACCACGATGGGCAACCCGCGCAAGGTGGCGTCGCGACGGATGCGCGACATGAGCTGGAATCCGTCGAGGCGTGGCATCTCCAGCGCCGTCACCACGACGTCGAATCGTCGTTCGCTAAGCATCTCCCAGGCGTCCCAGCCGTCCTCCGCCGTGAGCGCCTGGTAGCCGGCCGCTACCAGCATGCGCGCGGTCGCCTCGCGCGCCAGACGCATATAGTCGACCACGAGCACCCGGAGTTGCCGCCGACGGGGTCCGGCGCTGACCGGCAAGGAACCGCTCTTGACCAGATCGGCGAGGGTTCCCAGGTCCAGGACCAGCTGAGCCTTGCCCGCGCCCGATGCGGTCACGCCGGCGTAGATGGGAATGAGACCCAGGAGCGCGCCGGGAGGCCGGACCACGATGGTGCGCGGACCGATGACTTTATCGCAGGTGATGAGGAAATTGCGGCCGGCATAGCGCACGTGCAAAGCGGCGGCCCGGCGCCCCGGCGGCAGCTCGAGACCGAGCAGGGCGTGCAACTTGAGGATAGGCACGCTCACGCCCCCGATGGCGGGCAGCTCGCCACTGTCCGCCGACGAGCCATGACCGCCCGCCAGTACGTTGTGCCCTATGGGTAACACCTCGATGACATGGGCCGAGGGCACGGCGTACACCTGCCCGCCAATCTTGAACAGCAAACCCTGCGTGATGGCTCCCGCGAGCGGCAGGGTGAGCCGGAAGCGGGTGAAAGCGCCGGGCTGCGATTCGACCTTGATCTCGCCACCCAGCCGCGCCACCGCGCGTTTGACGATGTTGAGCCCCATCCCCCGTCCGGCCATGGTGTCGGAGTGGAGGCGAGTGGAAAAGCCTGCCTCGAAAATGGCGGCGAGCAGAGTCTCGTCGCTCGGGCTGGCGTCAGCGCCGCCTGGCCGCGAGGACTGCACGACCTTGCTAATGGCGTCGCGATCGAGACCAGCGCCGTCATCCTCCAGAGTGAGGGAGACGAAGTCGGATTCGAGCGCGGCTCGGATGGTGATGCGGCCGCGCGACGGCTTGCCGCGCAAGATGCGCTGCTCGTGCGCTTCGATTCCGTGCGCCATGGCGTTGCGCACGAGATGCAGCATGGGGTCCACCAGCTGGTCGACGATCGCCTTGTCGAGCTCGACCTCGCCCCCCTGTACCACCAGGTCGGCCTGGCGGTGACAGGTACGCTCGAGCTCGTGCAGGGCAGAGCCGAGACGGGAAAACGCCCACTCGAGCGGGACCAGACGGGCGCGCCGGATCTGATCCTCGATGTGCTCGGAAGCACCGCCCAGGGACGACGCATCGTCGGCCAGCCGGTTCGCGGTGCGGTCGAGATAGGAGAGCGCATCGGCGATCTCGACCTCGATCTCACCCAAGCGGTCGAGCAGCCCGGCTGCCTCGTCCGCCGGAGCGGAGGGGGAAAAAGCAGCGGCCAGTCTGCCTTGCACCCTGCGGAAGTCGTTCTTGCGCGCCACCAGATCGCGCAGCACGCTGCGCATTTCGTGCGCTCGGCGATCGAGCCGAGTGCGGAGGATGACCAGATCCCCGGCACTGGCCAAGAGCGCGTCCAGGCGCTCGACGTCGACGCGCAGGGCCCCGTCGCTGCCCGCCCGGCGCTCCACCACCGCCCTGCGGTCTACGCTGCGTCGCCGCTCCATCATTTCCCGCCCCGGCGGAGCCACGCCGAGCGGCTCGGCCGGGCGAAGCTGGGGCACGCTCAAGCGCAAGCTGCTGAGCTGAGCCCGGATCTCGGCCACGCCCTCGTCAATCCGCTCCAAGATGCCAAAAGTTGGGGCCAACTGGCCGCGCCGGATCTCCGCGCACAGCTCTTCCAGATCGTCGGCGGCCTTGGCCACGGCATCGAAGCCGACCGAGCCGGCCGAGCCCTTGAGGGTGTGCAAGTGGCGGAACAAGACGTCGACCACCTCGGGCGTGATCTCGAGCGAGCGCGCCGACGCTTGGGCCAGGAGCCGCTCGGCATCGGCGATCTGGGCTAGGTGCTTCTCGGCCTCTTCCAGGAAGAGATTGCGCAAAATCTCCGCTTCGCTCGCGTTCCCGACGAGCGCCGGGCCGTCGCCCTTGCCCCCTTCGTTCTCGTGCTTGTCCGCCATGGCGGTCCACTCGAATCGACCGAAATCGCCAATCCTATCCGCGCGGCGGTTCCCCCAGCGCGGCCAACAAATTGCGCAAAGCCTCACCCAAGGGGGTGTGTGACCCAGCCAAGAGCGGGGCCATGGGCGCGAGCAGACGGGACAGGTCCTCGCGACGGTCGTGCAAGAGGCGCGTGATCTCGCTCTCGCCCTGGCCGACAAACTGCAGCTCGCCGATGGCAGCCGCCCATCCTCGGCGCAGCGGGGCGATCTCTCTGGCCTCGCGCCGGGCGCGACCGGCAAGCGCGGCCAGCTGATCGGCAAGGGCGCGCACACCCTCGATGCCCGCGCTCGCCTCGGCGGTGGCATTGACGATGGTCTCCATATAGGCGCCGATATCTTTGGCCGCCGCGGTCGCACGCTCGGCCATCTTGCGCACCTCTTCGGCGACGAGACCGAAACCCTTGCCCTGCGCCCCGGCGCGCGAGGCCTCGATGGCGGCGTTGAGCGACAAGATATTGGTCTCGGAGGTCACGTCCTCGAGCATCTCCAGGACCTGACCAATTTCCCCCGAGCGCGCCTCCAGGGCCTTGAGCTTACGCGCGATCTCGGACACCGCGGCCTGCTCCTTGGCCATGCCCTCGGCGATGTCGGGCAGCGCGGCGCTGGCCGCTTCAGCCGCCACCATGACCGCCGTCGCCGCGCTCGATATGCGCGCGGCGCGCGCCTCGAGCTTGGCCAGCAACCCCGCCAGGGCTTGGGCAATCTCGCCCAGGGGGCCGGCGTGCTCCGCCGGTCGGACGCGCAGGTCGCCCTGTTCGGCGGCACGCAGGGTGTCGAGCAAATTTTGGATGGCTGAGGGTTCGCTCATGATGGCATGACCGTGCTGATGGCATCCCTGACATAGTCGAGGCTGCGTTCCAGATCGAGGAGCAGAGCGGGGCCGCCCGCGTCGACCACGGTGGCCGACAGGAACGACGGCCGCGCGGGCGGGGGCCGGCTATATTGCTCGTCCACTCTCCCCAGGGCGAGCCCGCGCTCGACCACTATGGCCACGCGCACCGCACCGCAGGCCGCTTCGGGGGCGGTCTCGACCAAGAGCAGCTTGTCCCTGGTCAGGCGAGAGCCAATGCTCTCACCCCCGTCCTCGCCGCCGCCCGGCTGAAAGCATACGGCCAGGTCGAGCACGGGCAAGATGAGCCCCTGCACCAGCGCCACCCCGCGCATGACGAGAGGGGCCAGAGGAACCGGGGTGATGCCACGCATGGGCAACACCTTGCGCACAACCCCGAGCGGCAGCGCGCAGCGCAGACCGCGCAGCGCGAAGAAGACGACGTCGAGAGGTGCCGCGGCAGACATGACTACACCGCCACCGGGGCTACCCGCCGACGGATCAGCTTGCTGCGCAGGAGGCGAAAGAGAATCTGGGTCACATCGTAAGAGCCCATCCCCGAGATCCGGATGAGATCGCGAACCGTGTTCCTGCCATTGACCAGATCGACGAGCGCCGCCTCCTCGCGCAGGAGCTGCCCGCGCCCGAAGCTGCCCAGCCTGTCCTCGTTGCGCACGAAGGTCATGTCGAAGTCGCCGATCTCCTGCTCGATGACCCGCCACTCCTCCACCCGGCGCAGCCCCTCGAGAATGAGCCCGTCGATGGGCAGGGCCAAGGCCGCCTCGCGCGCCAGCGCCGGCAGCTCGGCCTGCACGCGAAAAACGAAGTGACCAGTTGGCCAACGCATGCTCTCGAACAGCAGGGCCGCGGTCTGCTTGGCCATGGCCTTGCGGAGGCCGGTGGACGAGAGCAGCCCGCGCGCGCACAGGTAGGCGCCGAGCAGCTCGGTGCTGCCTTCCTGCTTGCGCTCGTCGATGACCCGACCGAGGGTTTCCTGGCCGAGGTAGCCCCCGCTTACCAGAAAACGCCCGAGGAGAAACTCTTCCGGCACGCCGCGCGCGCCGGCAAAATCGATGCGGCCCTGGCCGAGGTAGATCTCCATGTGGGCCCGGCCGTGGGACAGCGCCACCGTTCCGGTGTAGCCGCGATCCTGCAGGAGCAGCAGCACGTCGGCGGTCGAGATCAGGGCCAGATCGCCCGCCAGCGCGAAGTCGAGCTCGCGCGCGGGGCTCGCCTCTTCCTGCTCCTGGCTGGGGGTCAGAGTAGCAATGTCGATGCGACTGTCGGAGCCGGTCCCGGGCGCGGGCCCCGACTTCTTGCCTAGCTTGCCGGCCTTCTCGAGCGTATGCGTCACCACCGCCACCAGCGCCTCGGGCGAAAAGGGCTTGGCCATGATGTTGACGATGTTGGGCATCATGGCGAAGCACTCGCTGACCTCCTCGCCCTTGGCGCTCATCACGATGACCGGCACCTGCGCCAGCTTGCCCTGGGCCGAGATGGCACGGCAGACGTCGTCGCCCTTGATGTCGGGCAAGAGGAAATCGAGCAGGATCAGAGCCGGAGGCCGCGCCTGGGCAGCCGCGATCCCTGCTTCGCCCGTGCGCGCGGTCTCGACGCGGTAGCCGGCCTTGCTGAGCGAGAGCTCAACCAGCTTGCAGATGGTTGGGCTATCATCGATGACGAGAACGGTGGCTGGCATGGACCGCGGTCCCTTTGGCCGGGATGGTGCGGCATTGTACAACGGTCTCTGCCTTTCGGACAATGCGCGATCGGCCAGAGCGGCCGGAGCAGGAGGGCCGCCAGCCCCGAAAGGTTGGGCAAGGACGAGGGCGCTAGCCCCTCGTCGCCCCTCCGGATTGCCCACTCCCGCAGCATCAGACGCGATGCTCCAGCCCCGCCAACATCTTCTTGAGAGCCGCTTCTTCGATTTGGCGCACGCGCTCGCGGGTGAGCGACAGGCGGAGCGCGACCTCGGCCAGGGTCATGCCCCCATGCTCCGCCGCCTCGAGCGCACAGGCCTCCCGGATGACGTGGGCGTGGATCTCGGACGGCTTGGCCCCGCGCTTGTCGCGGAGCTCCGCGGTCAGATTGAACCGGCACACGGTGTAGGAGCACGGGCCGGGGAGCCGGCGGCACGCCCCGAAGGTGGCTTCGTACAGATTTATGCGATCATCGGGCATGGACGAGCGCCTCACTGGGCGGAGGATCCCCGGTGCTGGTTGCTGCGATGCTGCGACGGTGCTGTTGGCCGCGTCCATCGCCGCCGCGGCCTTAAGGGGCGGCAGTACCAGCGACGGACCCGGGCAGTCGCTGGGCAGCCGCGGGTTAGCCATTGGATATGGACACGACACCGGAGGCGCGTGGGCGATTGCACGCCCCAGGTGCATCTGATGGGTGGCATCTCCACCGCGCAATTGCTGCAAAATTCACTTACTGCGGAATTTGCAGCTGCGGGCGGGGTCGGGAGCCGTGCCCGGCGCTTTCCCGCCCACCCGACTCAAGACGTGATCTTCTGCTGCCGATGGTGAGCGATGGGAGGATCCACACCCTATGACCACAGACGTCAGCAGCATTCAGGCTCTGTACCAGACCAGCCAGCTCACCGCGACCTCGAACCAGCAGGGGAGCCAATCGGGCAGCGTATCCCCCGCGGCTTCGGTCAACATGTCGCAGTCTGGTCAATTATGGAGCGAGCTCCAGAGTCTGGCCCAAACCGATCCATCCGAGTTCAAGCAAGTAACCGCGAGCATTGCCAGCCAGCTCACCAACGCGGCATCTTCCCTGACCGGATCACAGGCCGGCTTCGTGACCAGCCTGGCCCAGCGCTTCGAAGCGGCCTCGCAAAGCGGCAACATGAGCGACCTTGCGCCTCCGACCGGTTCCGAGCAGGGGAGCGGTGAGGCGCAAGGACATCACCACCATCATCACCACGGGCAAGACGCGAGCGGAAGCACGCAAGCGAGCACTTCCGCTTCGTCCGGCGGTGATTCGCTCTATCAACAGATTCAGTCGATCATTAGCAATGCGTTGAGCTCAGCGACGGGCAGCGGCAGCAGCAGCAGCAGCTAGCACTGCCAGTCGGAGGCGCGTCACTGGCAGCTAGTCGGACCGGTGCCAAGGAGCGGCGTGCACTGGGTTCCGGCTGGGCATTCGGACGACGACTGACACATCTGGAATCCCGAGCAAGTGCTCTGGCAGGAGTTGGAGTAGTTGCCGTTGGCGTCCGCCATGCCACAGCAGACGGGATTACCCGGATTGTTGGTGCAGTCGGCGCTGCCCGCGCAGGTTGCGGGCACCGCAGTACCTCCCGAATTGTCCTGGCAAGCCGAGGCCGCGGCGACGCACGAAAACGCGGGAGCCCCGCCGCCCGCGGGATAATCGATACAGCAGATGGACTGCGCCGGGTTAGAGGCGCTGCAAGTCATTGTCCCGCACAATACCCCGCCATCCCCGGTCGAGGTGGCGGCGCCGTCGCCCGCGCCGCTCCCGTCGCTCCCGCCGTCGACCACCATGGTGCTCCCGCCCGAGCCCGAGCCGGCGCTGCTGCCGCCAGCACCGGTGCTCCCGCCGGCGGCCGGGCCCTCGGAGCTGCCGCCGAAGCCGGTGACCCCGCCGTTGCCCGGCCCTGCGGAGCTGCCGCCGAAGCCGGTGATCGTGCTCCCGCCACTGGCCGTGCTCCCGCCACTGGCCATGCTCCCGCCACTGGCCGTGCTCCCGCCGGAGCCGCTACTCCCGCCACTAGCCGAGCTGCCGGCCGACCCGGCGCTCCCGCCCGAGCCTGAATTGCCTCCCGATCCGCCGCTGCTGCTCGAAGAGCCGCAGGCCGCGAAGCCGGCCAGCGCGCCTAGAGCGATACTGGCGAAGAACGTAGAACGGATTACAGACATGGTCGCCATCCTTTCAAGTTGACGTGGAATCGACTGGAGACGCCCCAACATCGCTTCAGCCTTTAGCCGCTCTGAATCTAGCTCGGCCATTGCCCCGAAAAAACTGCGGTAACTGCAGTTACCCGGACAAGACCGACCATGGCGCCGCGGCAGGCCACGAATGGCGGGGTGGCGGCGCGAGCTGGTCAGACGGATGCGTCGAGCTGAAGGCCGGCGTCGAGCCCGCCGATTGATAGGGGGGGAACCGCATGGACGCAGCAACCTGGCTCCGCCGCATGGGCAGCCGCAAGGCCGCGGTCACGCCGGCTGACGCGCCGGCGCCCCCGCGCCCGCCGGAGCCAGAGGAGTCGGCACTCCCCGTGGCACCCGCGCCCACTCCGGAGCCCACCCTGGAGCCCACCCTCTTGACCAAGGCCAAGGAGCGGGAAGATCCCGCTCACGCCAAGTGGCAGGGCTTGCTCGAGTCGGGCGCCATCCAACCCGAGCTGCTGGCCAAGGCCCTGGCCCAGGCGAAGGCATCAGCCACCGATCCCGGCCGCTACCTCATCGAGAAGGTCGGCATCGCCCGCGCCGAAGTCGAAAAGACCATCTCGCGTTACTACGGCGTCCCGTTCTACCGCTTCACCGCCGATCAGAAGATGCCCGAGGACTTGCGCCAGCGCCTGCGCATGGATTTCTTGCGCCAGATTTGCGCCGTACCCATAGAGCGCAAGGGGCCGATCCTGATCGTGGTCATCGACGACCCGCATGACATACAGCGCGCCGATGCCTTGCGCTCGGTCGAGGCCGGCCTCGACGTCAGCATCTTCGTCGGGTTCAAGGACGAGATCGTCGCGTGCATCGAGCACTCGTACGGGCTGCGCCCCGACGTCAACCTGCTACTCAAGGAGCTCTCGACCGACGAGAGCACCGGCGCCGTCGACGAGCCGTCGGAAGACGAGCAGACGGACGAAGACAACGAATCCGACAGCACCATCATCAAGCTGGCCAACCAGATAATCCTCGATGCCTTCGGGCGAGGCGCCTCCGACATCCACATCGAGCCCTACGGCAAGGAAGAGAGCACGCGCATCCGCTTCCGCATCGACGGCGACTGCATCCCCTACCAGGATATCCCGGCCGTCTTCCGCAACCCTTTGGTAGCGCGCTTCAAGATCATGGCCCGGCTGGATATCTCGGAAAAGCGCAAGCCCCAGGACGGCAAGATCAAGTTCCGCATGCGCGATCGCACCATCGAGCTGCGGGTGGCGACTTTGCCCACCGTGAACGGCAACGAGGACGTGGTCATGCGCATCCTGGCCGCCTCGAAGCCGATTCCCCTCGCCGACATGGGCATGAGCGAGCGCAATCTGAGCGAGCTCAAGGCGCTCATCGCCAAGCCCTATGGCCTCATACTGTGCGTCGGCCCGACCGGATCGGGCAAGACCACCACCCTGCACTCCGCCCTGGGCTCGATCAACACCTCCGACATGAAGATCTGGACGGCCGAGGACCCGGTGGAGATCACTCAGCCCGGGCTGCGCCAGGTACAGGTACAGCCCAAGATCGGCTTCGACTTCGCCGCGGCCATGCGCTCCTTCCTGCGCGCCGATCCCGACGTGATCATGGTGGGCGAGATGCGCGACCAGGAAACCGCGAGCACGGCGGTGGAGGCCTCGCTGACCGGCCACCTGGTCTTCTCGACCCTGCACACCAACAGCGCGCCCGAGACCATCACCCGCCTGGTGGACATGGGACTCGACCCCTTCAGCTTCGCCGACGCCCTCCTGGGCGTGCTGGCCCAGCGTTTGGCGCGTGGCCTGTGCCGAAAGTGTCGGACACAGGTGGCGGCGGACAAGGGCGAGGAGGATGCCATCGTGCAAGCCTTCGGCGAGCAGGGCGCCCAGACCCTGGGCGTCGGCTCCCCCGGGTTCAAGCTTTGGCGCGCCAGCGGCTGCGACAACTGCGGCAAGACCGGCTACCGGGGCCGCATTGCCCTGCACGAGCTGCTGGTCGCCGACGAGAACATCAAGCGCGCCGTCTCCCATCGCTCACCCGTGGAAGAGGTGCGCAAGCTGGCCGTGCAGAACGGCATGAGGACCCTGCTCCAAGACGGGATCGAGAAGGCCATTGCCGGCCGGACCGACCTCAAGCAAGTGCTGGCCGTCTGCCTGCGCTGAGCAGGCCTCAGGCCAGCCGCAGGCATATGACGAACAGAGCGAGCCCGACCAGAAAGCCGATACCGGCGAGCAACGCGGGTGCGCGCACCAGGGCGAGATTCTTGTCGAGCCCTCCCCGGACGAAAGCCACCGTGGAGGTGATCCAGAGCGCCAAGCCGCCGAGCGCAAGGAGCACCATGCGCGGTCTCGGCCAAGAGCGCTGCTCGAGGCGTTGCTCGTGCCAGGCGGCGCGAGCGGCGAAGCTCGCCGACCCCGCGGGATCTTCGCTGGCGGCCAAGAGACGGGCGAGGCGGCGGTCGATGACCGGCAGGCGATCCGCGTAGGGAATATAAAACGAGCGCGCACCGAGCAGGGCAGCGCGCTCGGCTTCGCAGGCGGACCGGGCCGTGGCATAATCGCTCTTGCGGATTGCGCTGACGGCGATGGCATCCAGGCGGTCGAGCGCCTGCCGTACGATCGGGCTGCCCGGCAGATAAGCGCGCCCGGCGTCGAGATAGTGGCGAATCGCCTCCCGGCTCTCCCCCAGGGCTTCGGCGGCTTGGCCTTGGCGATAAGCGGTGCGTTCCTCGAGCAGGAGCCGCACCACCACCACCGCCAGCGCCAAGATGATGGCGGTGCCGACCATGACGAGCTTGGCGCGGGCGCCGCTCATCAGACGAAATCCCGCTTGCGGAAGACCAACATGGCGAGGACCAACACGACGATGGAGTAGGCCACGCCGTAGCCGGTGGCCGACAACAGGTAGTCCGCGCCAACGAACTGGCGATGGACCGACACCTCTTCCGCGCCCACGATGGCGCCCGAGGGGTAGAAGAGATGCAGGTTGGGCATGACCGCGCAGAAGAGGTCGAGCCCGCCTTGTCCCACCCGTCCGAGCTTACCCCCCAGGGCACGAATATCAGGGATCGATCGCCCCACCACGAAGCAGCCCAAGGCGAAGAAGCCGGAGAGAAATGGGCTAGAGAAGGCCGAGAAGAAGACCGCCATGGAGGTGACCAACATGACGTTGACGAAGAGCAGCCACACCGCCTTGGCGGTGGCCACGTCGAAGCGCGAGCCCTCGGCCGCGAGCACGCCACCCAACACCAGGCCCATCACCAGCATCTGCACCGCCAGGGTGAGGAGCATGCCCAGCCATTTGCCCAGCACGAACTCCCAGCGCCACAGCGGCTTGGGCAAGATGGTGTACACCGTCTTGAGGTCGAGCTCCTTGTAGAGGAGGTTGACGCCCACGAAAATGGCGATGATGACCCCGAAGATATCGATGCCGAAAAGACCGATGTCGCGGATGGTGCGCACCTCTTCGTGCAAGGTCAGGTTGCCGATGGCCAGGGCCGACACGATGAGGAGGACGGCGAAGAAGAGCAGGCTGTAGAGGATCTTGTTGCGCACGGCCTCGCGGAAGGTGTTCCAGGCGATGGCGACGATGCGATTCATGACGAGCTCGCTTCCGCTTCCGCCTGGCGCACGAAGAGATCTTCCAGCGATTCATGGCGCGGGGTCACCGCGGTGATGCCACAGCTTCCCGCCAGCGCCGCGCGCAAAAAGCCGTCCACGTCGCTGCCCGCCGGCAGGTCGACCAACATGCCGTCCGGGCTGTCGCGCAAGCTCGCCCCGGGGGGCAGGGCCGGGGTCACCCCGGTGCCGCGCGCCAGGCAGATCTCGGTCGAGAGCACGCGCGCCGTGAGCAACTCGGCCAGGGGACCCACGCTGCGGATGCGCCCGGCGAAGATCATGGCCACTCGATCGCAAGTCAGCTCGACGTCGGGCAGGATGTGGGTGGAATAGAGCACGGTGCGGCCCTCGCGCTTGAGCTCGAGCATCAGGTCGCGAATCTCCTTACGCCCGATCGGATCGAGGCCGGTCATGGGCTCGTCGAGCACCACCAGCTCAGGATCGCCCATCAAGGCCTGGGCGATGCCGATGCGCTGGAGCATGCCCTTCGAGAATTTGCGCAGGGGCCTGCCCCGGGCGTGATCGAGGCCGACCCGGCTGATCAGGGCGGCCGCGCGCTTACGGCGCTCTCCCCGGCGGACATCGCATAGCGCGCCCACCAGATCCAGGAACTCCTCCGGGGTCAGGTATTCGTAGAAGTAAGGGCTCTCGGGCAGATAGCCCAGCCGGCGTTTGGCGGCACGGTCGGGCACCTTGCGCCCCAGAACCTCGGCCCGGCCGCGGGTGGGAAAGACCAGCCCCATCAGCATCTTCAACGTGGTGGTCTTGCCCGAGCCGTTGGGACCCAGGTAGCCGAACACCTCGCCCCGGCGGACCTCGAAGCTGGCTTCCTTGACCGCTTCCACGCGCTTGCGCCAAAAGCCGAGCCGGAAGGTCTTGGCTAGCCCGTCGGCGCGCAGTACTACGTCACTCATGGCCGCGCCATCTTAGCCATCATGTCAGCCATCGAGGTGCCTGCGATACCAGTAAATGGTGCGCAAAAGTCCCTCCTCGAGATCGACCTTGGGGGAGAAACCGAGCAGCTCCTTGGCCTTGGCGATGTTGGGGATGCGCAGCTCGACGTCAGCCTGATGCCACGGTATGTGCTCGATATGGGCCGAGCTCGAAGCCAGGCGGATGATCTCCTTGGCCAGGGCGTGGATGGTCAGGGTCGAGCGTGGGTTGCCGATGTTGAACGAATGCCCGACCGCCTCGTCGCGCGCGAGCGCGAGCATGATGCCATCGACGATGTCGTCCACGTAGCACCAGGCGCGGATCTGCGCGCCGTCGTTGTGCACGGCCAGCGGCTCGCCGCGCAGGGCGCGCACGATGAAATGGTGGACCGCCCCCTCGCCCACCTGGCGGGGACCATAGATATTGAAGGGGCGAATCGATACCGTGGGCAGCTGGTACTGCTTCCAGTAGTTCATGGCCAGGTGCTCGGTCGCCAGCTTGGCCACCGCGTAGGTCCAGCGCGCCTCGCCCACGGCGCCCAGGGTGGTGGCGTCCCATTCGGTGACGTTGTAGGCGTAGCGGCCGAAGACCTCGCTGGTGGAGAAGTCGATGACCCGCGCGACCCGGCCCTCGGCCAGCGCCGCCTCCAGCACATTCATGGTACCCAGGAGAGAAACCCGCATGGTGAGAACGGGATTGCCCAGCACGGTGTCGACACCGGCGATCGAAGCCAGATGGATGGCGGCATCGCAACCCGCCATCGCCGCTTTCACCGTGGCGGCCTCGATCACGTCGCCGGTCACGACCTTCACGCGGGGATGGCGGTCGAGGCCGGCCGGCCCCAGGGCATTGCGCCGTAGGGTGTCGAGCACCACGATGTCGTTGTCGGGCGCAAGCCTCTCCACCAGGTGCGAGCCGATGAAACCCGCTCCCCCGGTGAGCAAGATCCGTCGCCCCGATATCCGCGGCGTTGCAAAAGAAGTGTCGCTCATGGCGCTGGGGGCCGTATCATAGCCCAACCTCGCCATGCCTGGCATGAAACGGCACCATAGCGTGCGCCGCTCCGGCACCCTGATCCCGCTTTTCTCCCTGCGCCGAGGCGCCGGCTGGGGCCTGGGCGAGATACCAGACCTCGTGGACATGGCCGCCTGGTCGAGCGCGGCCGGTATCCGCGTCATCCAGATGTTGCCGGTAAACGCGGTGTCGGGGGGCGAGACCAGCCCCTATTCGGCCAGCACGGCCTTTGCCATCGATCCGGTCTACCTCGGACTCGATGCCTGCGAGGACTTCCGGGCGGTCGGGGGCAGGGCCGCGCTAGCCGACACCGATCGCCGCCTGCTCGACGAGGTCGCGAGCGCGGCCTCCGTGCGCTGGAACGAGCTGCGCGCCATCAAAGACCGCGCGATGCGCCTGGCGTACGCTCACTTCGCCGCCCACTCCGGCCGGGCGGCCAGGCGCGGGCAGACGCTCGCCACCTTTCGCAAAGAAAATCGCCACTGGCTCGAGGATTGGGCGCTCTTCGCGGCGCTGCACCGGCACTACGAGCGCCACTGGCGGGATTGGCCGGTGGGTCTGGCCGAACGCAATCCGGCCGCGCTGCGCAAGGCACACGCCGCCCACGCCGACGAGATCGCCTTCATCGTCTGGCAACAGTGGCAGCTCGACCGGCAGTGGCGCGAGGCGCGCGCCGCGGCGGAGGCCATGGGGGTGGAGCTGATGGGCGATCTGCCCTTCGTGGTCGCGGAAGATTCCGCCGACGTGTGGAAGCATCGCGAGCTCTTTCGCCCAGGCCTGCGCGTGGGTGCCCCCCCGGATGCCCTGTGTGCGGAAGGGCAAGACTGGGGCTTGCCCCTCTTCGATTGGCGGGCGATGAACGAAACCGGTTTCGCCTGGATGCGCGCGCGCGCGGCTCGCGCCGGGCGCCTATTCGGGCTTTACCGGGTCGACCACGTGATAGGGCTCTACCGCACCTACTACCGCTCGGCCGACGGCAGCAAGTCGGGCTTTTCCCCCTCCGACGAGGAGGCCCAGATCCGTCTGGGGGAGACGGTGCTCGCGCTCATGAACGAGCACGGCGAGGTGATAGCCGAGGATCTGGGCATGATCCCGGAATTCCTGCGGCCCTCCCTGACTCGCCTGGGCCTGCCCGGCTATCGTGTCCTGCGCTGGGAAAAGGACGACCTGTGGCGTGACGGTCGGATGCAAGCCTTCTTCCGCGATCCCAAGGGCTGGCCGGCCATCTCCGTGGCGACCTCGGGCACCCACGACACGCCCACCCAGGCCACGTGGTGGGACAGCCTGAGCCCCGACGACCGGCGCAACCTGCTGCGTATTCCTGGTCTCGGCCACCTCGATCCCAACCGCGGCTTCGATGACCAAGCTCGCGATGCCCTGCTCGAGGTGCTCTACCAATCGAGCTCGAACCTGTGCCTGCTGCCCTTTCAGGACCTGCTCGGCCAGCGCGAGCAGGTGAACTTCCCCGGCAGCGTGAGCGAGCGCAACTGGACCTACCGCATGCCCATGACCCTGGACGCCCTGGGCGCCGATGGCGCGACCACCCAGCGCTTGCGCCGCCTGGCCAGCGAGAGCAATCGCCTGGCGCCATCCCGATAGCCTCTTCCCGCTTGATCTGCCGCGCGGGATGGTGGAGTAGTGGAGCTGGGAAAGCTCGAGCAAGGAAAGCCATGATCATCGCCTGCAAGTTCGGGGGCACGTCCCTCGCCGATGCCGCCCAGTTCCGCAAGGTCGCCGCCATCATTCGATCCGATGCCCGCAGACGGGCGGTGGTGGTCTCGGCGCCGGGCAAGCGCCACCGCCAAGATCCGAAAGTTACCGACATCCTGCTCTCCATTCACGAGTCGGTCGCGCGCGACATCGATGCCGGCCCGTCGCTGGCCCTCCTGCGCAGCCGCTTTCTCGAGATTGAAGCCGAGCTGGGCGTCGACGCCCAGATGGCGCCGGCGCTCGCGGCCTTCGAGACCAAGGTACGGGCGGGAGCCGATCGCGACTTCATCGCCTCGCGGGGTGAGCATTTCTCCGCCCGCATCATGGCGGCCTTCCTGGGGGCCAGCTTCGTCGAGGCCGAACAGGCGGTGTTCCTGACCGGCGCGGGATTGGTGGACGAGCGCACCTGGAGCGAGCTGCCGCGGGCAGTCCCTTCCGAGGGCATCTGCGTGATGCCGGGCTTCTACGGCAGCGGCCCGGGAGGCAAAGTCAAAACCTTCTCGCGCGGCGGCTCGGACATTTCCGGCGCCATCCTGGCGCGGGCGACATCCGCCGGCCTGTACGAGAACTGGACCGACGTGCCGGGTCTGCTCATGACCGATCCGCGCGTGGTCCCCGATGCCGAGCCCATGGACCGGGTGACCTACCGCGAGCTGCGCGAGCTCGCCTATTCCGGCGCCAACGTGTTCCACGAAGAGGCCATCTTGCCGTGCAAGCAGGTCGGCATCCCCATTCGCATCGCCAACACCAACGATCCGACGGCGCCGGGCACCTTGATCGTGCCCGAAGAGCAGGCGGCCGATCGCCCCATCGCCGGGGTTGCCGGTCGCAACGGCTTCTGCCTGCTGCAAATCGAAAAGACGCTCATGAACAAGGAGCGCGGCTTCGGGCGCAGGGTGCTGGGCATCCTGGAGACCAAGGGCATAAGCTACGAGCTCTCCCCGTCAGGCATCGATTCCATGTGCGTGGTGATCGATCAGAAGAACTTCGCCGGGGTCGAAGAGCAGGTGATGCAAGAGATCCGCAACGCCTGCCAGCCGGACTCGATCGATGTCGAGCGCGATCTGGCCCTCATCGCCACCGTCGGCCACGGCATGTCGAGGCGGATCGGGGTCTCGTCGCGCCTGTTCACCGCCCTGGCCAACGCGGGCGTGAACGTGCGCATCATCGACCAGGGGGCGTCCGAGATCTCCATCATCGTCGGCGTCGATGCCGCGGACTTGCACAAGGGTCTGCGCGCCATCTACGACGCGTTCGTCCGGTCATAGCTCTCGGCGGGCAGCGGAGACTGCGCACCGCCGTCGCTCAGCGAGCGGGGAGGTCCTCGCGGCAGCTCGACACCTCGACGGCGTAACCGGGGGGCGGGGAGAGCAGGAAAGCGCCGTCCGGGAAAGTCGGGTTGAGGGTGCGTTCTTTGATGGTTATGTCCACCCCGTCGTCAAAGTCGCGGCCGGCCTCGGAAAAGCGTATGCGCCGGGGCAGGGCCACCCCGTCCGCCCCCTCGAAGTCGTCGTAGGCCACCCGCCACCCCCGCGGCGAGCTCGTCTCTTCCAGGAAAACGATGTCCCATGCCGCAATGGCAGGATTCGGCCGGCGCAAACCCAGGCGCAGGATGGGACCGGAGGATCCGGCAAAGACAAGGACGTCGGCGCCACGCGCGGCATCCCACTCCACCGCGCTGGCCTGCGCGGCGGGCAGCGGCGCATCGCCGAGCAGAATGGCGGCAACCGTGGCCGGGGCGAGGGGAATGCCGATCAATGTCGCCACATTGGCCGGGCAGGCCGGTCCCTCGCGGAACACCCGCCCTTCGTAATCGATGAAGGTGAGCCGTCCGGCGCTGGTGGTCAGGGCGGCCACGGTGCCGCGCAAGGTCACCTCGGCCTCGAACCGTAGCGCGCCCGCACGGCCCACCAGCATCTGGACCGTGCCGCGGGCCCGCTGGCCCCCCAGCCGGCTTTTGACCCGCGCTTCCGCGTTCATGCCGTGAATCCGCGCCTGGTGGGCCGCGAGCACCGCGAGCAGCTCGGCTCGATCGGGAGCCGGATAGCTGCGCACCGCACGCAGCGGGCCGGCGCAGCCCAGGGGCAAGAGCCATGAGAGCGACAGCAGAAGGGATAACGCCCGGTTGCGGCTCTTGCTCATTGATCCGTCCCCGCGGCCGTCCCCCTGGCGGTCCCCCCGGCCGTCCCCACGGACGCCCCACCTGCCGCCCCGTGGGTGGCCGGGCTGGCGTTCAGCCGGCCCAGACTCTCCTCGACCCGCAAGCGCAGGCGCTGGTCGGGCTTGCCGCCCAAGGCGCGATGAAAGGCCGAGCGAGCCCGCTCGGTCTCCTTGCGCGCCGCGTACACAGTGCCCAGGTGCCACTCGATTTCGGGGTCGGCGGGCTCGAGGCGGGCGGCCTGCTCGAGGAAGAGCCCGGCCTGGTCGACCTGGTGGCGATGGAAGTGGGCCCAGCCCAGGCTGTCGAGCAGCCCGCCCGAGCCGGGATCGAGCGCATTGGCCGCCTGCACACGCCGCAAGGCCAAATCGAGGGCGTGGTCGTGATCAGCCGCGATGAAGCCCCAAAAGTTGAGGGCCTCGACCGAGCCGGGATTCTTGGCCAGAAACTTCTCGGCGCGATCGAGCGCGGCCGACCAGCCGCCCTGGCGCTCCTCGATCGCCGCCAGAGTCAGGACCAACTTGCCCTCGTCGGGATGTTGGGCCAGGGCCCGGCCCAGGCGCGCGACCGCCGCGCTCGCCTTGCCGCACTCTTCTTCCAGCAGGGCGGCGCTGACCACCGCGTCGCTGGCCAGGGCAGGACTCTGTCCGGCGGCGGCTTCGTCGACCAAGCGTATGGCCTGGTCGCACTTGCCCGCCTCGTGCAAGAGCTCGGCCGCGCGCAGGCGCGCCTCGAAAAAGAGCGGCGAGTCCTTGCCGAGCTTGAGTAGCTCGGCCAGGGCCGCTTCGGGCTTACCCAGATCGTGCAAGAGCGCCGAGCGCAGCAGGGTGATGCGGCTGGTGGCCGTGTCGCCGATACCCATCCGGGTGGCCTCGGCGAGCAGGTCCAGCCCATGCTGAAAGCGCCGGGCCGAGCGCTCGAGCTCGACCCGCGCCGCCAGGCTGTCGGCTGCCAGGCTGGAGGCGGGGACAGCCAGGTCGTCGGCCACCTGCTCCGCCTCCTTGACCGCGCCCAGCCCGACCAGATAGCGGGCGAAGGCGGCCGCCAGGTCGAGCTCGCCCTCCGAGCGATCGAGAGCGTCGCGAAAGGTCGCGCGGGCCTCGCCATCCCTGCCGGTCGCGGCGTAGATCCACGCCAGCTCGGTCAGGGCCTCGATCTGATTCGGTTCTTCGGCCAAGGCGCCCTGCAGCTGGGCCTCGGCCCCCGCCATGTCATGCAGGGCCCAGGCGATGGCGGCCAGGTGCATCCGTCCCGTGCCCGAGCCAGGCTCGGCGGTGCACAGGGTGGTGAGGGTGGCGCGCGCCGCGTCTAGATCCAGCGCCACCAGCTCGGTCTGCGCCAGCTCGAGGTAGACCAGCTCAGCCTCGTCGTCGTCGGCCTGGAAATCGACCAGCTTGCTCGCCTGGCCCAGCGCTTCCAATTCAGCCTTGGCGTCACCCTGGCTGCGCTGTACGTGCGCCAGGGCCACGAAGCCCTCGGCCGTGGCCGCCAGGCTCAACGACGCGTGCGCTTCAGCGGCAGCGTCCTTGACGTGATCGAAGCGCAGCAAGACCTCGGCCCGGCGAGCGTGGAGCTCGGGCGAATCCCCATCGAAATCCAGGGCCTCGCCCAGCTCCGCCGCCGCATCCTGCCAACGCTCCTCCTCCTCGAACAGCATGGCGCGCGCCGCGTGCTCGTAGGCATCCGGGGCGACCCCTCGGGTGGTTATCTGTCGCCCGCGCACCAGCTTGGTTATGGCGGGCGATTGGGTGGCGCAAGCGCTCACCAGCGCCAGCGCCAAGAGCCACGGTCGGCATGAAGCGAGCACACCTCAAGCTACCACGTCGCGTGAGCACGGGCGGGCTTTGCCCGACCGGGCTCACCGCGGGAGATCTAAAGGACCCTCTCAGGGTCCTTTATTTGGTAGTCGCGTGAGCGCGGGCGGGCTTTGCCCGACCGGGCTGGTCACACGCTCGGTGCTTCGGTCAGGCGCTCAGCGCCTCGGTCGGCGCGATACATCTAATTCGGCGATCATGGTCGCAGAACGCCCGGAAGTCGTTACCGTTGAGAGTGACGATGCGCGAAACACCATGGACGACCGCGGCGGCAACCAGGTTGGCGTCGTGAATCCTACGGCCGGCGGCCGGTACCCCTGCCAACAATCGCAGCAGGGCCGGCAAGAGCGGCTTCTCCTCGGGCAGCAGTCGGATGTGCTCGCGAAATCCGGCCAGGCTTTCCAGCGCCTCGGCCAGACCCAAACCGAGTCCGTTATGGTCCGGCGGTCTAGTAGCAACCACCAGGAATTCACGAGCCACCTGGGCCGGGAATACCAGCCCTTCGTGGCGTTCGAGCAGGGATCGAGCAGCGCGGTGGTGCCGGCGCGCCCGGTTGGATGCCTCCATCAGCACGCAGGTATCGACGAGCAGGAGGCTATCTGCCGTCGTCACCATAGATCTCTTCGCGCGACCAGGTGGCCCGCGTGGGAATATCGACGGTGTGCACCCGCAACGGTCGGCGGACGGACGAGCGTGGCCGCCCACCCGTCCGAGCATGGGCTTCGAGCACGCTCTTCAGCTCACCCTGCAGGCTACGATTATTCTGCCGCGCTCGCGTCTTCAACTGAGCCACGGTGGCGTCATCCAGGTTGCGAATGAGCAACGATGCCATAGCAAAATGATAGCATAGCTAGAAGGCCGATACTGGTCGGCGCAGTGTCCAGCCTCACGCCTTGACCAAGCGGACCGGCCCGCGACCGCCGTCTCTGAACAGAGGCTCGACCATGTTGCGCGTATCTACCACCAATGGCAGCTCCGCCCACAACTTGACGTCCTTGAACTGGTCGTGTGCGGTGGCCAGCAGAACCACATCGAACTTGGCGAACGTCTCGTGCGCGAGCGGCACCGACTTCCGGGCTAGATCGTGCTTGCGCGTGTGCGGCGCCTCGGGAAAGAAGGGGTCGCAGTATTCGACCAAAGCCCCGCCGGCCAGCAGGCGCTCGATGAGCTCGAAGGAGGGCGATTCGCGGGTGTCGTCCACATTGGCCTTGTAGGACAGGCCAGCCACCAGCACCCGTGACCCACGCAGCGGCTTGCCCGCATCGTTCAGGGCCTCGACGAGACGCGACACAACGTAGTGGGGCATCGCGGTGTTGATCTCGCCCGCCAGCTCGATGAAGCGCGTCCACAGCCCGTATTCCGCCGCCTTCCACGACAGGTAGAAGGGGTCGAGCGGAATGCAGTGCCCGCCTAGCCCGGGCCCGGGATAGAACGGCATGTAGCCGAAGGGCTTGGTGCTCGCCGCGGCAATGACCTCCCAGACGTCGATGCCCATGCGCGAAAAAGCCATCTTCAGCTCGTTCACCAGGGCGATGTTCACCGAGCGAAAGACGTTCTCGAGCAGCTTGCACGATTCGGCCACCCGGGCGTGGCTGACTGGCACCACCTGGTCGAGAGCCGCCCGGTAGAGCGCCACTGCGGCCGCGGTGGACGCGGGGTTTATACCGCCCACCACCTTGGGAATGGTGCGGGTCGAGAACTTGGCGTTGCCGGGATCCTCGCGCTCGGGTGAGAAGGCGAGCAGAAAGTCCTTGGGCGAGGTGAGCCCGCTCTGTTGCAAGATGGGCAGCACCTCCCCGTCGGTCGTGCCGGGGTAGGTCGTGGACTCGAGAATGACGAGCTGCCCCGGGCGCAGACGCTTGGCGATCTCGCGGGCGGTGGCGTGGATGTACGAGTTGTCCGGCTCGCGGTGGACACCAAGCGGAGTGGGCACGCAGATGATGATGGCATCACAGGACCGCAGGCAGTCGAAGTCGAGCGTCGGAGAGAAGCGGCCACCCTTGACGGCGGCGGCGACGCGCTCAGGCCCGAGGTGCTTGATGTAGGACTCGCCGCGCTGCAACGCCCCGATCTTTTCCCCATCGACGTCGAAGCCGAGCGCACGAAATCCCGCTTCGGCGAATACCAGGGCCAGGGGGAGGCCGACGTAGCCCTGGCCGATTATGCCGATCACAGCCGATCTGGACTCGACGCTAGAATTGAATGAAGTCATAGCTACCACGTCTGGGTCGACCATAGCACGGCCCGGGTCCAGCTCGATCTCGATTGCCTCATGAGGCGCAACCCAACAGGACGAGGACGCGAAGATTGCGATCAGAAAGCGGCGGTCGGTCGGCCCGGCTATCCAAATGGACGCTTGCTCGAGGAGAGCCTGCAGAAGAGCCCCAAGGGCGCACACATGACGGAACGGATCCTGTGACCCTGGGCAACATTCCGCTGGCTCACATCGGAGTCATGCGCAATGTCACGCACCAAGATGGTCTTGCCCTCTGCTAAACGTGCAACACGCAGCGCTATTCACGCCGATTATGGGCGTCAGCCGAACCCAGTCTGTTCATTGCACTCCAGAAGGCACTACCTCGCCGGAGGACATCCGGGAGAAGGCGCAAACTGGCTAGCGCGGCAGCACTGGCGGCGGCAACTAGCCTGCGTGGGCAAGCTTGCCAACGCACCTGCGTGCAATCCACTTCGCGGCATGCCTCGCACCCATCGAGCTCCAGTGGCACGTTTTGCACGACGCTGGCTCGCATGCGCCGCCACAAGTTGCTTAGCTTGTTTGTCGAGGACATTGAGACTACTGTCCTAAGATCAGCGGGCCGAGTCTTGGCACAGTCCCCCGCGAAAGACAACACACTTTCCTCGTTCAGGGTCGAGCCCGCGGACCCGGTCAATGCGACGGTCGGGCTACGCCGGGGATAGATGGGGACGGCCTACCCTCCCCCCGCTCAAGGCCGCCACCACCACCTCCGCATACGGTGGCTCCACCATCCGCACCGGTGGTGCCGGCGATCGCGCCCACGTCCAGGACCAGCGCAAGCGTCGGATCGCCGGCGTCGGCGCGGCCGCCCCGCCCGTTCCCGGTGAGCAAGACGACGTCCACCGAGTCGATGAAGCTCAAGTCGGTGGCGCTGGACAGGTTGGTCTTGGATACGCGCACCTGGGCCGAAGGGCCCACCCCGGTGGCGGGTAGCTGATTGAGCACTTGACTGAAGTCCATTTGCGCGGTCCACACTAGCGCCCCGGCGGGCAGGCCGGCATCGAGGTCGGGCTGGCCGAGGTCGGACGCGGCGAGATCGAGGGTATCGAGGTCGGGAGTGGCGAGGTCGGGGGCGCCGAGGCCCGCACCCGCGTCCGTCGCAACGGCGTGGCTAGCGTCGTCCGAATTGCCGAGGGCGAGAGCGCCTCGGCATCGATGGACGCGTCGCCGGCCAGGCCATCTGCCCCCCCCATCCGCGCTCGCTGCGACGGTTGGCGCGAGCACGTCCGGCCCGAGCGGAGGGCCGCTGGGTGGATCGGCGGGCTGGCCGTCGAACGAGGGCAGGCTGGCATCGATGCCCCCAAAGGGATTGTTGGCGGCGGCGAGCGTGGCCAGACTTTGCTCACTTTGGGCCCGGAGGGGCAGAGGCGCGACTTCCAGCACAAGGCCGGGGTTGGCCGCCAGGTCGCCGGGCCGGCCCAGGCCCGCCGACTTTGCCGGCTGGCGCAGCGGCGTCGTCGCACCACGCCAGCGAATCAGCGCGAGCCGAGCCGGACGGCTCCCTCGAGGGCGGCCACCTTGCGATCGAAGGTCAGAGTCGCCACGCCTTCGGCCCGGTGGCGAGCATGGATCAGCCGATCGGCCAGGCCGGCTCCGGCACTGGCGTCGAGCGCCCAGACAGCCTCGGGCGGCGAGACCGTCAAGATACCCGAGCCCGCCATCCTGCGCAGGTGGGAGCGGGCTTCCTCCTTGGCGATGCCGTAGTGGTAGTGCAGGGCAAAGTAGGCCTCAGCCAACACGAGATCGGTGACGACCACGCGCTCGCGCGCCGCGTACGCCCGCTCGAGGCGAGCCCGCGCCAGGCTAGCCTCCCTGGCCGGCTCGCCGGTGAGGAGACGCAGCAGGACGGTGGTATCGAGCCCGAGGCTCACGCGCCCTGCCGCTTTCGCCCGCGTGCGATCGAGGCCCTTATGGCGGGCATGTCGTGGACAGCGTGGGCGGGCACGGCTGCCGTCCCGATCCACGACCAATCGACCTTGCGCGGTCGCATGATCCAGATCGGCTCGCCGCCCTCCACCCGACGCTCGAGCTCAATCCTGTCTCCGGGACCAACCTCGAGCTCCTCGCACAAGCGACGCGGCAGGGTCGCTTGGCGCTTTGCCGTCAATTTGATCGCCGCCACGAGG
>Ga0187889_10001446_pt1 | contig 25287 bp, 18 predicted proteins | sample June2016WEW_7_10_2_FD_132992 | JGI IMG/M metagenome (GOLD analysis project Ga0187889, IMG submission 132992) | Peatland microbial communities from SPRUCE experiment site at the Marcell Experimental Forest, Minnesota, USA - June2016WEW_7_100 | ecosystem: Environmental > Terrestrial > Soil >... | reverse complement strand
TAGAGGACACAGCCGTGTGGCTGGCGGAACTCCGACCGGAGATCTTCCGGCGGCTGTGCAAAGACAACACCGATATACTTCTGCGCAGCCATCTCGCGGCGGGTGACGAAACCAGTCGGGCCCAACTGGTCGCCTCTCTGCTGGAGTCAACCGGCCAATCAGCGGCCCGTCCGATCGACTGGACCCAAAACGAGTTGCTGGCTCGTTTGGGCCACCAGGGATTGGCCGACCAGCTGCGGCCGTATATTGCGGCAAAAGACCGTTCACCGGTTCAACGCGAGACCGCGATTCGGTTGGCATTGTTCAACGAAGTGAAGGCGCTCCAGGAGGAGCTTCAAATCCTGGCCTGCGACGAAGGGGAGTTGCTCCGCCTGAGGACGCTCGCAGGAGCTGCGGTGCTCAAGGTCGGGGATGATCGGACGAAGGCAAAGCTGAAACCCCTTGCGTTCGTGGATCAACACGAGGACCCCGAGGACGAACTGAAGGGGGTGGGCCTGCAGGCAGCGTGGCCCGGCTCGATGAGCGCAGAGGAGCTTTTCTCGGCGTTGACCCCGCCGCAGAATGAAAATCTTTCCGGCCTCTATCACGATTTTTTGTCGCGGCATCTGATCCGCGGCTTGAGCGACGCCGATATTTATGTCGGACTGAAATGGGTTGAGGATCAGGGCCTGTTGTGCAAGCTGGATTCCACGCTCGATGGGCTCGTTGACGCGATCGTTCTGAAGGCTTGGCGCCTCGCGACCGGTCCAGCCGTGATGACTGCGTTCATCCGAGTGGCTGAGCAACGGCTCAGGAAACGGCGACCCATATTCGGCCGCGAGGATGAGCCGAGGATGATTGCCGAGTTAGCCAAAACGCCCGCCCTTCGTCATGACATAATATCGCGGTTGATCGACTGCTCGGAGGATCCCGGCGAAATCGCGTTCGGTCTGACTTGCTACCAGAACGGGCTCGTCAGAGAGGATGATTTCTCCTGGTTGCTCCAGAAACTTGAGGCGGAGAAACGGCCAAACCATCGCGTCGGCTGGACGGACCTCCTCCGAAGATGTTTTGACCCGGCCAGCGAGGAGCAGCGCGCGACAATTCGCCGGGTCGCTTCCATGAGCACCGACCTGACCAAGTTGCTTGAGGTGCCATTGCTCCAGGTGCAACGGTTTGAAAGCGGAGCCAACCAGCGTCCCCAACAGGACCGCCCCGCAACTGCACCGCATAACGAGGAACCGCACCCCACGCCAGCCCCGCTGCCCATGGCCGATCGCGTGCGTGAGTGTCTTTCGGGATTTGGATCTGACCCTGTGAAAGCGTGGATCTGCGTGACCCACTGGCTGGCGATCGATCCCGCGACGAAGGAAGAGGCGGATGACCTGGCTCTGGATCTGTTAGCGCAGCCGAGTTGGGCAACCCTGGGCGGTCAGCTACGGCCAGAGATTATCAAGCTGGCTCGTAGATTCCTGGAGGCTGAAAAGCCCGACCTCGCAGGCCTTTGTCACCCCACGACCATCTACGGCCAATTGGTTGCCGGCTACCAGGCGTTTCTTCTGCTGTGGAGAGCGGACCGCGCTGCCATCGAATCCGCAGAGAACGAGGTCTGGACGCAATGGACGCCGGTGCTGATGAGATACGGCCAGGTTATCACTCGCCGGGTTTCCGAGGAAGAAGAAGCCCTCGTCGCCGAGGCATATCGCCGGGTTCCCGACGTGGTTTTGTCAACCGTCAGCGCTACGATTGACGCCCATGCGAATCACGACTGGCAGCTTTCCTGGCTTGGAATCCTGCACGCCTGCTGGGATGACAGATTGACCGAGATATTCCTGTCCAAAATCGAGGCCCCTGGACGGCGCGCTTCTGAGGTCCAGCGACTCCTCTCATTCCTCAGTGTGCAGCAGGGGAGCAGAGCTCGGAAATTCGCAGAGGGATTAGTTGAATCCGGTCATACCTCGACAGATGCCGAGCAACGTGAACGGGCCTTGGCTGCCGCGACGGTGCTGGTCTGTTCAGGAAACGATATGGGTTGGCCCGCCATCTGGCCGGTGGTCACCGCGAACCGGGGATTTGGGAGAATGCTCCTCACGCGGGTCGCTTCACAAGTGCCCGCCTTCGCAAAGGCCCTGAGGGCTTTGCCAGAAATCCACCTGGGAGATTTGTATGCGTGGTTGGAACGGGAGGTGCCGCGTCCTGGCGACCCCAAGCACGAAGGGACGTTCTCGGCTACCGAAGCGGATCCATTCGTCAACCTCCGTTTTGCAATCCTTGACGCCATTGCGGGCAAGGGAAGTGCTGGCGCCTGCCACACGCTTGACAAACTCCAACTGGAGTTCCCTCACCAAACCTGGCTTCAAGGTTATGTCGCCAAGGCCCACGAGGGCCATTCCCGGACCGCCTGGTCACCTCCGAGGCCGGCCGACCTGATGAGGCTGGTCCGGGACAGCGAGGCTCGCCAGGTTGAAACGGAGGCTCAATTGCTGGATGTCGTGTGCGAATCGCTCAGGCGCTACGAGGACGCGCTGCACGACGAACTGCCAGCGGTATATGAGCTCTGGAACATCGACAAGAAGCATGGGCGCCGTTCCAAATCTATTTGCTGGCCCAGAGAGGAGGAATTCCTGTCCAACGCGCTTGCTCGCCATCTCAAATCCGATTTGGTTGCCAGAAAGGTGGTGGTTGGCCGGGAGGTGCAAATTCGGTCGGGTTTCGGCGAAGCCAGGGCGCAAAAAACCGACATTCATGTCATCGCTTTCAAGAAGAACGCTGCTGGGCAAATGAGCGATTTGGTGCGGGTCATCGTGGAGGTCAAAGGGTGCTGGAATCCGAAGCTGTTCCACCAGATGGAAGCCCAATTGGTCGGCGACTACCTGAAAAATAACTCTTGCCGCCACGGCCTATACGTGGTCGGCCACTTCGGGCTCGCCTCGTGGAATAAACCAGCGGACGGGCGCAGGGACAGACGAGGAAGCAAAATGGAACGTGAGGATTTGCAGGCACTGCTCTCAACTCAGGCTTCGAACCTCACTGGGCCGGCCTGTGCTTTGAGAGCTCTGGTGCTGGACACATCCATTGGCCGGCATCCTCGTGTTTCCGATCAGCCGCCGATTGGCCAGTCCCGCGAACATTCAGGCTGACACCTGACAATGTTGATATCCCAGAGGATCAGATCCCCTTGCCCGAGTCGCACGTTCGCCTCGCCCACCGGGATCTGGCCGCAGGGCCTCCCCCAATGCACTAAAATTCGCCAGTTCACCCCGCGGCTGACGATTTGACCGCCATACCTCGTTTGCAGGGGGAGAGCGCTCGCACCGGCCACCATCTCCGACCACGCCTTGGCCAAGCCGGCAGTGCATGGCCCCCGCAAGCCCTCAAAGCTCAGGAACTCGTCCGGCTGGTTCCAAAGGAAGCGCCGCCTCGGCTGACCCGGAAGCCTCCGGGAAGGCCTGCGCCACCTATGCGGGTGAAATGATTCAGTTTGGCCAGGCCAGAATCGGCCCAGCCCGTTGTCTTAGCCCAGCCCGCTGCCTTGACGAAATTGAGCCAGTCCAGGGATGGCTGGATTCCTTGGCGGCCCTGGGAGACATGAGCGATACGGGGATCGATTGGGCTCTTATCGGTGGCCATATTTCTCTGGGAGGAGGGCGAGCACCCACGAACTCTGCTTGAATTCGGGCTTTCCACAACTACAGTAGTATCTAATAGCAAACAATGGATGCAAAACGAAAAGTTGGCTCCCCAAAGGAGGCGTGGCAGACCATACGGGCGGAATATACCTGGTATCTGCGCCCACCATTTAAGGGCGACTTCGACCGTACTCACTGGTGGAAGGGAACAACGGCCGACGCGCTCCAACCAATCGCCGCGCTGTACGAACTCGCACGCCGGCATCCTCGGATCGGCCAACTTAGGTCCAAGCTCCTTGATGCAGGCTGGCACGGACAAGAACTGCGCGATTCTCCCGCCGGGGCTGCAACACGAAGGATGGAATCCAAGGCCTTTGAGGATCTTGGACGTGAACCGAATGCGGTTCATTGTCTCTGCCTGATTGGCCTCAAGTCATGGCCGACGCTTGGGTGGAGAAATCAGGAATACTGGGAGATGAGCGCGGGCATTTTGAAGGGGATCGACTGCCGCCACCCGGTGGAGCAGTGTTCTTCCGTCACGAGCAGTGCGCTTTGTGACGTCATTCTTCAGCGCCAACGCGCCCTCAAGCTCCCGAAGGGGGCTTCGCAATTCTGGGTGGGAAAAGTTGAGGGCTCGAACAAAGACGCTGTCGTGCCAGTCCATCCACGAAAACTTCAAAAATCAATCGAAACCGTGGTGAAGCATCTTGTCGAGAAACCGATCTCAGACGGTGAAATCGAAGCAGCCGTCGCCGCGAGCGCGGTTTCTGCTCACCGACAAGGGCGTTGGCTTTTTGCTGTGGCCCCAGACTTGACGCACGAAAGGGCGGCTCACTTGCTGGCGGAAACGTATCGCGAGGAACAGAGACGGTACGGGCACTCGAAGAATCGAGGACGCTGGGAAGACTGGCTCCCTGTCATCGCGGCATTTGAGGAGGCGGAAGACCAACAGAGGGGGGCAAAATCTCAGATATTTACCGCCTACCGACGCGTGATGGACAACGTCCAATTCACTCCTAAAGCCTGGACAGGTCTGCTGACCAGCAAGCCATATTAAAAGCAGGGATGTCCACTTCGTCAGGGCGACGTTCTGCTTCAAGATGAAGCAAAACGAAACATGAAAACGCTGATCACCGCCCTTGACAGTGGCGCAATGGGCCAGCGGCTGCTCTCCACGCATGCCGAGGCACCAGACGGCCCCGTCGCCCTGAGTTCAGGCCGAACAACACCCCAGAGAATGCCGTCCTCTGATGAAGGGACTCCTCGTGAGGATTGTCGGGATTTCAAGTGGGCATCTCGTCGCAATCGGAAAACGAGATTCGATACCGCGCGATTCCTCCCTGGCCTGGGCCAACCAGGGCGGAAACCGCGACCGTCGTTCAGCCAACCTGACAGGTGACAGGTTCACTGACACGAGGAATGCCCAGAGTGCGACCCTCCGCTGGCCGTTGTGATTCCCCAACTGCCAGAGGCGCTCGGCGTCCCGTTCGAGGTCGGTTTGCGGCTTGAAACGGTGGACGCCGAAAATGTTTTGCTTGATGTATTGTGGTTCGCCTTGGCCCCATCGAATCGGCAAGCTTCCTTTCCCGCGCCCGCAAGAACGGGCCGTTTCGTGCTTGTCGCGCCTGCACTCCTGCTCGTACCGTCTCAAACACTATGCCAGCCACCGCTATGCCATCAGAAGAGAACACGATTGCGCTCCTCATTGCGACCCCGACGTTCAACACGCTCGAATGGGGACGCTTCGGCCAGTTCGAGGTCAATATCCCGACCTTCTGTCCCATGCCCGCCACCGCACAACGCTACGGCAGCACAGTCTGGCAAATTCCCCTCGACACTGGACTGGCGTTCTTCATCGAGTTGCTTCGCTTGGCCGCCACGAGCGGAGTCCCCGTTCGCGTTCTCTTTTTCCGGAAAAGCCCGCACTGGATAGAATATCCACGCACGGCGCAATAGGCCGACTCCACAGATTCAGCGGCCATGGCACCGGCCGGCCCGAACGGCAACGCTCTCGAATCGGCGAAGCCGCCTGGACCCCCTGCCTGGAAACGCCTTTCTTCCCTGCCTCCAGGGCCGCATTCGAGCGAATCCCAATTCCGACGCCTCGGGAAAGGGCATTCTCCAACGCCGGCACGAGATTCCTGTGCTCCTTCGGAAAAGGGCGCCGGGACGCGCTCGCTCCCCGGCCCGCTTAAGGCCACACTTATGCGGCCCGGTCCAGCCGGCGCATCTGGGTGGCATTGCGGGGCTGGAGGTGGCCAGCGAGGATGCACTCTTGGGCAAAAACCGGCGCTCGCAATGGGTGGGGGGCGAGGGTGCTTCGGCGGAGGTATCATCCCGGGGCGGACGGCATTCTGACTCCAATGGTGGTCAACGCCTTGACGGCCGCCTCACTCTCCTCGTCGGACGGAGCGCGATCAGGCAAGAGCCGTGCGAATCGGCCCAGCGTGGGTTTAGGGGCCAACGCCTCCGCAGGTTCGAAGCCGGCGAACTTGCCTCCGGCGTCCCTGAGGATGGGGAGAGCCCTATGAGCGTAAATGCCGCCCAGGGCCTGCCCGCTGATGAAAAGCGCCTCTCGCCGACGGGGGTGGAGGGACGCCCGGACGCCGAGATCCAGCCGCTCCCCTGGCCTCGGGAGGACTACCCAAGATTCCATCGTCAGGACGCCGGCGACCGCCCCGGCGGCTATACACAAGATGCGGATGAAGAAAGAGAAGGCTTCCTTGTCCTCGTCGGTTTGGAAGTCCTCCGATGGTACCACGAAGGACCCGGACGGGGTTAGCCCTGTGAATACGGGCATCACGTCATCGCACTTTTGTAAGGTCGCCTCGGCGCCTTTCTGAGCGGCGAGCATGAGCGTTTCGAGGTCGGAGCGGTTTGTGTCTTTAAGGTCCGTGTGCATAGTTGCAGCATCATTGAGTGATCTTCTTGTTCTTTTTCTGTGGCGGCATTTCCTCTCGTGAGCGACGGGCTCGCCGGCGTCGCTTTTGTGTTCGGCCAGGTTCCGGCCTGAGGCAGCCTGAGGCCCCGCCCGCTGTCGTCTTCGGTTACCGCTGAAGTCACTCGGTTAGTCGAGACGTGTCGGCGCTCTGCCAGGTTGAGGACGCGGGTGCGTCCCTGCTCCGGGCAGTCCCTCTGGCGCGGGAGTTGGAGCAGCGCATTGCCTCGGAGCGGCGGTTGACGGCGACCATCGGCGTGGCCTCCAATAAGCTGCTGGCCATCTCGTCGCAATCGGGAAAGGAGGTTCGATGCCGTGCGATTCCTCCCTGGCCTGGACTAACCAGGGTTGGTAGCAAATCGGCTGGAAAGATACCTTTTCCTTAGCAAGCTGATGGGGGGCCATACCGTTCCTGGTGTCCAGCACCGAGTTTAACTCTCTCGTAGGCATGGACTTACTGGGATGGCCAGAGCCGCCCTGTGGCAAGGACAGGGCATCTCGCGGCGGGATGCTCCGGCTTCGCCCGTAGGCGACTCGGCGCGACCGACAGACAACCCTCGGGGAGCTCGATGTCTCAGGCGCTCTGCGCTGGCTGCTTGTTGGCCAGCACCGCCCTGCCTGGAGGGCGCCGGCCGCGCCTTCTGGGGATCACCGTTTCTGAACCGCCACATATCGGCCCGCCGGCGCGAGGTCAGAACGCCTCTGGGCCGAACAGCGGTGGAGTGGCGTTGTTGAGGGCGGCCTTGGCGATCCGCACATACTCCTCTTCGAGATCAAACCCGATGAAGGTCTCGACTCCGCAATCCAGGGCGGCCAGGGCCGAAGAGCCGATGCCCAGGAACGGATCGAGCACCACGAGGTCTCTGCGCGCGCCGTGGATCAGCCCACTCCGCCTTCATCGGCGCCTGTTGGGCAAGCGCCTCTTTCCATCCGGTTTGGGCCACGCCTTACGGCTGGGCTACCCCGTGCGCCTGCTGGCACCCGGATACACTGGGAAGTTTAGCGGGCGGCCCGTGGTGCCATCCAGGAGGGTGGCGCCGGGGATGGTGCGGAGTTGGTGCTCGATGAATGCCCGCCTCTCCTCTTCTGAGACCCAGCGCAACCCTGGCCGCCCGTTGGGATGCGAGGCGCTTCTCGGTCGGTCCTCGGTGCCATCCAGGGTGGGCCCGCACTCCATTTCCTGTAGGGCGCGGCCGGTGGCCCGCCCAAAGAACGTATCCACCATGCCGGCCACCGAATACAGTGCCGAGCGGAACAGCATCACAGTTTCTATGTCCATAATCAGGTCTCCTTTTGGTTTTTTCGTTCGGCGCGGTTCTGGTCACGAGCGGCCTCGCCCCCATCAGCGAGGCGTCGTCCACCTCGAATCCTATCTGTCCTGGACCGGGAAAGGCGACCCGGCGTGAATCTCGCGGTTTCTGGGTTTGTGTTTCTGCGAATTGAGATTTGCCTGACGACTCAGTTGCTGGTGACTGTGTGGCGAACGCTTTTTCTGTGTGGCGGTCTTTCGCAAGAGCCGCTCTGAGGGTTGGTGGCCCCCGGATACCCAGCCTGTGCGACGCTCTTTCGAGGCTGGAGGATGTACATCATTGCAGGTTCCTCCTGCGCCAGAGTTGCGCTTCCGCCTCGGTTGCCTGTGCTCCAGTGATGAACCCCTTCGCCTGGGCGATGCTAAGGGCCTCCAGGAGCAGTTCGAGCTGCGAAACCGTCTGCTCGGAATCCGGCAGACAGACCAGCACGCCGGTGCGCCAGTCTTCGCCCCGCGGGTCGGCGAGGACTATCGCCGCCCGGGTGAGTTCGGGATCAAGAAATGCGAGGTACAGCGGTAAGGCCCCGAGCACACGCCGCTTGCTGCACAACTCGGGGCCGGGCTCCTGTTGCCAGATGATGTGCCGAAATCCATTGGGTTGGTCTTGGATGCGCATCGAGCTAATTCCTGATGGCCGCCATGTCCAGAATGTCCCGCCGCGCCTGGCTGGCGGCGTTGGCGTCAAGCACCCCCTCGCGCCGAGCCAGTTCGAGAACCTTGAGCATGAAATCGAAAACGCTGCTGTCCACCTCCGTGCCGCGTAGAACGACACCGACTCCGTGGCACCAATCCGGCTCCCCTTGCTTCGTGGCGAGCACGGCGGCAACGCGAGTGGCCGGGTGGTTTTCGTCTCCGCCCAGGGATACGGTGCCGATGTAGAGAGGGATTGCGGCAACGGGCCGGGTTTTCGCATGAAAGAACGGTCGCTCGACGTCGCGCCAGAAAACGCAAACGACATCGAGTTTGGAGTCGTGCTGAATGCGGATCATGCGAGGTACGTTTCAGAACGTTGGGGCGGACCCAGCCTCTGTGCAGGAAGAAATCCCACGTGCCAGTCGCCAATCGAAAAGGGGAACGCATTCTGCGAGGGTTCATACGTCGATGTCCCGTCCGGCCAGTGCGGTGTGGAGGTCGAGATGAGTCCGCCACATGGCCCAATAGTGCCTGCGGGACAGCGGGCGCCAGATGCTTGGATACACCGATGCGTTGACAGTCACCCGCATGCAGTCCCCGAGCGCCACCCCGCCCGCCAATGTAAGCGGCTCCTGGACAAAGCGCAGAAGGAGCATGCCCTCATGGCAGGCAACCGCGTCGATCCGGCATGGCGGCGTTGCCGACGGTCGGGCGAGCACGCCCGCGAGAATGGCAGGCAGGGCCACCAACCAGCAGCGTGGCAACCCCTCCATGCCATCGGGCACCAGGCCCATCCTGGTCTTGAAGAATCGGGCCACGCGCATGAATAGGCGCCCCTTCCGTTCTTTGGGCCGGCACAGATCGAAGGCGGCCTGGACAACCTCCGCGGAGCACAGCACCCGGTAGCCAGCCTGGGCCATAACGAGGCGGAGATGGTCGGCGCCAGGAGGACCGGGCTGGGCGGCGGCCCCCGCCGCCGCAGCCGGGACCGGTCTTCGATCGAGTTCGAACCACGGGGCGAACCAGATCGGAGACTCGGTCCTTGAGCCGTCGCGAAGGAGAACATAGGCCTGGTGCGCCGCCAGTCGGCTCAGCGCGCCTGGCTCGCATACGGGCACCGGCATCGAGGGCACCGAGGATGGGGCCTCTGTGGCCAGCCAACCGTCGGCCCCCAGCGTCGGCCGACGACCGGCCCTCACCTGGCGCGTCCCCAGGACGAGCGTGGCAAACAGCCCCGCCTCCTCCTCCATGCTGCGCAAGAAGACGAGCGTGTTGAAGTGCTGGAGCACCGCGCGCCGCGCCCTTTCGCCGATTTGATTGTCAATGCCCGCCAAGCCCTGCGTGGCGGCCAGTACGAAACAGCCCTTGCTACGCACCGTCGCAAGCTGCTCGGCATCCTCCCGGCAAACGACCAACGGGAACTCGTCCGCAATGAGCCCGCAGAACCGGTGCCCTGTCCCGATTCGCCGTTGGACCGCGTCGAAAAAGGACTGCCGGGCCAGCCGAAAGAGGAATCGCGCCAGTTCGGGCTGGGTCAGCGCATTTGCCGATGCGACGCAGACGAGCCCATCGCGCGCCGCTTCGCCCGGGTCGAATGCCGGAAGGCCACCCTGCCCAAAGCACCGGGCCGCCGTGTTGGTCATGAGCGGACGCAGGACATTGACCAAGCAGGATTGGAGATTGCTGCGCGTCCGGGGGTCAAGGTCCTGCCACAAATCCACCTGGTCGAGTGCGCCTTGGAGTTGGTGATTCTGCGCCATGCGGGCGCCCGGGCGGGCCGGCGTGATCAGTTGCTTGGCCCTGGCCGCGACCTCTTGGACGAGCTTGGGAATCGTGCGGGCACCAAGGAACCAGGTGCGCAGGAAGTGCAAGGCGAAGTCGAACGTCACGGTGGGCTGGGTGGCCACCAGCAGGCTCAGCCCGGCCGCCAACATGGAGGTCGTGGCCGTCTGCCAATAAGCGTTGTCGCCGGCAAGCGGCGGCACCGCGAGCATGATGCGCCTGGTCACGGTCTCGACATCCTCCAAGGAGCGCAACGGGCCGAAGAGGTCATAGGAGGCGTTCCCCTCAGGACCGAGCACCACGACGTCGGAGGGGCGGCCTGCGCTTTGGGCGGCCCACCGCACTGGCGCCACCAACTCCGTCTTGGAATCCAGGATTAGGAGGCCAACTTTCCGGGGGGCGTTACCGGCCTCGTGGGCAATAAGTTGACGGCAGGCTGCTATCAGCAAGGATGTTTTGCCGGACCCCGTCGCACCGATCGTCAACAGGTGCTGGAGGTCAGCGGCAGTCAGCCGGACTTGGTAGCCGGCAGGCTCGTAGCAGGGCCAGGTAATCAGCGGGGCTTGCCCTTCTGGCAAACCGACGCTGTCCCCACCTTCGATCATGGAGCCCATTGGTTCAGGCCGGGCTGTGGGTGAAGGTTGCGACGCACCCGTCCTCGCGGTCCCAGTAGAGGGCCTCGGCAGCGAGCTTTCCCGTAAAACCCATGCTCGTGTGCCAACTGTCGGCGCTGCACAGGGACGGCAAGATGCGTATGATGACCGCCTGCTTGTCGGCCAGAGGGGCAAAGATCTTGGTCTGCTTGGAATGGAGGTGACCCAGGTGGAATTCGTGATGGCGGGTCTCGCCCCATTCCGTTCGGCGGTCCGTGGCCATGAGAATTGGCAGGTTGAGGTGCTTTTCGTAAGCCCCGTGGGTGAACCCGATCAGGCTGTTCCCGTAGCGGACGTACTTGCGCGGGGCCGGGCTGTTGTCCACCTCGACGTCGGCGGTGGCGTGAAAGCGCGCGGCGAGAACCTCGCCGATCATGAAAATCCGTTGGCCGTCGTGGTTGCCCTGTACAATCACGACTTTAACCAGGGCCACCTTCCGCAGGCACTCGATGGCGTCCACGAGCAACTGCACGCCCATGACAAACGACTCCTGCCAGACCAGACTCTCGTCCTGGGGCGTGCCGTGGGTCGTGGTCCGGCCGTTGTCGGTGTTGAGGTAGTCGTTGCCGCACACGAAGAGAATCCTTTCGACCGGGTAGGTCGAGGCCCTCGCCAGCAGGTCCTTCAATGCCGCCCAGAACATCTTTCGGGCTATTTCGGGGGAGTATTCGCGGCCGGTTTCGGGCGCCCACGACCGCTTGCCCAAGTGCAGATCCATGATCGAGATCTCCAACATGCCCGGCTTCGGGCCGAGGGAGGGGTGGAAGATGGCGGGTTGCACAGGCGCTGCCGACTTGATCTGCTCCACGAGGGATTTGCCCAGTTGCTCCAGTTTCAGCTCGACAGTCCTGCGTTTCAGGCAAGCACTGATCTGGATGGGCCGCTGGGAGATGATCTCGTCGGTGTCCTGGACACGCGCTCCGACCCCATATCTGATCGTATGCCGCTCGACCGTCCAGATATGTGGGTCCACCTCGACAACGTTGAGCAGTTGGTCCAGCGATCGTATGCAGTCACCCCGGAAGGACAGGCACCGCGAATCGCCCCGAATAGAGTCCTCGATCTGATTGTTTGAGGTTGAAAGGTCCTCGTGCAGCGGAGGCACTTGGGCTTGGGACGGACGTGGCGAAGAAACAGACGGTGGGGGTAGTGCGGGCGGGGCGCCTGACCCCGGCGAAGGGGCTTGCCCGTGCACCTGTGCGCCAATCCACCGCGCGAGATGCAGCTTGGCCTTGTCACGAGTCAGGCCGAGCGTTTGCGCCACGCGCTTCGCGCCCCAGTCTGGATGAGCGTTCTTGACCTGGCAGACGCTCTGATAAACAGGGTCGGCAGCGTTGTGGCCAAGGGTCTCCCCGCGGAAGCGCTCTCCCAACAGCCGCGAAGTTGGCGTCCGCACCCCGAGGGACTGTGCCAGGCGCTTTTTGCCCATTTTCGGGTCAGCCTGCAGGATCTGCTTGGCCTTCTGATAAAGAGGATCGTTTGGTTGTAGTGCCATCTGTTTTTCAGCGGGGTGCTCCGGTCTCAGTCGCGACCGCCCGGCCGGCAGCCACGCCGGCGCAATTTGTCTCTGGCGGTCCGAGCTCCAGTCAGAGCTCCCCGCTTAGTACCGGTGGCGAGAAGGCACTTTTTCCCCGGAAAAATCTTCGTTTCCGCACATTTTTTCGGGAAAGAATTTCTGCGGCGTGGACAATTTGCCCCGGATGCTCCACCAAGTCGCGTGGACGCGGCCTCTGAAGGCGGCTCTTCCTGGACGGTTATAGCGCCAGCGGGGAGGACCGCACGCCACACACCGGCCTGGATTGTCGGGGCGGCATCAACTCACAGCATCTCTCTCCCGTCCTGGCCGAACTCCTGTTCGCGGGCGAGCCTTTGCAAGAACCGGCGGGTCAAGGTCCGCGCCCGGTGGGTCGGCTTGTGCCCGGCTTCGGTAAGAGGCACGCGATCATCGGCCAAAAAGGACTCCTCCCACCGCTGGATGACCGGCAGCAGTCTCTTTTCACGCTTTGCCGCCCGCCACAGTTCGGCCAGGATGGCGCGCTTCAAGTCCCTATGTTCCAGAAGGCGAATCGGGTCGGTGGGGTCCGGCGGATCGATCATGCCGGGCTCTTCGGCCTCGTCTCCAATCGGGAGATGAGGGATGGCGGCCTCGGCGCGACCGGCCCGGGTCTTGACCTCGTCGGCGATGAACCCTCGCAGCCGAGCTATGAAGGCATCGGTGCTCGCGCGATCGCGCCTCTTGAGCTGCCGGCCGAGCTTTCGGTCGCGGTCTCCGCGCAGCACCTTGTAAAAGACCTCGTCCAAGAGTTCCAGAGGGCTGGTCTGGGCAAGATACCGCCTGGCCTGCTCTGTTACACCGGCTCGTTCCATGAGCGCCTTGGCGAGACTCTCGAGTTGTCGATGCCGTTCATCGGATAGCGCCCGGATGAGTTCGAAGGCGGTCCGTGCGCGCTGGCCGCCTTCCCTCTCCGGCTCGCCGCGAGTCATGGAGTTCTGGTCCATGACTTGTGTTTTGGCGGCGTTTTTTCGTCCCCGGAAAGCGACCCGGGCACAAAGATGTCCGAGCGCCAGCACGCCAGTGGCGCTCACTCCGACATGGCCGGCTATTCTCCCGACTCGGAGAACAAACCCGCGCCCATAGGCCATCTCGAGAAAGAGTCCCCCGGTCCTTTCTGGCCCGACGCCCCATGCGGCTGGACCGAAAGCGGCTATCTCCAAATGTGCGTCTTCAAGGCCCTCAACGTGGACCATTTCAATTCCTGGGCGGCCACCTTCGGCGAACCCGTCACGGCCATGGAACTCGCGCCGGACGGCTCCGGCTACCGCTTGAATACCCGCTTCGCCAGATTCATCAAGGTCCCTGAGTTGATGATGCAGTTTCGGCAGGTCGCCAACATGCAGACCCAGGCCATGCTCCGGCTCCCCGTCCCGGACCTTCGCGGCGGCAAGCCGGCCGTGGTCAGCGCGCCTTGCTCCCCGGAACTCAGGCAAATCGTCGGATCTCTCGTCGAGCGCGCCGAGGCCCTCCGCACCGGCCAAATTGATTCGCGCGAAGCAGGAGGAGGAGTTGGGGCGGCCCATTTTTTTAGTGCGGCTCGCGGTGCAAACCGCTATAATTACGCGACTTTTGGTTATGGGCGACACACGCGCATTGATGTTGGCAGGCAAGGTGTCCCTCTCGGGGCACCTGCACCGCTCCGTCGCCCCGAACCCACCCATGGACCATGAAGATCGAAACCTTTAAACAGCGTGTTCCTCCCGGTAGCGAAGTCGCCCTTCTGATGGCGGGAGGCGGTGAAATACGGGGGCGTGTTCTGCGCTTTGAGGAATCCCTGGTTATAATCGAACAAGGTGGACGCGAGCGAATGCTCTTCGGCGAGAGCATTACAGGCTTCGAACTCTTGTCCCCAAGGACGGTGGACACGTGGGAGCGCCCCCGTCCAAACTCCACCGAAATCGCGCAACCAGCATCGTGCCCTCCAGTGCCCTCATCTCAGCCAGCCGACCCAGTGGCCTGCAAGCCGGGGACAACTGGAGCTGCACTACCGCAAGCGACTCAAGGCACATCCCCCCGGGCAACCACGGCGGAAGCCATAGGGCCTAAACCAAAGCCACCCTCCCCGCCGACCGCCCACGATCGCGAAGGCTCACCCAGGACCAGTGGCACGATCACCTGGTTTAACAGAAGAGGCTTCGGCTTTATACAGTCCAGCGAGGGAAAGGAGGTTTACTTTCACATAAACGAGGTCATCGACGAAGAACTTCGTCAGGCATTGGACGGGCTCGACGGAGCGCTGCAGTCACAAGTTGACTTTGAGGAGCGCCCAGCTTTCGGCCAAAAATACAATCGAGCCGCCAACGTCCGGCTCATCCAGCTCCGCCAAGACACACCGGGAGGCCACTCGATAGAGCCGTCACAGGAAGCTGCGCCACCCGCCACCCAAAGACCCCGAGTCCACCCAACCGCCGCCGGCATGACGGGCTTTATCCAACTACCGGTTGTGGCCGACCACTCGGGACCCCGCGGCAAGCCTTGCTCAGGCAGAATTATTTCCTTCGGTAAACAGGGATTCGGCTTTATCGAGGCGTCCGATGGCGCAACGCTCTTCTTCCGGCTAGAGGATGTTGAGCACGATGCCCTACGACAAGAGCTCCTGGTGTCAAATCACACCCCGGGCATTCAGGTGACCTTCGAGCAGCAGGCATCCCCAGGCCACAGGTACGACCGAGCCGTTCAGGTTTCTCCCCTGCTTAGCGAAGAGGACACGCTGATTCAGGCCTCCAGACACGAGCGTTCTAAGGATTTTACAGGCGCACTCGCACTCGTTCGCCGCGTCCTGGAGGAGACACCTGAAAATCCAGAAGCACGCACAATGCAGGAACGATTGCTACGGCAGATTGCGCAAAGATCGCCCCTGGCAAGAGGATCGGGCCCCTTCGCCTGCGCTGAACGCGCATGGACCGTGGAGCAGAACCTGGACGAAGCAGAAAGGCTCTACAGGGTAGCCATTGACTCAGATGACCGTTTGGAAGCCGCTGTCAAGAGACTGGCCTCTTTGCTCGAGCAGCGCGACCGCAGGGATGAGGCAATCGCTCTGTTGGAGCGTTACCAGCGGGTCGGCCGCCACCCCGGAGCATTTGACCAGGCGTTGTCTACGAGCTACGAACACGCCGGGCAGTTCGACAAGGCGCTGGGCCTGCTCACCCGCTTGGAACCATCCGCCGAACCTGCGAAGCGAGTTGTTTTCCTCCGGCGGATCGCGCGGGCTTACTTTAAATTGAAGCGCTACCAGGAGGCTGAGCGAAAACTGCGGGAGGTACTCCGGTTGCGCCCCGACGACCACATTGCCACCAAATGGCTCGACTCTCTCAAACAAGCGCGGGAGGCTGGATCCTACGACGAAGCTGGCGAACTGCTCGCGGGCATGGGCGAAGTCGTCGATCTCGCCAGCGGATTGAGTCCCTTGGCGGAAGCCATGGTAGACCAATGCCCGTTCGACGGGGTCGAGCCCAGCAGACTCTCCTCAGGAAAGTTCACCCTTGACGATGTTTCACGACTAGAGAAGTTGGCCGACCAGCTTGGTACGCAGAGGCCTCGCGACCGTGCGGCATATTACTTGTCCGCTGCCGCAATCCTAAGGAAAGTGCAGCCCGAAGAAGAAAGTCAGCAATTTGCTGATTTTATGCAGCGATACTTTATCTCAATGGGCGACGCCGCCCGACTGGAACAGAAGCACTTGGACGTCGTGCGCACGTTCTACGCGGAATCCCTCGCGCTTTCCCAGGCGGGCACGATGGCCGCTACCCGCGGACTTGGAAAGTTTTTGCGGTCCTATGCGAGCCCGGAAGTGGAGCGACATCTGCTGTCGGAAGGGGACCGGGTGCTGCCGAGGCGCATGATCGCCGTTCAGTTAGCTTCCGTTTCCAGCGACATGTTGCGTACGTCCGGAACCGCTAGCCCATTGTTCACCGGGTTGATGAACCTCAGCGTCCGTAGCCGAACGGCATCGCTCCTGTTGCATCAATCGCTCACAGACAAAACCGTATTGGGGACCATTGCGACCTACTTAGGCTGGCCCCAAGATAACCAGGCCCTGCCCAACCGGCAGGCTGTGAGAGATGAATGGGACAGGAAGAGAATGGCCCGCGCCGATGAGGCAAGGAATCTGGAAACCCGCTGCGCAGCCCTGACTCAACTGCGCCTGACAACGGCTTCAATGCAAGATCTGGACACCCGGCTTGAACAACTGAACAAAGACGTTCTCTGCGACTTGGACTCTCAGCGGCTAAATGCCCTGCGCCAAGTTGCTGCGGACGCACTCGCTTTCTGCCAAGCTGCCGACTTCGAGGAGCGCGAGCGACACTACTTCTCCGTCCGGATGGGCGCCGACCGTTTAGGCAAGGAGATAGAAGAGTCTCCAACCCACGTCTCCTTCCAATCATTCTTGCCGGTCGTCGAACATCTCAGTTCCCTGGTTGAAGAGAGCTATGCCGAGTTGGCTCGGACTTCGGTCCCCGACCTGAAACTGACCCTTGAAGTCGAAACATACATCCCGGATTCCCACGGTGACGTCGGGCTGCAGATCGGCCTAGCCAATCGCACAGGCTGCAGCCCAGCTAGCGGCCTGGAGCTGCAGGTCGGCCCCACCGGCTCCCCCTATTTCAGCACCAAGACTTCTTATGTTCCAGTCACCGGTGCGCTGCGGGGTGGCGCCGATACCGTCGTCATGGTGCCGGTTCGGATCCAGGAGCGTGCTTCACTAGAAGGAGCCTTTCCCATAATACTTGTTCCGCGTTTCCAAAACCGTCTCGGCCAAAAGCTCTCCAGTGCCGAAACACAATTCACGATCAGGCTCTACGACGAATCCAGATTCACCCCCATCCAGCCGAACCCCTACGCCCCCTGGTCCGAGGGTGGCGCCGTAGATAACCCGGAAATGTTCTTCGGGCGCGAGGAACTCCTGTCCCATGTGTGCGATGCGCTGCTGACCAGCGCCGGGAGCAAATCAGTAATCATTTACGGCCAGAAGCGAGCGGGAAAATCCAGCGTGCTGGAGCACCTCAAGCACAGGCTGCTCGCAGTGAACTGCCTGCCAGTGGCTTTCAGCCTTCAGGACATCGGCACGACAATGACGGAGGCATCCTTCCTGTCTCGGATTCTCGATTGCATCAGCGACGCTGTCCGCTCAGAGGTATTCCGCTCCCGAATTAACGTTCCGTTCGATCCCCCCTCCCTGGCGGACCTCACAGCGAGCCCATCCCTGATTTTCCACCGCGAAATGTCGCGATTCCTCTCGGATTGCCGCACGAGGACTGGCTCCGGCCCAGCATTGAGGATCGTGCTGCTCATAGATGAATTCACCGATATTTTCACCCAAATTCAGCGCCAGAAGGTCCCGCCTGAGTTCATGAAAGTGTGGAAGTCCATCATCGAAAAGCGCTACTTCTCATCCGTCTTGGTCGGCAAAGATATCATGCGCGCCTTTATGGCTCGGTTCCCGAACGAACTCGGAGTGGTCGAGGCCCAGAGGCTCACCTACCTGGCCGAGCCGGACGCGCGCGACCTCATCGAAAAGCCGGTGAAACGCGATTGCTATCGGGGCAAGGCAGTTGAGCGCATTCTCGACCTGACGGCATGCAGCCCGTACTACGCCATGATGTTCTGTGACCGCTTTGTGGATTATATGAACCGCACGCGATCGCTCTACGTAACGGAGGCGGACGTTGAGCGAGTTAAGGCCGAAATGATCTCAGGCCCCGACAGCCTAACGAAGTGGAGATTCGACCCTCTTTACAAGCCCGGCGAAGACGCCTTCGACACCGGCATCGACCCCGAGCGAATATTCACCGTCTGCGCAGCGCTCGCAAGAGGCTCTGTTAATGGGTGGTGTTCCGCAAGGGCTATCGCTGGGGAATCCGGCGATGTGCCCCAGATTCTTGAGGACCTCGAGAGTCGCGAAGTCGTGGAAAGAAAGCGCGACAGCTACAGGATCCGGGTCGGTCTTTTCCGAGAATGGCTGTTGGCCAATGCTGCAACCCCTTGACCTGCCTTGAATATACCTCCAGAGAACCCATTTTCTGACGTTGGCTGCATCCTGAGCGGCGCCCGCGTCATCGGCCGCGATCACGAGATCCAGCAGCTGCGAAATAAGCTCTGTACGAAGTCCGGCCACGGCTCCATCGCAGTTATCGGCATGCCGCGAATTGGCAAGTCGAGCTTGATTCAGCGGGCACTCCTTGACGACACAGCGATCTTCGCCACGGCCAAGATCGTATGCAGTAGAACCGACGTCGGCACGCTCAGCACCTTCGACGACCTCCTAAGGTCGATGGTTCGTGGAACCCTCACAGAACTTCGCAAATTTAGCCTGGGCGGAGAGCGGCTTGAAACCCTTGCTGCTCAAGTGTTCGCAGCCACGGGCGAAGGCGGTTGGGAAACGGCGAAGGATTTTTTCCAAGCGCTTCGGGCCCTGCAAATACGTCCCATTTGTGTCCTTGACGAGTTCGATGCAACCCGGCGCCTCTTCCATGGCCACGTCCAACCCTTCCTAAGGCTCCGCCATCTGGCTTCATCGGCGGACTGCAAAGTGGGCCTCGTCCTTGTATGCAAGCGAGACCTCGCAACCCTATCCCAACTCGCTGCGCTCGATTCAAACTACTGGCATAACGCAGTCGGCGCTGAGTTGTACCTTCGCGGGCTCGACGACCACGGGCTGCACTCCTATTTCGCGCTCCTGGACCAAGTGGGAATCTCTCTCGGAAATCGAGCACGTGACGAACTGGTCCACAACTGTGGAACACATCCCTATCTCCTCGACCTTTTCGCCGCAGAAGCATTCCCGTTAGCGAGCACCGGAAAGGTCATAGACCGGAATACATGTCGTGAACTCGCGACCCCTCTACTTCCCAAAGCGTTCTCTCAGCTCGTCGAGGTTCTAAGAGATGGTTCCGAGCTTTCAGAGCTAAAGGCGGCCCTTGGGGAGCGGCCCCCGTGCCATCCGTCCACGGAGATTCAAGCCCTGGTTCGCCTCGGCGTGCTGGTTCAGGATGGACACGGCAAGCTCAAGCCGTTTGCAGGCACGCTTCCCGAGTACCTGAGCTCGCAAGAGCCCGACCTCGCCAAACCGTCCGATCGCGCGCCGGTGACCCCCAGTTCCCCGCAAGAGCATTCGCCCTCTCCCCCGACTTCGAGCCGGCAAACAGGACGGTTCCGCTTCCACGCCGGAAAAAATGCCCTGGTCGCTGCGAATGGCATCTCTACAGCCCTGGAACCCCGCTTCTCGATGGTCCTCCGGGCGTTGTTCCAGGTGGACTCACCTGGCCACCGTGCGTTTGCAAGTTGCCTCAGGTATGAGGAGGTGGCCAGGCATTACCTGGAGGGATTATGCATCCAGCAGCAGCTTGATAAACAGGCTGCCAAGCAGGCAGCGGCTGAAAAGATCAAGAAGGCGGGCCTTACCGCTGCGAAGAATGGGAAGACAGCCGTGCAAGTTTTGGCCGAGCAATTCAAACGCGACTTCGGGCGTTGGCTCAAGGGCCACAGCATCGACATAAACGAGATCCTGACTTGCAACAGCAAGGAAGGCGGCTACCAACTTGTATCATCAGGCTGGGACGATCCGCCCGTCATTTACGCCTCAGAGCCTACCCAGCTCACAGCCGCACCCGAGACTCTCTCGGCATTGGGCGCCCCGCAGTCCGGCAGGACACCAATCCGCGACTCAGGCATCTGAACCATGGAGCCCCCAGGCTGGCCAGACTCCGCTCCCAAACCGTTCGCCGCCCAAACAGTGCGCCACCGATAACCATGCGCCCGAGCCAGGCAATCAACTCCGTGGCCCTCTCTGTCGCCTCTCCCGAGCGCATCCGCTCCTGGTCGCATGGCGAAGTTACCTCGCCCAAGAGCATCAACTATTACACTCAGAAACCCGTGCCCGGCGGCCTCCTCTGCGAGCGTATCTTCGGCCCCGTCGCCGACTGGCAGTGCTCTTGCGAAAAATACAAAGGGAAGGACCACCGCCACGTAGTTTGCGACCGGTGCGGCGTCGAGGTGACATCTTCGCGCGCGCGCAGCGAACGCATGGGACACATCGAGTTATCGGTCCCCGTGGCGCACATCTGGTTTCTCAACTCACGGCCGTCCCCAATCGCCCTCCTGCTGGGTTTGGACCAGCAAGACCTCAAGAGCATCATCCACTGCGAGGGCCACCTTGTGCTCGACCCGCTCGCCACCCCCCTCATGCGGCATCAGTTCCTGGACAGCGCAGACCTTCGGGCGGCCCGAACGGCCTACGGTGATCGGGCATTTGTCGCCTCAACTGGGGCAAAGGGGGCGCGCGAAGCCTTGGCCGCAATTGACCTCCCTGAGCGTTTGGCCGCCCTTCAGCAAGCCCTCCACCAAACCACCGACCAGAGACTCCGCCGGCACATTCGCCAATCCATTGGCTTGGTTCAAGCGTTTGCGCAGTCCGGTGTCAGGCCGGAGTGGATGATTCTGACCGTTCTGCCCGTCCTCCCCGCCGGGCTCCGCCCAGTAGTCGAACTCGATTCCGGGGGCTTCGCCAGTTCCGACTTCAACGAGCTTTACCGCCGCGTGGTCACGCAGAACAACAGAATCAAACAATTCCTTCAGTCCCCGACTCCGCAGGTCATCCTCCAGAGAGAAGAACGGAAGCTGCAGGACGCCGTAGACGCCCTCCTCGAAAACGGGCGCAACGGTTATATAGCCACGGCCCGCGCAGCCTCCCGCCGCGCCTCAAACAGCGGCTCGAGTGGCGGCAGGCGCCCGCTTAGATCGCTCTCGGACACCCTCAAAGGCAAGTTCGGCCGCTTCCGCCAGACCCTGCTCGGCAAACGCGTGGATTTTTCCGGCCGCTCTGTCATTGTCGTTGACCCGGAACTCAAGCTCCACCAATGCGGGCTGCCAAAGAAGATGGCTGTCGTGCTGTTCGAGCCATTTCTAGAACGTCGCCTGCTGCAATTGGGTCATTCGGAAGACCGCGCGGAAGAGATCATCGCGCGTCAAACCGCCGAAGTGTGGGAGCCCCTTCAGTATGTCACGAAAAACCACCCGATCCTCCTAAACCGCGCACCGTCGCTCCATCGCCTCTCAATCCAGGCCTTTGAGCCCGTTCTCGTCGAAGGCGAGGCCATCCGCATCCACCCTCTCGTCTGCACGGGCTACAACGCGGATTTCGACGGCGACACCATGGCCGTGTTCGTCCCTCTATCTGCGAAGGCCCGGCGGGAAGCTCGCCTGTTGATGATGTCCACTGGCAACCTCCTCAACCCGGGCAATGGCCAGGCGATCCTCGCCCCCACGCACGACATGGTTCTGGGCTGCCACTATCTCACGGCGGACCCTCGCGCCCAGTGCGATGACCCCGTTCGCTTGATGCTCTTTGGCTGCACCGACGAAGTGCTCTTCGCTTTGGAAAGCAAGGCCCTCCGCACCCATTCGCGCATCCTGTTCTCCAACCCTGACTTCAAGCGGGACACTGTTTGCGGCGATCCGCACAAACGACTCATTGAAACCACCGCCGGCCGTGTCATGTTCAACGAGGTCTGGCCCCCTGAGCTTGGTTTCATCAACCACCCCGTTTGCAAAGAGAACCTGAACCATCTCGTTTGGACCTGCCACAAGCACCTTGGCCCTGCAAGGACCATTCACACCCTGGAAAGACTCAAAGAACTCGGGTTCCGCGAAGCCACTCGCTCGGGCTGCTCCGTTGGGATTGATGACATCGTCATACCGCCCGAAAAAGAACGCGAGATAGCGGTGGCCCGGCAAACCATCACGGTGGCCGACGACCAAGTTCAGCACGGCATCATCACCCCCGGCGAGCGGGCCAGCCGGGCCATCGATGCTTGGTCTGAATGCATTCGGAAGGTCATGGACTCCCTAAAGGGCGCGCTTCAGCAAAACCTGGGGCGGCCGGAATACAACCCGCTCTCGCTCATGCTCGAATCCGGCGCTCGTGCCACCACCCGCCAGGTTCTCCAGCTCGCCGGCATGCGGGGCTTAATGGTCAGGCCGACCGGCGAAATCATTGAACACCCCATTTTAGCCAACTTCCGCGAGGGTCTGACGCCCCTAGAGTTCTTCATTTCCACTCACGGCGCCCGCAAGGGGCTGGCCGACACCGCCCTCAAAACCTCCGCCGCCGGCTACCTGACCCGCAAACTCGTGTCCGTTGCGGAAGATATAATTGTTCGCGAGTCGGACTGTGGAACAACGTGCGGCATCTTGTGCCATTCCGTTTCCGAACGCATAACCGGGCGCCTGGCTGCGTCGGACATCCCGGATCCTCGCGACCCTGCCGGGACCATCATTAAGGCCAAAACCGAGATCGACGACGAAAAGGCCCGGTTGCTCCAGGACCTCGGAATCAAGCACGTCCGTGTTCGCTCGCCACTGACATGCGAAACCCTCGACGGTGTTTGTGCCGCTTGCTATGGCCGAAACCTCGCCACCGGCGCCACCGTTTCCGTCGGAGATGCTGTGGGCGTTATCGCCGCGCAATCCATTGGCGAGCCAGGCACCCAGCTCACCATGCGCACTTTCCACACCGGCGGAGTGGCAAACCCAGTCGTCCCAGCCTCCAACGGCACCTCTCGAAATAGCGGGGACATCACCGGCGGCTTGCCCAGGGTGAACGAGCTTTTTGAGGCCCGCAGCCCGAAAGACCCATGCTGCCTCTCCGGCATAAACGGAATCGTCCATTTCGGCCCGCTCGTCCGCGGCAAGCGCACCATGTCCGTCCACGACGCCTACACGGGGAGAGAGGAAAAACACCTCCTCCCTCCCGGCAAGACAGTCCGAGTGTCCGAAGGGGACACCGTCATTGCGGGCCAACAGCTAACCGACGGCCCCACCGATCCCCACAGACTCCTCCAAGTCAGCGGCCCGGAGACCCTCCAGCGCTGGCTCGTGGACGAAATCACGCAAATCTATCGCTTCCAAGGTGTGTCTGTCAGCGAGAAGCATGTTGAGATCATCGTTCGCCAGATGCTTCGCAAGATCCGAATCCTCGATCCGGGTGAAACCCCCTTTCTACCGGGCCAGGATCTCGACGCCGTTCAGGTTGAAGCCGCCAACAAACGCATAAATGCCGACGGCGGGAAGCCCGCCAAGGTGAGGCCCCTGCTGGCTGGCATTTCCCAAACCGCCCTAAAGGTCGGCAGCTTCATGCGCGCTGCTTCGTTCCAGCAACCTACCAGCGTGCTGGCCGAGGCCGCCGCCCTGTGCAAAACCGACCCTCTCACTGGTGTCAAGGAACGCCTCCTCGTTGGCGGAGTTATTCCCATCGGAACCGGCTTCCATTCTCGCACCAACCCACCTCTCCCGCCTGGTCCGTAGCGCCCATCCAGCCCCCCTCCTGCGGCTCCGCCGCTGTTCCAATCCTCCCAATCACCCGCCGGCACCGGCACGCCTATCCGGGCTGTCGGCTGAGCACATTTTGAGCCCCCGAAGCGAAAGCGTGAGCGGGGCCTGAACACGCTAACGCCGCGTGCGTTGGTCCCGCCCCCGCAGTCGAGTTCCTGAGCGCGCTCTGAGCAACCCGTGAGCAGCCCCTGAGCGGCCCCGGAAAGCACGTCACCCCCCCTTTCATACAGTGAAGGTAGGGTTCGGAATCCTGCCACCACATAACAAACAAAACAGAAACACAAATACAGTATGAAGAACCAAGCAATGCCTAACAGCCTCCCCTTCCAGGGTGGCCTCATCAATAACGCCGGTACTGGCCGCGCAGCGGGCAGCACCAGCTACCTCAACCACGTCACGGGCCAGAGCGTGGACCTGTTCAAAGCGCAGGTCGCCCAGGTCGGCCCGCTCTTCGCACTCGCCGAAGTCGCTGACAACAAGGCGCTCGGCAAAGTCCGGGTTGACCACAACCTGCTCAACGGTTCCGGACCGGCCCAACTCGGCGACACCCTCATCATCGGCCCGCTTCAGTTCCTCCCCGCTGGCCCGCGCGCGGCCTGCGCTTGGCCCGCTGGTCGCCCCAGCCTCCAGCGCCCCCAGCCGGCCCGCCCGCCCATGCGTCCCCACCAGGCGCCTCCCGCCTGGCGCAACAAGGGCACGATCACCCGCGTCGCGCAAACCGGTGCGTTCGGCCAGGTCACGGATGAGCGCGACGGCCAGCAGTATTTCGTCCACACATCCCAACTGCAGCGCGGCGCCCTCCTTCGCATCGGTGCCCACGTCTCTTTCCTCCCGGCCAGGACTCCCCGAGGCTTGTCGGCCATCGAGGTCCAGCCAGCCCAGTAACCGTAAACCCCGGCGGGTGGGCCTCCCGGCCCACCTGCCACAACAAAAAAACAACACAATAGAAAGCATCGCATATGAAATTGAACGACATCCTTAACAACCTCTTCGGAAACAATCCTCCGCCCAAGCCGCCGCCGGCGCCAGCGGCTCAGCCCAAGCCGACAGTCGGTTTTACCGTCCCGCCCGACTGTGCCATGCAGGTCAGCAAGGTCGTCAAGCAGTTCGACCTCGTCGCCCGCAGCTACAACCTCCCAATCTGGGCGCCCCAAAGCGCCGCGGACCATCTCCACGACTGGGGCGTCATGCTCGCGCACGGCGACCTCCAGTCAGCCAGCTTGCAGCTGCTGGCCGCCGACAAGTCTATTCTGTACGAGCTCAGCATCCGCTTCGAAGGTCAGAAGCCCAAGCTCGGACTCGTTGACTCCGCCAACGGAGTGGAACTCCCCGTGCTGGACCGTGCTGCCGTCGTCGGCCATCGCCTCATGATCCAGCAGAACGGGCGCGAGGCGGTCTACCGCCACCTTCTCCGAATGACATGGCGCCCAGCGGAAGCCCTCAGAAAGCGTCCGGGCGACACCTTCGCCTCTGAGCATGCC